>ENA-UOOR01000881-UOOR01000881.1-fermentation-metagenome-genome-assembly--contig:-NODE-881-length-38802-cov-4.919400_pt1 | contig 38802 bp, 38 predicted proteins | sample MGYA00245780_ERZ724029 | MGnify/ENA primary metagenome ERZ724029 (study PRJEB28704, sample SAMN03018315) | fermentation metagenome | biome: anthropogenic terrestrial biome; feature: soil; material... | reverse complement strand
GACAACGACTCGCTTATCTTACTTCTATATCCCCGTCGAAACCATTTACGCCCCCGTTAATTATTTAATCCTCTCGCCTTTGCATACGGCGTTCCGCATCTTTTTTAGCAATGTCCTGACGTTTATCATAATTCTTCTTGCCTTTAGCCACAGCCATTTCCATTTTAACAAGACCATTTTTGAGATATAAGCTTAACGGTATTAATGAATAGCCCTTTAATGTTACCAAGCCTGTCATTTTTCTGATTTCTCTCTTATTTAAAAGAAGCTTCCTCACCCTTAGGGGATCCACGTTATAAATGTTTCCCTTTTCATAAGGACTTATATGCATATTATAAACATAGGCTTCGCCGTCTTTTATGCCCACATAGCTGTCTTTAAGGTTTACTTTTCCCTGTCTTATGGATTTAACTTCTGTTCCCACAAGTGCTATGCCTGCTTCATATTTATCTTCTATGAAATATTCATGATATGCTTTTTTGTTGCTCGCAACATTTTTTGTATTTTCAGCCATATTATCACCTACCGATAGTGTAGGATGATTATAGCATTATTTTTTTTCAATGTCAAATGGCAAAAAGTAATTAAAAAAGTTTCTTGGTACATTGGGACATTGGGAACGGATAACAACCGTTCCCTGTAGTTTTAAGTATAAACCATGAAGCTTAAAGTTTGTTTAAATTATTCGTCTATCAGTTCAAAGTCGATTTCCGCTCTGGCTATGCTGACGCTGTGAACCTTGATTTTAACCTTATCACCTAATTTAAATGTTTTACCACCGGTTTTTCCGTACAATTCTCTTTTTTCATTATCAAAAATATAAAAATCATCAACCATGTTTGATATATGAACCAGACCTTCCACAGAGTTTTCAAGCTCAACAAAGATCCCGAAGCTTGTAACACCGGAAACCACACCTTCGTATTTTTCTCCGATTTTGTCTGACATGTACTCTGCGATTTTTATCTTATCGCAGTCCCTTTCAACCTCGTCGGCAATTCTTTCCATCTTTGAGGATTGCTCGGCGACTTCCGCTGTTCTTTCAATAAGTCTCTGATAATCCTCTTCCGAAAATTTACCGTTAAGCTGCCCCTTAATAATTCGGTGTATCTGTAAATCAGGATATCTTCTTATGGGAGAGGTGAAATGACAGTAATACTGAGCCGCCAGACCAAAGTGCTGAGTAGCGTCTGATGAATAAATGGCCTTTTTCATAGAACGAAGCATCATATTGCTAATCAGGCTTTCTTCCTTTGTTCCTTTTATTTTAAATAAAAGCTGCTGCAGCTCCCTTGGATGCACCTCGTTATTTATTCCCTTTAATGTATATCCCAGATTGTGAACCAATGTACCAAATTCAAACATTTTCTCTTCATCTGGATCTTCGTGTATTCTGTAAACAAAGGGAATATTCATCCAGTAATAATGCTCTGCCACAGTTTCATTGCAAGCAAGCATAAATTCTTCAATTATCTTATTTGAAACTCCCCTTTCATACTTTATAACATCAATTGCTTTTCCTGTTTCATCGTAAATAATTTTGGTTTCAGGAAAATCAAAATCAATTGAACCTCTGATTTCTCTCTTCTTTTTCAGCAGCAGGCTCAGTTCTTCCATTACCTTCAGCATTGGAACAATTTCACGGTACTTCTTGGTCAAGGCTTCATCATTATTTTCAAGTATACTTGATACATCTGTATATGTCATGCGGTAATGGTTTCTTATAATGCTCTCAAATATTTTGTAATCAACAACATTACCTTTACCGTTAATAATCATTTCGCAGGAAAGTGTTAGTTTATCTTCATCCGGATTTAAGCTGCAAACTCCGTTTGATATTTCTTTAGGAAGCATGGGAATAACCCTGTCTATTAGGTAGATGCTGGTAGCTCTCTTTAGAGCTTCCTTGTCTAATTTACGCCCTTCTTTCACATAATGGGTAACATCGGCAATATGTACTCCAAGCTTGTATTCATTGTCGCTGATTTTTTCCGCATAGACCGCATCATCCAGGTCCTTGGCGTCCTCACCGTCAATTGTGATTATAGGAAGCTCTCTCAGGTCAGTTCTTCTTTTATATTCCTGCTCATGTATTCCTTCCTTTGAAACGCTGATTGCCTCTTTTATAACATCCTCGGGGAAAAACTGCCTTACCTTCTTGTTCAGAAGCACAGCTTCTATATGAGTCTTGGTATCTGCAATATCTCCTATTATTTCAACAATTGAGCCCTCAGGATTTTTGCGTTTGTCGGGCCATTCTGTTATTTTCACGTTTACCTTATCATTTGTATTTGCACCGTTAAATCCTTCTCCAGGAATAAATATATCAAATGCGATTCTTTTATCATCAGGCACTACAAAACCATAGTTTCTGCTTTTTTGGAATGTACCTGTTACATATTCGTTAGCTCTTTCAATTATTCTTATAACCTTTCCTTCAGGGCTCTTAACCTCTTCTGTAGACTTCATAGGTCTCACGATTACTCTGTCTCCGTGCATGGCACCGTTCATGTCCACAGGTGAAATAAATATATCATTTATATTTTTGTCGGTTGGTCTTAAAAAAGCATATCCCTTTTGATTGCCCTCCAATGTACCTGTTACAAGATTCATTTTTTCGGGTATTCCATATCTCTGCGACCTTGTAAATATAATACTTCCGTCATTTTCCAATTCATTAAGAGTCTTAATCATTTCTTTTTTCATGCTGTTTTCAACCTGAAATGCCTGCATCAGTTCATTTATTGTTAAAGGCTTATATGCTTCGTCCTTCATGAAAGCCAAAATTTTTTCTTTAAAATTCATGTATTTCTCCTCGTTACTTGGTTTTATATTTTGAATGGGCGGGTACCACCCTTATTATTTATGTTTTCCGCTGCTGCCCATCTTATTCAGCAAATCTATGTCATAGGAAACAATGTTTCCGTTTCTTTGCTCCTGCTGAATTTCAGCATATTCTATAATTTTTGATACTAAATCCGTAAACGAAATCCCCATTCCTTCCCATAAATAAAATGCTATGGAACCTGGAATCGTATTAATTTCATTAATATATATATTGTTTCCGTCATAAAGGAAATCTATTCTTGCATCACCGCAGCAATCAACCGCTTTAAATGCTTCCTTGGCAAAATATTTAATTTTTTCTTCGATTTCTTTCTCTATATCAGCCGGAATCCTTCGTTTTGATTCTGAAGCACCTTTTTTCTTATTAACATATTTATCTTCATATGTAAGGAATTCCTGCCATCCAACCGGCTCTTCACATAGAGAAGCCATAAGTTCATTTTCGAATCCCATGACCGCACAGTTTATTTCTCTTACATTTTCAACACACTTTTCTACTATAACCTTCCTGTCATAGGACATGGCTACTTGAATCGAAAACATCAGTTCATCCATATTAGTTGCTTTGCTTATACCAACGCTGGAACCCAGGTTTGCAGGCTTGACAATCAGGGGATATTCTAATTTTTCGATTTCCGACAATATTTCTTCTTTGTTTTCCTCAAAACTGCTTCTGTAAAACCATGTGTAATCCACTATGGGCAGCATATTGCTTTGAAATACCTTTTTCATTACTACCTTATCCATTCCAACGGCAGAGCTTAAAACCGATCCAAATGCACATGGTACTCCGTTCATTTGAAACATACCGTGAAGTGCTCCATCTTCGGCGTTTGTTCCGTGAACTGCCGGGAATACCATGTCAATTTCATATGTAGCTTGTTTTTTGCCAAAAAAACCTTGTTTTATTTCGGGATGGGGGTAAAGCTTAAGTTTTCCGTTATTGAATCCCGGCAATACTTCATATGCATCGTCAAACTTTTTTTTCTTATAGTTATCAATGTCGTGAAGGCTGTTTCCCACGTACCATTTACCATCTTTCTGAATGTAAATTATCCTTGGTTCATAAATTTCTTTATCTATATTGTCAAAAACCTGAAGTCCTGTTATTATTGAAACTTCATGCTCAACGGATTTTCCGCCAACAATGATGCCAACTGATTTTTTCATAAAAACCTCCTTATTGTTTATTGTTCATTATATGTATCCGGTAAATCATTTTCAAATAAAACCACATCATTAACTCTTGTTAATGTTTTTAACAATTCACTTGCATCGTTTAATGAATTAACCACATATAAGTTGTCTTCACTAAATTGTTGAGTTTTAAGTCCTCTAAATATCGGCATTGTACGATTTTTCCCTACTAATATTGCTATGTCGCATACATGGGAAATACTTTCTCCGAATTTTTCATTCTCTTCCTCTTCTAATTCACCCAGTTCAATCATCCCCGGAGTAACAATTATTTTCCTTTTTCCGGCAAACGAGTTAAGGACATCTAAAGCTGCCCTTGCACCCTCAGGGTTGGAATTAAATGCATCATCAATAACAATTACTCCGGTTCCCGGATCAATAAGCTGCAGCCTGTGCTCAACACTTTCTATTTTTGAAATTCCCAGCGCTATTTCTTCCAATGAAAGCCCCAATACCTTTGCTGCGGCAGCTCCCGCAAGGATATTTGAAATGTTATGTTCACCCAGCAGTTTTGTTTCACATTCAATTTCACCTGTTCCATTTATACACAGCTTAAACCTGGAGCCTGTATTTCCCACTACTATATCAGTGGCATACACATGAGTGTCCTTGGTATTTTTTATTCCGTAAAGTATTTTTTCCTTAAAGGTCTTATCGGCAAGCCTTTTTACATATTCATTATCATAGTTGAAAATAGCAGTTCCGTCATCCGGAAGCCTTTCAATAAGCTCATACTTAGTCCTCATTATATTGTCAATGGACTTAAAAGTCTCTAAGTGGCATGGCCCTATGGATGTTATTATACCTATTTTAGGATTGGTAAGAACAGCTACCTCATCTATATCTCCCGTCCTGGTTGCTCCCAGCTCAGCTATAAATATAGTATACTCATCTGTTAATTCATCGTTTATTATTTTGCTGATTCCCATAGGAGTATTGTAGCTTTCAGGAGTGTTTAAAACCTTATATTTTTCTTTAAGTATTACTGACATTGCAAATTTAGTGCTTGTTTTTCCATAGCTGCCCGTGATTCCAACAGATGTTAAATTTTTTATGCTTCTTATTTTTTCTGACGCCAAATCATAATATTTTTTATTTATTTTCTTTTCTATGGGTTTAGCTATGTAGTTTGCTCCAAGCATATAGTATGCACTTAAAAGATACATTACCGCCGAAATTCCCGCCCATAAGGGAAAATACCTGTTTATATCGCCTGCTGCCAAATATACTATTCCCACAAGAATAGCATAGTCAATCAAAACAAGCACCATGGATATGAACATAAGTCTTTTAGCTCTTTTAGTCATTATAAGAGGGGTTTTTGATTCATATTTTGCTTTTGTTTTTATTATTAAATAAATTGCCGTAATCAATAAAGTCAATAATTCAAAATAATTCAGGTTCCCAGAGCCTATTTTTAATCTGTTTAATGTCAGCATAAAAACTATTGATATGGCTATCAGGCTTCCTGCGAAGGCTTTATCATTTTGCGGATATAATTTATCTTTATTGTTATTTATCCAATTAATATACTTTTCGTTATTATAGCCTTCAATCTGAAGCATATGAAGGCAGTATTTCAGCTTATATAGGCAAAGCATAAGCCAGCATAGTGAAAACAGAAAAATATTTAATGCCATTCTATCCTCTCCTTTAAATATTCGTCTTTCAGAAACGAATTAATTACTGCTTTAAATTGGTCATAGCAATCAATATAGGAATAATGTCCCGCATCTTTAAGCACAACCAATCCACTGTCACTGATTTTTTCTTCCATTATTTTCCCCATATAAAGAGGGGTATCTTCATCTTTTTCCCCCCATATCAGCAAGGTTGGCGCATTTATTGATGGCAGCAGCTCAAGCAGGTTGTCATTAATTACCTTTACCATAGTCTGCCTCATTACGCCCTGTGATTCCTTATAATCTGCAGAACCAAATTTTTTATAAAATTTTTCTAACTTTTTCTCCCTGGTGGTTCCTCTGGAAAATGTAATATAAACTTTTTTAAACAATTTAAAGGAATAAACCTTAAAGTAATAATTGATTTTTCTTCTTGGTATTATTCCGGCACTGTCAATAAGTATCAGTTTTTTAACAAAATTATACCTTCCGGATAATATTATTGCAATTCTTCCTCCGTGAGAATGCCCAAACAGGATGATATCTTTAAGCTGCAGAATATCAATGAATTTCTTAATACATTCCGCATAATCATATGAATTCCAAGGGATTTTAGGCTGTTCACTTTTTCCGAATCCAGGCAAATCCGGTGAAATTACCCTGCACTTATCCTTTAGTATATTTACTATGGGCAGCATAGTCTGGATACTTCCGCCCCAGCCATGAAGAAGCAGCACTGTACTCCCGGCTCCTTCATCTATGTAGTTAATATTTATCCCGTCAACATTAATATGCATACCGCCACTCCTTTGAATATTACAGCTATTGATATTATTATATGTCAGCAGATGGAAAACTGCAACAAAAAAGACTCCTCTTTACGAGAAGTCATAATTAAACTAAAAGGATTAAAATAATTTAAGAAGTATTCCGCCGTATTGAGCTATTAATGGACCAAATACTAATGATACAACAGTCATAAGCTTAATTAAAATGTTTATGGATGGTCCTGAAGTATCCTTGAACGGATCTCCTACTGTATCTCCAACAACTGCAGCCATATGAGCATTGCTTCCTTTTCCTCCGTGAGCTCCGCCTTCTATGTACTTTTTGGCATTATCCCAGGCACCGCCTGCATTGGACATGAATATTGCCATTAAAACTCCTGTTACCAGAGCACCTGCCTGTAATCCGCCTAATGCTTCAGTCCCCAGTAAAAATCCTACTGCCAGCGGAACTAATACTGCCAAAAGACCGGGAACAATCATTTCCCTTAATGCAGCAGATGTAGAAATATCAACACATCTTCTGTAGTCAGGCTTTGCCTTGCCTTCCATGATTCCGGGGATTTCTCTGAACTGTCTTCTAACCTCTTCTATCATTGAGAAAGCTGCCTTGCCAACTGCACTCATTGTTATAGCCGTAAACAGGAACGGAAGCATACCTCCTATGAATAAACCTGCTATAACTGTTGGTTCCGTCAGACTTATTGATGTAATTCCAACTGACTGTGTATATGAGGCAAATAAAGCAAGAGCCGTCAAAGCTGCCGAGCCTATTGCAAATCCTTTACCGATTGCTGCTGTTGTGTTACCAACAGAGTCCAGTTTATCGGTAATTTCTCTGACTTCATGAGGCAATTCACACATTTCTGCAATACCGCCGGCATTGTCGGAAATTGGTCCGTAAGCATCAACCGCAACCGTCATACCTGTTGTTGAAAGCATACCTACAGCAGCAAGAGCAATACCAAACAATCCCTTTACTGAATCAATTCCGTCAGAAGTATGTCCTGCTATCATATATGCTCCGATAATTCCTACAGCAAGTACGATTATTGGATAAGCGGTTGATCTCATTCCAACAGACAAGCCGCTGATTATTGTAGTTGCTGAACCTGTTTCGGACTGGTCTGCAATTTCTTTTACATATTTATATTCATCAGAAGTATAAATCTCTGTGATTTTAGCTATTATTAATCCTACCAATGAACCGAACACGATTGCCCAGAATGGAAGCAAACTGCCAAGTATTGATTTACTCAGGAAAAGTGATGCAACCATAACTATCAGTGAGCTGGTATATGTACCCATATTTAAAGCTTTCTGCGGATTTGAACCTTCTTTACCTCTTACAAATAATGTTCCTAAAATAGATGCTAAAATTCCTACTGCAGAAACCAGGAAAGCAAATAATACACCATCTCCGCCGTCATAAGCAACAACACCTAATGTAATTGCCGATACAATAGCTCCAACATATGACTCGAACAAATCTGCGCCCATACCCGCAACATCGCCGACATTGTCGCCAACGTTATCAGCTATTACCGCAGGATTTCTCGGATCATCCTCAGGAATTCCCGATTCAACTTTACCAACAAGGTCTGCTCCCACGTCTGCAGCCTTTGTATAAATACCGCCGCCAACACGTGCAAACAATGCGACCGATGAAGCACCTAAGCTAAACCCCGTTACAACATTTGCATCCCTGAATATCATCCAGAACATGCCTGTTCCCAAAAGTCCAAGACCGACAACCGTCATCCCCATTACAGAGCCGCCTGAGAATGCAATATCCAATGCTTTGTTCATGCCTGATTTGTAGGCGGCATTTGTTGTTCTTACGTTTGCTTTTGTTGCCACTGTCATTCCGAAATATCCTGCCAGAACTGAGCATGCAGCACCTGCCGCAAACGCTGCTGCAGTTGGCCAGCTGATTGCAAATCCTAAAACAACGAACATTATGATTGCGAAAATACCAACTGACTTGTACTGTCTTGCAAGGAAAGCCATTGCACCTTCCTCAATGAATGATGCAATTTCTTTCATCCTGTCATTTCCGGGCTCCGCCTTATTTATAACTGATGCTTTATAAAAAGCAAACAACAAAGCCAATACCCCCACAATGGGAGCAATTAATAAAATATTCATTTTAATTATTTCCTCCGTCATAAATTTTAAATTTTAAGCGAACGGCTATACCGAACGCTTAAAAATACGAGAATATATTCTACATTCATTTGGAAAATAGAATAATACAATAATTTTTGCTATAAATTAGAGATTACTACTGAATAGCCGTTAAAATCAGCGATGCTACCAAGAAGACAATTGCAGATATGGCGGTTGCTTTCTCCAGCTTTCCCTCATAGCTTCTGCCTTTATTCTTCCCCCATATAGATTCTGCTCCGCCTGCTATTTCTCCTGACATACCTGCCTGTTTACCTGACTGAAGCAAAATACTTGCAATAAGAAATAAGCTTGCAATTATTAATAATATTCTTACTACTGTTTCCACTGTTACACCTCCTGTCCCATCTTGTATACAACATTTAAATTATAACATTAAATGTCAAAGTAATCAACAAAAAGTTTTATTGTAAGCCCATCCATACTGTGCTGCATCTCCCAATATGTCTTCAAGCCTCAGAAGCTGATTGTATTTTGCAACACGGTCTATTCTTGACGGTGCTCCCGTCTTGATTTGTCCCGCATTAACCGCAATTACCAAATCAGAAATTGTCGTATCATCTGTTTCACCGGAGCGATGAGATACAACTGCTGTATATCCTGCTCTTTTTGCCATTTCTATTGCATCTAATGTTTCCGTTATGGTTCCGATCTGATTCAATTTTATTAATATTGAATTTGCTACCTTTAATTCAATACCTTTTTTAAGCCTTTCGGTATTGGTAACAAATAAATCGTCACCTATCAGCTGTATTTTATCTCCTAATTTTTCGGTTAACAGTTTCCAGCCTTCCCAGTCTTCCTCATTCATACCGTCCTCTATGGAAACAATAGGGTATCTGTCAACTAAGTCTGCATAGAAATCAGCCATTTCCTTCTGAGTTAGCTTTCTGCCTTCACCCTCTAAAGTATATATTTTAGTCTCAGGATTAAACAAGTCTGTTGCTGCCACGTCTATAGCAAGCACTATGTCCTTTCCCGGTACATATCCGGCTTTTTCTACAGCCTCAACAATTGTTGCCAAAGCCTCTTCATTTGAAGATAAGTTTGGAGCAAACCCACCTTCGTCTCCTACAGATGTGCTTAAGCCCCTTGACTTAAGAACATCTTTTAGGCTGTGAAATACTTCCGCACCCATTCGCAGTGCTTCCTTAAAGCAGCATGCACCCACAGGCATTATCATAAATTCCTGTATATCCACATTATTATCTGCATGCTGTCCGCCGTTTAAAATGTTCATCATCGGAACCGGAAGAGTTTTAGCATTAACTCCTCCAAGGTATTGATACAACGGCAATCCCAACGTATCTGCAGCAGCTTTGGCACAGGCGACAGAAACTCCCAATATCGCGTTTGCTCCCAACTTTCCTTTATTGTCGGTACCATCCATTTCAATTAACAGCTTATCAATCAATACCTGTTCAGATGCATCCATTCCTGTCAATTCAGGTGCAATAATATTATTTACATTATCGACTGCTTTTTGTACTCCCTTGCCCGAATATCTTTTTTTATCATTGTCTCTAAGCTCAATTGCCTCAAAGGCTCCGGTTGAAGCCCCGGAAGGTACTCCTGCTCTTCCGTATCCGCCGCTTTCTGTCCAGACCTCAACCTCCACTGTAGGATTTCCTCTTGAATCCAATATTTCTCTTGCATATACATCAGATATAACAGTCATTTTTTCCTCCATTATTTAGTTTCGTGTACTATTAAACTTTGTCCCGTCATCTCCATGGGCTTTTCAAGATCCATAAGCTCAAGCATAGTTGGTGCAATATCCGCCAGTATCCCCTCCCTCAATTTGAAGTTTTTAGGACTTTTAACTACAATAAAGGGAACCTTATTTGTTGAATGAGAAGTTAATTTTTCAAAATTGTAAGGATCCAGCATTTCTTCACAGTTGCCATGGTCGGCAGTAATTATTGCTGTTCCGCCGATTCTTATTATAAAATTCACTATTTCTCCAAGGCATTTATCCACTGCCTCAACTGCTTTTACAGCAGCTTCAATATCGCCTGTATGACCTACCATATCAGGGTTGGCAAAATTTATAATCATAACCTGGTACATATTCTTTTCCAACTCATCAATTATGGTTTTTTTTAATTCAAAGGCGCTCATTTCAGGCTTTAAGTCATATGTTGGGACATCAGGAGAAGGAATCAGAATTCTTACCTCATGCTTGAAAGGTTCTTCGATCTCTCCGTTAAAAAAATATGTAACATGAGCATACTTTTCGGTTTCAGCGACTCTCAGCTGCTTATACCCCTTATTGCTCAAAAATTCTCCCAGAGTATTTTTAACATAATTAGGTTTAAATGCAATTTCCACATTTTTTATGGTTTTGTCATACATTGTCATGCACACAAATTTAACATTTACTTTTTTACGCTGAAAATAATCAAAATCCTTATCAACAAAGGCTCTTGTGAGCTGTCTTGCCCTGTCAGGCCTGAAGTTGTAAAAAATCACCGCATCATTGTCCTTTATTGTGCCAAGCTCTCCATCCTCTTTTTTAATTAATACAGGTCTTATGAATTCGTCTGTTACACCGCTTAAGTAGGATGTTTTTACGGCTTCAAGTGGGTCGTTAAATTTTTCACCTTCACCGTTAACCAAGGCATTATATGCAAGTTCAGTCCTGTCCCATTGCTTGTTTCTGTCCATGGCATAATATCTTCCCATTATTGAGGCAATGTGTCCCAAACCTGTAGTCATAATCTTTCTATTTAGTTCCTTTATATAATTAGGGCTGCTTGTTGGGCTTACATCTCGTCCGTCAGTTATGCAATGTATTTCAACATCCTTTATTTCATTTTTCTTAGCAAGCTCCATTAAGCTGTACAGGTGAGAATTGTGGCTGTGAACTCCTCCATCTGAAAGTAAGCCAATAAAATGCAGTGCGGAATGGTTTTGTTTCACATGCTCAAATGCAGAAATTATTGCCTGGTTGCTTTCAATTTCTCCCTCTTCGATTGCTTTTGTTATTCTTGTTAAGTCCTGGTAAACTATTCTTCCTGCACCAATGTTTAAATGCCCTACCTCCGAGTTTCCCATCTGTCCTTTTGGCAAACCGACATCGTAGCCGCTTGCAGATAAAACAGTATTGGGGTATTTTCTCATAAGTACATCAAAATTAGGTGTTTTTGCCCTCTTAATAGCATTTCCCTCATAATCTTTTCCAACACCCCAACCGTCAAGAATAATCAATGCTGTTACATTATTCATAAAGTGACCTTCCTCGTTTAGCATAATTAATTATTTTAAAGAATTCCTCGGCATTTAGGCTTGCACCTCCAACTAATGCGCCATCTATGTCTGATTGAGTTAATATCTCTTTGGCATTATCAGCTTTTACACTGCCTCCATATAGAATTTTTAATTCATCAGACAATCTGCTGTTATATATTTCAGAAATGCACGACCTTATATTCATGGCCATTTCATTTGCCTGCCTGCTGGTTGCATTTATCCCTGTTCCGATTGCCCAGACAGGCTCATATGCAATTATTAGCTTTTGAGCATCAGAAGATTCAATATTTTCTAAAGCTCTGACAATCTGGTTCTTTATAATCTCTTTCTCTCTTTTTCCTTCCCGCTCTTTTAAAGTTTCGCCAATACAAAGTATGGGAATTATATTATGCTTCAAGGCTGACTTAAGTTTTTTATTAACATCCTCATCTGTTTCATTAAAATATTGTCTTCTTTCAGAATGTCCGATAATTACATATTTGATTCCCATGCTCTTCAGCATCACAGGAGATATTTCACCGGTGTATGCCCCTTCCTCCCGGAAATACATGTTTTGTGCTCCTACCTTTATTCCTGAGGTCCTCAACGCATCATTGACAGAATATAAGGATGTAAAGGGTGGACAAATCAGCACATCTATCCTTTCATCGAAATCTTCGGACAGCACTTTTAACCTTTCTGCCAGTATCAGGCTTTCTGCCACATCGTTATTCATTTTCCAGTTTCCGGCTACTAATTTTTTTCTCATTGCTTCCTCCTATTTGTCATCAACCGACTCGATTCCAGGAAGAACCTTCCCTTCCAGAAATTCCAATGATGCTCCTCCTCCGGTGGATATGTGTGTCATCTCTGACGCAAGCCCTGCTTTTTCAACTGCTGCAGCACTGTCTCCGCCTCCGATTATTGAGACAGCTTCCTTGTTCTCTGCTATACATTGAGCTACAAAGTTAGTTCCTTTTGCAAAGTTATCCATTTCAAAAACCCCTAAAGGACCATTCCATATTATTGTTTTCGATTCTTTAATAACCTTGGAGAACATTTCCGCTGTTTTTTCTCCTATGTCAACACCTATAAAATTTTCCGGTATTTTATCAGAACCCACTGTGAAAAACTCCGTATCATTTTTAAATTCCTTTGCCACAACCGTATCAACAGGAAGAATCAGCTTGATATTTTTGTTTTTTGCTTTTTTAATCAATTCACCTGCAAGTTCTACTTTTTCATTTTCCAATAAAGATTTTCCGGTTGAATATCCCATGGATTTTAAAAATGTATATGCCATCCCTCCGCCGATTAAAATGTTGTCTGCTATATTTATAAGATTTTCAATAACAGCAATTTTATCTGAAACCTTTGCTCCGCCAAGTATGGCGGTAAAGGGTCTTTTAGGATTATTCAGTGCATTCTCCATAATTTCTATTTCCTTTTCAACGAGAAATCCCACTGCTGAGGGCAGGTATCGGCAAACCCCTGCATTTGATGCATGTGCCCTGTGTGCGGTTCCGAAAGCATCATTAACGTACATGTTCCCAAGAGAAGCCAGTTCCTTTGAAAATTGTTCTTCATTTTTTTCTTCTTCTTTTCTGAATCTGGTATTTTCGAGAAGCATTACATCTCCCGGCTTCAGTGACGACGCAGCCGTTTTTACATTATTGTCAACAACTGTGTCACTAACTTCAAATATAACTTCTTTGCCTAACAGTTCACTTAATCTTTTAGCCACGGGAAGAAGTGAATATTTTTTATTAGCTTCTCCCTTAGGTCTTCCCAGATGTGACATTAAAATCAAAGCTCCGCCCTTTTCTAAAATATAGTTTATGGTTGGCAGAGAACTGGTAATTCTTGTATCATCAGCTATATTTCCGTCTTTATCAAGAGGTACATTAAAATCACATCTCACGAGAACTTTTTTATTTTTTACATCAATATCCTTTAAAGTTTTTTTATTCATACAAACCTCCATACAATTGCTGAACCACTGCTAAGCAATAGATTAGCCGTAGCTGAACATTGCTTTAGGAATAGTGCATTGTTGCCTTAACAGCAGTTCAGCTATTGCTACTTGCTTCCCCAGTATTTTGCAACTCTAACTAATTGATGTGTGAAAGACATTTCATTATCATACCATGCAATAAGTTTTATAAGCTGTTTTCCGTCAGATTCAAGAATTTGAGTTGACAGAGCATCAAATATACATGCATAGCTGCTTCCTATAACATCACTTGAAACTATGGGATCTTCCGTATAGCCTAATGTTTCATTAGATGCATTTTTAATTGCAGCATTAATTTCCTCCACTGTGACCGTCTTCTTCAGTTCGACAGTCAGGTCAACAACCGAACCTGTTATTGTTGGAACACGAAGTGCAATACCGTCTAATTTCCCTTTTAATTCCGGAAGAACTACTCCCACAGTCTTGGCAGCCCCTGTTGATGCAGGGACTATGTTTGCCGCCGCTGCACGACCTCTCCTTGCCATTATTCCCTTTTTATGTGAGTTGTCATGAATATTCTGGTCATTGGTATAGGCATGAACTGTAGTCATCAGACCCATTTCCAGACCAAAAGCATCATTTATTACCTTTGCTAACGGAGCAAGGCAATTTGTCGTACATGAGGCTGCAGATACCACCGTTTCTGTTCCGTCAAGAATATCGTGGTTTACATTATAAACGACTGTTTTAACATCTCCCTTTGCAGGAGCTGAAAGCAATACTTTTTTAGCACCGGCTTTAATGTGTGCTTCCGCTTTTTCTTTGTCATTAAATTTTCCTGTGCAGTCTATAACTACATCGATTCCAAGTTCCTTCCAATTACAATTTTCAGGATCTTTTATTCTTGATGTTAATATTTCATTCCCGTCAACTATCAGGCAGTTTTCCCCATATGTTATTTTATCTGTCATGAAGTTGCCATGTGCCGTATCATACTTCAATAAATATGCCAGTGTTTCGGCATCTGAATTCGTATTGATGGCAACAACTTTAAAGTCACTGTCCTGCACCATCAGCCTTAATGCTAATCTTCCTATCCTCCCAAAACCGTTAATCGCTACTTTTACCATGAAAATCCTCCTATTTTCAAATATATTTTATAGCTGTGACCCATTAACCTATCACCGCTTAATTATTACCTGCTATAGTTCCAGTATCCTTTTAGCAGCAGCTTCATCTGTTACCAGAATAAAATTATTGTTAAATTTGGATATCGCATAAATTGCTTCAGCTTTAGAACTTCCTCCAGCAACCCCTATGGAATTTTTAATTTCTTTGAACTTATCCAGGGTTATCCCCACAGAATTTGTCTGCATTTTTACATTCCCTTCTTTGTCAAAAAAATACCCGAAAGCTTCTGCCGTTAAACAGTCTGATTTAATTTTATCAAAAACACTTTTATCAGACTTCCTTCTCACAGCCATATTTAATGCATTTCCAAGCCCAAATACTAATAAATTAATCCTTTGTATATCTTCAAGGACATCATTAATCAATTTATTATTTTTTAATATATTTAATTCCTGTTCATCAAGGTTGTCAGGTATGTGAAGTAATTTATAAGAAGAACCTAATTTTTCAGCCAGGTTAGCCGCTAAAGTATTAGCCTGTATCTCAAGTTCCTCACTTAAGCCGCCTCTGGCAGGCAATACCAGGACATTTTTGATGCCCTTCTTCCTCTTCACCTGGTTTACCACACAAGCCATGGTTGTACCGCCGGATATTCCTAAAACTGTATCATTTTTTATAAGTTCCAGAACAATTTCACCGGCTTTTTTTCCTAAATCATTAAAGGTAAAGGCATCTTTTTCAGCATCTCCGGATACAACTGAAACCCTTTTCAGCTTTAGTTTTTCCATTAATTTTAATTCTATATCAGATAAATTATTTATATAATAAAATGTACTATGTATTTCCGAAAGAAGCTTAAACCCTGCATCTGTTAATTTCACTCCCGCAGATTGAATATAAATCAGGTCCATCTCCTTAAGCTTATCAATTTCAGTACGCATAATTCTTTCAGAAATACCAAGCTTAGTTGATAGGTTCCTTCTCCCTATGGGTTCAAAGGTACTTACCACCTTAAGTATTTCATATCTTTTCATCAATAAATCCATGGTTTCAGGTACAATTTTATTTTGTATTTCAAAAATTCTATTTATATCCATAATGCCTCCGGGATATTTTATGTCCCACATATTCAATTGGTGTCCCTACTTTCATTTTATCACATATATTTTTTATTGCAATACTAATTTTAGACTTTTTGGGAAAATTTATTTAACAGAATAAAGATATTTTATAGAAGTGTGTTATACTACATAGGAAAATCGAAACATATATGCTCTGTATTTTTAATTATATCATACTAAATCGGCAATGTACAGCACAAAAAAAGAATATACTCATAATAAACAAAACAAAAGTATATCCTTACGTATTCTTACAATAATTCACAATTCACAATTCACAATTTATAATTCATGATTCATGATCTATGATATATCTTTCAATCATCAATCACCGGCTGTTCAGCTATTGTATCAATATCTTCTCCTCATTGAGGAAGACGGTATTCTCATTTCATCTCTGTATTTTGCAACTGTTCTTCTTGAAATATTTACTCCGCCGTCACCCAGCATTTCTGCAATCTTCTGATCGCTTAAAGGTTTTTGCGGATTTTCTTCATTAATTATTTTTTGTATTTGTGTTTTTACGCTGGTTGATGATATTCCTTCACCGTAATTTTCTCCTACGCTGCTGGCAAAGAAATATTTGAGTTCAAACAATCCCCTGGGTGTCTGTACATATTTTCCGTTGGTCGCCCTGCTGACAGTTGATTCATGTACCCCTATATCATCCGCAACATCCTTTAAAACCAAAGGCTTCAAAGCAGTTTTCCCCTCGTCAAAAAACTTTCTTTGGAATTTTAATATGGATTCGGTTACCTTGTACAAGGTCATCCTTCTCTGCTCTATACTCTTAATAAGCCAAATTGAAGAATTCAATTTATCGGATAAAAATTTATTTGCTTCCTTATCATTTAGGTTGTTAATCAGGTCCTTATAATAATTGCTGATTGTAAGAGTAGGCAGATTATTGTCGTTAACAATAATTATATATTCCCCATTTATTTCCTCAATTGTAACATCAGGTACTATATATCTTATGTTATCAGAATCAACTATGAAACCTCTTGAAGGTTTTGGCTCCAGCATTTTTATTATATCACAGATGCCTTGAACTCTGTTTACGCTTATTTTTAATTCCTTCGCAATTTTCTGAATCTTGTTGGTGGCAATATCCTCTAAATAGTTTTCTGCTATTATATATGCATTTTTATCCTGAATACCCTTTTCCTTCAATTGAATCATAAGACATTCACCAAGGTTTCTGGCGCCTACGCCTACAGGGTCAAATGTCTGTATTAATCTTAAGATTCTTTCAACCTCAACAATATCTTCATTAAGCAAAAGGCTTATATCCTGCAGCGAACATTCAAGATATCCCTTGCTGTCAAGAGACTCTATAATAAATTCACCTGTTCTTTTTTCTTTGTTTGTTTTTACAGATACGCCAAGCTGAACCATGAGATGATCCTTTAGAGACATTTTTTTTGATGTATAGCTCTCAAAGGATTGTTTTTCGTCTGAATCTGAATTTTTTTCATAGTATTTATAACTTAAGTCATCATACTTTTCAGTGATTTCCTTCCAATCGATTTCATCATTGAATTCATCTTTCTCATAGCTATTATCATTACTGCGTTCATCGTCAGAAACTGATTCCTGATTTTTATTATCTACAGATTCAAGAAAAGGGTTTACCTCAAGCTGCTTGTCCACATATTCCATCAATTCAACATTGTTGAATTGCAAGATTTGAATAGCTTGTCTTAATTCAGGTGTCATTATAAGCTTTTGAGTTTGTGACAGGTTTAATTCAAAACCCATTTTCATAATATCACTCCTTGCTAATATATTATATCAAATTTTCTCAATATTTCAATATATTACTGAAAAAATTAATAATAATTTCTATAAACTAATATATAGCCAATCCGTAAATTTCTATTATAATATATCATTATATCAAACAAATCATAAATATGCTAAAGAAATTTTACTGAAAATATAAAATCATCCGCAGATATTAAGTATCTTTTTAAGATACTTAATATCTGCGGATGATTAACTGTCAATATTAGTAATATATTACAAGCGTAGACGCTATATCAACAATCCGCTTTTTCCTGAGCTATGAACTCATTGTCAGCAAGTATTTTTAATGCTGAATTTGTATTAGCCTCATTCACCAATATTATTGGTCCTGTACAGCCCATTCCGCTTTCGGCATAAATGCCGTTTTTCCATAATAGTCTAACAGCATCCTCCAAATCCATTATTTCAATTCCTGAAATTTGGGAAGTTACAACCTGCTTATCAGGAGCCTTAATCTCTGATTCGTCTTCCTGGGATTTCTTAGATGACTTAAGTCCATTTAAGATTTCGGTCAAACCAGCTTTATGAGCCTTATCAAATTCCTGTTTTGCAACTTTTAGACAATTTCCTTTAATTAGCTCGGCAGCAAATTTTATAGCTTCTTCAACTAAAGGTGCACCTGACGCTCTTGAAATTATAAGAATAAGCTTGTCAAAGCCTTCCCCAATTCCGGGTCCATATCCATATCCCATAGATTCGTAATTTCCCCCTGTAGTATAGGAAGAAAATATTTTGATCATCAGATTACCCGTAAGAGAATCCATTACCATAACATCCGCAGAGCCCATAAGAAGGTCGTTTCCTCTCATAACTGCTCCGCCGTCTGCTCTTTGTGACTGAGCGAAATTAATGTCATAGCCCTGATTTTTAAGCTTCGTAAGAGCCATTTCAGTCTGTCTGGCTCCGTCCACGTTTAAAATACCAACTGTCGGATTCTTAATTCCGCATGCCTTTGCAGTAATAATACCGTAAATAGCATTTTTTACCATTCCTTCAACCTTGTCAGTAGATGAAGTTCCCGTTGTGGTGGCAATAAACATTTCCTTACCCTTTCCGGGAGTTACAATTCTTCCGACAGTAGATACTCCTATGGGAAAAGGATAATGCATTGTAACAGCTGCATCAATTTCCTCGGAATTCAGCAGTGCTTCCATAGTCTTGTGAGCTTCATCCTCAGAATTAACAAATGCCGTAGTTACTCCTTCAATACTTTTAGTACCTATGACAGTTGTATCAATCCCACTTTTTGCTGCATTAGCAGCAGCTTCAAATATATTGTCTTCCCCATGCTCACTTCCCAGGGCAGTAACTGCTACTCTCGGCTTTTGTCCATATTCCCCGCTGATTAAAGTATCAGCAAGCTGATTGAACACTTTCCCAATTATTTGATTAACTTGTTTTTCAGACATATGCCCTCCTATTCTGCCATAAGATTAGAAGCGAAGTTCTTTAGTGCTGATGCTATTAATTCTTTAATTTTTTCTTCTGATACGGCAGACTGCGGTTCTTGTTTTCCTTTATTTGCCTCTACAACAAAGGATACTCCATCAAACAGATTTGTCATTCTTCCTAAGAAAAGACTTCCTTTTCCGACTATCATGGCATTCTTAATCTTTCCGTCTAAAATATCCTGTCTGCAAAAACCTATATACGGAACACCTGAAGGAATATGCCCCTGTGTCGGAGCCCAGCCTATCATACCGTGTTTTTCAGTGAATTCCGGCAATTCCTTCTTTTCTATATCACCGCGTTTAACAGCCAGTGCACCAATCATCTTGTAGTTTGCCAACGGAACATCTCCTGCTCCGGCAGGTTTTGTAATATCCGGATTTTGCATTTCCACAGAATATTTATCAATATCAGTAATTTTCATTCCAACCTTATCCAAAGATGAAACCAGTGAAGTAATTACCGCCTGTGGTGAAGAACCTGTTCCAACAGTATGCCTTCCTATTAAATCAAGGTTAATTTCAGGGCTCATTCCGTCATTTTCACTTATGAGTACCGCAAATCCTCCCAACATATCTTCCAATATGGGCAGACCCTTCTTTATATGGTCTTTTCCGTTCATTCCAAGCTTTGCTGTACATCCGCCCGCAGATACAACCACATTCTTAAATACTCCTGCTTTTACCAATGCGGCTGCTTCAATTAAAGCATGGGTAGGACCCGCACAAAAGCCTCTTGTATCTGAACCTGTGGCATTTACAAAGCCTGCCACCTCAGCACATGCTTTTGCAAAATTCCCGCCGCCTCTTTGATTCATATCTCCGCAGGCTTCTTCGCAGCAGTCAATTACATAATCTATTTCTTCTTTATTGATATTATTCTTGCTCACAAGGTTTAACAATGCCAAAACATTTGAAGCCTTTGAAACAAGATTTTCCATCATTACATGGGCGTTAAGGTTAACGTCTATGTCATGAGCCCTTTTTACACAGCCAATTAAGTTGTCATTATTATATAAAGGCTCGGCATGCTCTTCTTCAACAAATTTTTTTATTATTTCTCCATCTTCACCAGCCTTAATTCTGGCTAATAAGCCTTCATCAAACAACGGGTGTTTCTCAAGCTTAGACTTTGTTTCTGCTAAAAAATTATTTTCAAGCTTTACAAGGTCAAAAACATCGCACATCTGCATCAGTAGGATAAATTCATCCTGAGGCATTATTTCCCCGAATTTTCCGAATCTTGATGCTCCTTCTATTTTTTTGTCAACCCAAGGCTGCTCATATTTTGCCAGTTCACCAGGTGTCATATTTCCTATATAGGTTTGGTTTGGCATATAACTTACTACTTCTTCAAAAGTTCTTAAATGACTTTTTATTTGTTTAAGATATTCTGAGTTCGGATTAACAGTCCTTTCCGTGGTCTGAGTCGTTCCGTTATGAATAACCATATCAGGTGCAAATGCCAGTATATAGCTGGCTCCTCTTATTACACTGTTCATAATAACCTCCGTTATTTAAAATTTGCTTCGCATTTCTGCGAAGCAAATCAAGTCAGTCATTCTGAGATAAAGTCAAAAAATCCGATAAAATCAAGGCTTTCTGTACTCTTCAGAATGATGTGAAAAATATTTATAGAAATCAAGCATTCTATGAAATTAATTATAAATATTTACAGTAGTCTTCTCTGATTGGAGTCATTTCATTAACTATGTCATCAACATCCAAAACCATTTCCATCATACTGATTTGTTCGTCATAAACTGCTTCGTCAATTTCTTCCTTCATTTCAGGTTCACAAATGTGAAATACTGAGAGTCCTAACTGAACTCCTGTCAATGGACCTGCATAGGTAGGGTCTCCGTTTGTAACAGTTTCCGCAGCAAGACCTGCTGCTTCACCTTCGGCTGCTCCAAGTACAACTACTACATTTTCAGCACCATACTTTTCCGCAAACTCTTTAACCCTTTTTTGATTTTCCAAATCCATTGCGCCTGCACTAGTTCAGACGAAACATTCAGTAGATGAGAATACAACTTCTCCGCCGGCACTCTTAACACATTCTTCAATGGCAGGACCGGGTATTCCATCTCTGTCGCCTATTATAATGACTTTTTTACCATTTAATATGCTCATTTTATCCTCCTTAATTATTTTTGTCTTTCTATTTTAAATATACTTTTTAATCATTGCTTCTACATTTTCAGGGGTGGCATCCTCTTTAATCAATTCTTCAACCTTTTCTCCATCCTTGTAAACAGCAATTACAGGTAATCCAAGTACCTTTTGCCCTATGGCAACTCTTCTTGCTTTGGTTGTATTTAATTTTGTGAATTTTAATTTGTCACCGTATTTTTCTGACAATGCTTCCACATGAGGCATCAATGCTTCACAGGGAGCGCATCCGTCACCGAAAAAGTCAACTAATATATACCCTTCACCTTGCAATACTTCAGGTTCAAAAGTAGTTTTATCAAGAACTAACATTATATACCTCCTATAATGACTCTATATATTTTTCTGCCTGAACAGCAGCTATTGCACCGTCTGAAGCTGCAGTAACAACCTGTCGCAGACTCTTTACCCTGATATCTCCTGCCGCATAAACGCCGTCGATATTAGTCTTCATATTTTCATCAGTTACGACGTATCCTCTTTCGAGATTCAAAATACCTTCATACAATTTAGTCTTAGGTTCATAACCGATGAATACAAAAATACCAAATGTGCCATCGTCTTCGTCAGCTACTATCTCAGTTAATTCCCCGGTTTTAATATTTTCCAGAACCATTGAATTAACAATGCCGTCGCCTTTAATTTCTTTGACGACACTATCCCAGATGAAATTCATTTTAGGATTTGCAAAAGCTTTTTCCTGAATAGATTTTGCAGCTCTTAACTCATTTCTTCTGTGAATTAAAGAAACCTTCCTTGCAAACTTAGTCAGATACAAAGCTTCTTCCACTGCGGTATCTCCGCCTCCCACAACAAAGACCTCAAAGTCTTCAAAGAAAGCTCCGTCACAGGTTGCGCAGTAGGAAACACCCTTACCTGTAAAAATTTTCTCTCCGGGGCATCCTATTGGTTTAGATGTAGCTCCTCCGGCAATAATAACTGTCTTTCCAACATACTCACCTTTTTTACCTACAAGGACTTTTTCTTTGCCTTCAAGCTTAACCTCTACTATTTCGTCATAAACTTTTTCAGCACCGAAATGTTTTGCCTGCTCAGCCATTCTGTCTATCAATGTAGGTCCCGATTCACCCTCAAGGCATCCGGGATAATTTTCAACCTCCGATGTAAGCACTATTTGCCCACCATCTTTTTCTCTTTCAATTATCAATGTACTAAGCCTTGCTCTTCCTGCATATAAACCTGCTGAAAGTCCTGCGGGTCCGGCACCGATAACTAAAACATCATATACCTTGCTCATCATACACCTCTTTTTTTTAAGCTGTTAATATTATATAATATATATACCGTATAGACAACTTTTAAACACTACTTTTCAAAAACTGTTTGTTCAGTAACTTCAGTCTCTAAAGCTTTAAGGGCTCTTGTCAACAGAGTTCTTCTTATATCTCTTTCCTCTTCAAGTGACAATGCCGGATTTCCCAGAGGATGTGGTATTGCTATAGTAGGAACTATTCTGTTAGCTCCGACTGTTAAGGAGATAGGAACTATTGTACACATGTGTACTACAGGAATTCCCGCCCTTTCAATTTCTTTTACCATTGTTGCACCGCAACGTGTACAGGTACCTCAGGTCGATGTCAGTATAACTGCATCCACTCCGTCAGCCACCAGTTCTTTAGCAAATTTTTCTGCAAATGCTTTTGCATTCTTAACTGCCGTACCGTTACCAACTGTAGTATAGAAATATCTGTGAAGACTTCCTATCTTTCCTTCCTTTTCAAATTCTCTTAAAACGTCAACCGGTAAAACTCTGTCCGGATCTTCATTTGCATAAACAGGGTCATATCCGCCGTGTGCAGTCTGATATGTTTCTTCGGTTAAATCCATAACGCCTTCAATATCATATTTTCCGTACTTGGAAGCACTGGATGACTCAATGTGGTCAGGATTTCCTTTAGGAACAATACCGCCTGATGTTACCAAGGCAATTTTTGCTTTTGTTACATCCTTTACAGCCGGATTAGGTGCTACTCTGTCAAAGTCAGGCATTGGAAATTCTGTTACAAATTCCTTGTCTTTTAATTTGTTTAACAGCATTTTAACAGCTCTTTTTGAGCCTCTTTCCTTTTCAAAGAAGTTTACTCTCGTCCCATTTGGCATATAGCCTTCTTCAGCAGATGAGCCTATTTTTTCTCCTTTTGCCAGTTTAAGAGCCAGCGGAGCCATTTTCTTTACCGCATCTCTCATGCCTGCTGCTGAATTTTTCGTAGAAACAATATACAAACTGTTCTTGAACATATCAGCACCCGGATTTTCAATATACATACCTGTTAAAACAGGAATGTTCAGTTCATCCTTGACAGCCTGAGCAATTGTACCGCATGCAACACCATATCGTCCTGCATTGAAAGCCGGTCCTGCAATAAAAATATCAGGATTGTACTTTTTAACCATTTCAATAATAATTTTTTTGGCTTCATCCATGTTCTCGTTAAAATATGAGTCTCCGCAAACTATTGTTGCAACAATCTCTGCTTCTTCTCCGAATGCTTGCTGGAAAGCTAATCCGGGACCTACGATGCCTTCTCTTACTTCAGCAGGAACGTGAGCCATTTCTTCTCCGCCTATGTTGGCAAAGAATTGATTAATATAATGAACAACCTTTAGCATTATTTTCTCCTCCTTCCTATCTTGCACTTAATTTATTGAAGCCCATTTCATTGGTAGCGCCGGTGATAACCTGAAGCTCAGCAGTAATACTTCCGTCAGCATGAAGACTTCCGTCAAATCCGCCTGCAATTATATCTGCAACTTCCGGATATCCTATTACCTTATCCATAGCCGGCAAATCTATAACCATATTGGCATTTCCGCCTGTAACAACGGCGTCTGCTTTTACATCTGCATCAGCCAATGACTGTGAAGTACCATCTCTTCCTGCATATTCATCAGTTATTAAAACAGTCTTTATACCTTTTGCTTCAATTTTCTTGCAGTTCATAATCAGATCCGTATCAGGATTGCCGAAACCTTCTTCGGAAACAACGACTCCATCAACACCCAAGTATTCAGCAAGCTTTGAGCTCCAGTTAGATGACCTTTCCTTGTCCGCAAGATATACATTTTCATTAGTAATAATAACGCCTACAAAGTTCAGGGTTTTTCCATGCTCATCAAATAAATCATAAATTACAGGGTTATTTAAATGATGGTATGTGGTGTTTTTATCACATGCAGACACACAGTTTCCGCTTGCTATTGCTCCATCCATAACTTCCGTAGGATAAATCAATGTTGGAACTATCTGTTTAGCATCAACACCATATACATATGTGTCATGCATAAGTCCCTGACTTTGCAGCATGCATACATAAGCTACTCTCGGCAATTCAGGATAAAGCTTAATCCCTTCAACCAGTGTTGGAGTTTCATAGGTATGAACTTCATCGGGAGTCAAGGCTCTCGCAAGCTCTCCAAGATATACAGCAACCTTGTATCCTGCAAATCTTAATGCCTTTTCATGTTCATGCTGTTTTAATCCATCAACAGGTTCGCATACCAATACCAAGTTATTTAGTTTGGAAAAAGGAGTATACTCTGCTCCGGGTCCGGTCATATCTATAATACCTTCCTGGAACCCAACTATTTTACCTGTTGTAACAACTGCGGCACCTTTTAGTACATTCGTTTTACCCGAACCCACAGTCTCCACCTTATTAATCGTGCCGGGGAATATGCCTCCGGGTCCTTCGACCTTAACTCTTGGTTCAATAACATCCTTTACAGGCATGATGCGGATACTTTCACCAGGTCTTGCCAATTCAACATCGGCTGATTTAAAATTTTGATCTTCCAGAATTAATGCTTTAACTTCATCTCTGTTAACATATAGTGTTCCATTTTCAACCTTAGATACTTCAGCAAACTGAATATCCTTAATAAAAACGTAGCCTAATTCTAACTTCAAAACTTTCACCTCCACAAATTTATATATTTAACGCACTTTTCAGCACTGTTAAATCAATTAGTTTAAAATCTTCCTTCATTTTTTCATTAATATTTTTTATTTTATTTAAATTGAATTTGTCAAAAGTCATTATTGAATTTTCTATTATTATAACCGAATTATAATTTAAATTACCCTTTATGTCTGAAATTATTACTGATTTATAAGGTGTTTCATTCGGCTTAATACTGCTTGATAAAGGGTGGGTCAGAAGCTCATATCCTTCGTGAACCTTGTCCCTTGTTTTAACAAGAACATCCCTGTAGGTTCCATCCAAAAACAATATGTCATAATCATCCTTATACTTGCTATATACCAACTCATTATTAGTTATAATCATTTTTTCACCTTGTATTTTTAAAATATACCAAACAGATATTTTTAGTTATGTATAAAACAACTCACTTTTGCTGCTATTGCAGGTTCTATCACAATTTTATCCGATCGCTCTCGCTCTAATAAAATTGGATTGCACTGCATAAGACCCATAAAAAAAGCAGAAAGCATAGAAAAAATATCCCGCCTTCTGCCCTGTTTCCAACCTGAGAGATTCCTCTTCTCTATAAGAGTTGCTCCTTCGGTGCTTTCGCTTTTCAGAGTTTTGTCAGCTCACGGTCCTTTTGCCTGAGATCATCATAATTACGCGGCTGGCATAATTACTTACTCCTTCGGCGCTGTTAATAACATAACAGTCTCTCCCGCAAACTTCATCCAGTATTTGTTTCACCTTAATTATATATAATAATAATTAATAAAGCAAGTATTATTTATTATTTTTTTTTATCGTTGGCAGATTTCGATGACGTTTCATTTATCCTTTTTTAACCACGTTTTCAAACACTGTTTTCCCTATGCCAAAATACTACCCAATTGTCAATCCCGGCACTTTTTTAATTAATTGATTTGATATTATTATAACATATATATTAGCAAAATCAATACAATTATTGCAAACATTATTTAAGAGGGCGTGTCCCCGATTAAATCATATCCGGGAAACCTAATTGCCTTAGTGCCTCGTACATTACTATGTTTACGGAGTTGGCAAGATTCAGAGATCTGGCGTGCATGTTGTCTATCATGGGGATTTTAATTCTTGAATCCATATATTCCTTATGAATGGAGTCAGGAAGTCCTGCGGTTTCTTTTCCAAACATTATATAACATTCGTCGGTATATTCTACATCCGTATAAAATCTGCTTTTTTCTTTAGTTGTTGAAATAAAAACTTTTTTATCGCCTATGGATTTTTTAAACTCTCCAAAGTTATCGTAATATGTTATTTTCACCAGATCCCAGTAATCAAGACCGGCTCTTTTAAGATATTTATCGCTTACTGAAAAACCCAGGGGTTTAATCAAATGGAGCCTGGAGCCTGTTGCCGCACAGGTTCTTGCAATGTTTCCTGTATTCTGGGGTATTTCAGGTTCAAACAAGACTATGTTTAAAGACATTTTTCCTCCTGTTATTACTATTATTAACTATTTTTTATTACTCACATACACAATATTAATTTTGGGATTCCTTACTATCGGTGGATGACAAATTATTCTTGCTTTCACTTTTATAATAATTGCATAAATTTTTTACAGAACATATTTCACATTTGGGATTCTGAGCAATGCAGGTTTGTCTCCCGTGGGTTATTAACAGATGATGCATAAGGTGCCACTTATATTTTGGAAGCTTAGTCATCAGTTCATCCGATACCTTGTCCGCAGTAGTCCCCCGGGACAGCCCAATTCTCCTGGCAAGCCTGTACACATGGGTGTCAACAGGAAAAGCAGGTATGTTAAATGCCTCAACTAAAACTACCGATGCCGTCTTTCTTCCAACACCGGGCAAAGACATTAAGTCACCCATATTTCTGGGAACTTCTCCATCATACTTTTCCTTTAAAACTCTTACCATATTATAAATATTTTTTGACTTATTTTTGTAAATTCCTATTTTTTTTATTTTTTCCTCTATTTCTTCCTGCGTCAATTTTAAAAAGCTTTCCATGTCAGGATATTCCTTATACAAATCCTCAGTGACAGCATTAACGCTCTTATCCGTTGCCTGGGCACTGAGCATTGTAGAAACCAGCAATTGAAAAGGAGACCCGTAATTTAATCCACATTTGGCATCCGGGTATGATTTCTTCAGCAGTTCATAAACTTTTTCCATTTTAGTCATCAGATAACCTCCATAGTATGTCTTATGATTTCTACTCTTTCATCATTCTCAATAAAATCAATGATTTTCAAAATCACAGATTCGCACAGTGCTCTTTCATTTGAAACCACGGCTATTCCTATTAATGCCCTGTTCCACAAATCATTATACTCCACTTCAGCTACAGATACATTAAATCTTGATTTAATTCTTTCTATAATACTTTTTAATACATGCCTCTTTTCCTTTAAAGAGTTCGACTCATAGATTAAAAGTTCTATTTCGCAGCTTCCCACAATCATAGCTCTGCCTCCATCAGTTTAATGTATTCCTCTTTAACCTCATTATTTTCAAATTTCATTCTGTTAAGCAATGTTTTTTTTGAATCTATTTTGTTTAGCCTGAGGAGGCACCAGGCGGCATACATCTTAATCATATCAGAAGGATTTTTTAATTCATTTTCAACCAAATCATACATATTATCAAGTTTTAGGTTACCGATGGTTATCAGTGCGTTTCTTTTCCATATGTTTTTTCCCCTCCAGCTTCCTGCAAGATATCCGTATTTAGATGTAAATTCCTTATTATTCATCAGCATTAGCTCTTCTACATCTATTAAAAGGCTGCCGTAATCATGGCTTGGCTCTTTCTGTGAATTAATTATATTTTTAGGGCATACCAGCTGGCATACATCACAGCCATATATTTGATTTCTCATGTTTTTTCTGTATTCAAACGGAATGTAATTTTTTGTTTGCGTCAGATAAGAAATACATTTTTTTGAATTAATTCCGCCTTCCTTCAATATAGCACTGTTGGGGCAGTTTTTAATACATAAGTTGCATTCTCCGCAAATATCAATATTATTAATTTTGTTATCACAGTCTATATCCAAATCAGTAAGCAAGTATCCAAGGTTTATAAACGAGCCGAATTTTTCGTTAATTAAAAGCGAATTTTTCCCGTAACTGCCCAAGCCTGCATTCTTGCATATTTCACGATCCAAAAGTGGTGATGTATCAACACATATTTTATATTCAAAATATATTTCTTTTTTTATTTCTTCTGCAATATTACTAAGAAGAATACCTAATTTTTTATGATAGTCTTCACCGTAGGAAGACACGCTTAATAGTCCCTTGGTACGGGTAACAAGCTTTCTATAGCCTTCTCCGTAAGGAAGTCCCACAGCAATAATACTCCTGCAATTTTGAAAGACGCTTCTCACATCAAGCCTCTTATTTATATCCGTTTCCTCAAATTCACTGTTATACCCAGACTTCACTCTGTTATACATAAATTCCCAAAGATATGAGTAATCTAAAACATCTGTAAAGCCTATGATTTCTATCCCTAAGGAATATGCTGCTTCTCTTATCTGTTCCTTCATATACATCTCTTTCCATAATCCGATACCTTTTTTAAAGCTTAAAAAATTATATCACCATTTTGTAACTTATTAAAGGTAATTTTTCATACCATGTTTTCCCATAGTATCAAGAGAACCTTCGGGTTACAGTTTTCGTCGGCTGTTAATAATACAAAAACATAGCATACATATTTAAAAAGCCTCCATAGGAGGCTTTTATTACTGAGTTTACTTATGTTTTCTTATTGCTTCCGCACCTTTTGCCATGGCTTCTTTATTCATTGGAACAAGGTGAGATTTTTCTTCTCCGAATACCTCTACAAAAGCCTTCAATGCTGATTCAAAATCAACTGTCTTTGTAACTTCAAGATATGCTCCAAGCATAACCATGTTAGCTACCTTGCCACTTCCTGCTTCCATTGCAAGTTCATTTGCAGGGATGTAGTAAACTTTCAGGTCTTTTCTTTTCGGTTCAACATTAATCAAAGATTTATTGATTATTAATTTTCCTCCGGGTACCAGTTCATTTTCAAACTTTTCCAATGAAGGAAGGTTCATAACTATGGCAGATGTTCCATCTTTAGAAATAAGAGGAGAACCAACTTCTTCATCAGATACTATTACTGAACAGTTAGCTGTACCGCCTCTCATTTCAGGTCCGTAAGAAGGCATCCATGTTACATTTTTTCCTTCCATCATTCCGGCGTATGCCAGTATTTTACCGATTGCCATTATACCCTGACCACCGAATCCGGCCATTACTACCTTTTCTTCCATTTTATTTACCCTCCTCAAAATCTCTGAAATTTCCTAACGGATAATATGGAATCATATTATCTCTCAGCCAATCCAATGCTTTTGGCGGAGTAAGACCCCAGTTTGTAGGACAGCTTGACAGTACTTCAACTATTGCAAAGCCTTCACCCTTTAACTGACATTCAAATGCTCTTTTTATTGCTTTCTTTGCTTTTCTGATATTTGCAGGAGTATCTACAGATACCCTTTCAACAAATTTAGCTCCATCTATTGTTGCAAGCATCTCTGCTATTCTGATAGGTTTTCCGCTCAGTGCTTCATCTCTTCCGAATGGTGAAGTAGTCGTTTTTTGCCCTACTAATGTTGTAGGAGCCATCTGTCCGCCTGTCATACCATATATTGCATTATTTACGAATATTGTAGTTATTTTTTCTCCTCTGTGAGCCGCATGTACTATTTCGGCAGTTCCTATGGAAGCTAAGTCACCATCTCCCTGGTAGGAAAATACCACTTTATCAGGATGAACTCTTTTAATACCCGTTGCAACAGCCGGAGCTCTTCCGTGAGCAGCTTCCTGCATATCACAGTTAAAATAATTATAAGCAAGTACTGAACATCCTACAGGAGCAACTCCGATTGCATCGCCTAACACTCCCAGTTCAACCAAAGATTCCGCAACCAACTTATGGATAACGCCATGAGTACATCCCGGACAGTAATGAAACGGAACATCTGTTAAGCCTCTTGATTTTTCATATACAATTGTCATTATCTTATACCTCCTGCTATTTTTTCAATATCTTCTAAAATATTTTGCGGAGTAGGTACAACACCGCCCTGAGTGCCATTAAAATATACAGGTATTCTTCCTTCAGTTCCTATTTTAACGTCATCAATCATTTGTCCGGCACTCATTTCTACCGTAAGTATTCCTTTTGCGTTATTTCCGATTTTCTTGAATATTTCATATGGGAACGGCCATATAGTTATTGGTCTTATCATTCCGACTTTTATGCCTTTTTCCTGTGCTTTTTTAACAGCTGATTTAACTATTCTTGAAGTAGTTCCGTATGCAACTACCACAACCTCGGCATCTTCTAATCCGAATGCTTCATATAACACTTCGTTTTCTTCCATTAATTTATATTTTTTCTCCAGATTTTTATTGTGAACCTGAAGAGCGTCAGCCTGAAGATACAATGAGTTAACAACATTTGGTTTTCTCTTTTCGCCTGTTCCGGTTGTAGCCCAGTCTTTAGCAGGTAAATCTATGGGTGCCGGTTCTTTAAATTCAACAGCTTCCATTACCTGACCAATCATACCGTCTGCAGCTATCAGCACAGGGTTTCTGTAGTAATCTGCTTTATCAAATGCCAGCATTACATAGTCAACTATTTCCTGAACACTTGCAGGTGCATAGCATAATGTTCTGTAGTCGCCGTTTCCGCCGCCTCTGGTTGACTGGAAATAATCAGCCTGACTTGGCTGTATGCTTCCAAGACCGGGACCCCCTCTCATCATGTTAACTATAACGCATGGAATTTCAGCTCCTGCGGCATAAGTAATACCTTCCTGTTTCAAAGAAATTCCGGGGCTTGAAGATGCAGTCATACATCTTGCACCTGCTCCTCCTGCACCGTAAACCATATTTATGGCAGCGACTTCGCTTTCTGCCTGTAAAAATACCCCGCCTGCTTCCGGCAGCGCTTTTGACATATATTCCGGGATTTCACTTGATGGGGTTATTGGATAACCGAAAAAATATTTACAGCCTGCTTTTATGGCAGCAGCACCGACAGCTTCATTACCTTTCATTAAAACCTTAGACATATTAACCTCCTAATATTATAATCTTTCTACTTTAATTACTGAATCAGGACACATAATTGCACAGCTTCCGCAGGCAATACATTTTTCCTGGTCAATTACATGAGCAGGGCTGTATCCTTTTCCGTTGATTTTTTCTTTATTTAGCTCAATTATTTTTACCGGACAAACTGTTACACACAATTCGCAGCCCTTACATGCGTCTTCATTAAATGTTACCTTACCCTTTGCCATTATAATACCTCCATTCTTAACTCATCCATTCTTCCCTCATATAAAGATTTATGGGGAACAACTTTTCTAATATTTCTTCATTCTTTATATTTTCAGCCGTCTCTTTAATAACAGCTTCATATCTTATGGGAATATCTGTTTCCCAGGATACCTTTTTAGTAAGTTCATGACCAAATTCAACATCTTCAACCTTTGTATCTTTAAGCATATGCGTATTATTCACTAATCCCGTAACCTTCAGCTTTGACGTTGCTTCAATAATCTTCAGATATTTAATCGCCCCTTCACAGGTGCTTGTTTCAGGTCTGTTACCATTGATTACAAAAAACATATCGTATTCAACATTTTTAATTTGTTCCGCATATCTTGCAAGAACTCTGGCTCCTACCGGATCTCCCCCCACATCAAGAATTGACCTTTCGTTTGGATTTAATATAACTCCCGTCATTTCAGCCGGAAGTGCCGGAATATCAATAGCTGTGTTTTTTATACTTGAATCAAACACTTTAACTCCGATCTTTTCTAAAAATTCTCTTCTTTCTCTGGATCTGAAATAAGGATTTACTATATCCAAATCGGCAATACTTACATTTTCATACTTTTCTTTCATTTTTACAGCATAGTTAACTGAAAATTCAGATTTGCCGCTGCCGTAGTGTCCAATTACTATTACCAGTCTTTTATCAAGCATATTATCCCTCCCTTCAAGCTTATATGCTATTTGTATTCCTTTGCTGCTTCTTTTATGTTTAAAACCCTTAAGCCTCCCTGTGCCAAGGCCAGAAGTTCGTCTTCGCCGGGATATACTATTACTTCGGCAATAAATTTAACTTTCTTTTCTATCATTTCCACAAATTTTTTATCATAAGCAATTCCGCCGGTTATAAGTATTGCATCCACTTTGCCGTCAAGAACGACCGCATATTCACCTATAGTCTTTGCTACCTGGTATGCCATTGCTTCATATATCAGTTTTGCCTTTTCATCTCCGGCCGCAGCCCTTTCGCTTACTTCCTTTGCATTGTTAGTTCCTAAAAGTGCACTTAATCCGCCCTTACCAGCTATCATTTTTTTGATATCTGCTTCTGTATACTTTCCGGAAAAACATACGTTAACTAATTGTTCTGCAGGCAGTGAACCTGATCTCTCAGGAGTAAAGGGACCTTCACCATTTAATGCGTTATTTACATCAATTACTCTGCCCTTCTTATGAGCGCCGACAGAAATTCCACCGCCTAAATGGGTTACAATAAAATTCATTTCTTCGTATTTTTTACCGAATTTTTCCGCCGCCGCTCTTCTTGCAACAGCTTTTTGATTAAGTGCATGCCATACGCTTACTCTTTCAAAAGCAGGGTGACCGCATATTCTTGCAACATCCTCTAACTCATCCACAACAACAGGGTCTACTATATATGAAGGAATATCCGCTTCGTCACCGATAGAACGTGCTATAAGTGCGCCCAGGTTGGAAGCATGTTCTCCTCTGGGGTTTGTTTTTATATCCTCAACCATTTTATCATTTACCGCATAGGTTCCGCCTTCAATAGGCTTTAAGAGTCCGCCCCTTCCTACTGCTGCGTTTAGAGAATCAAGAGCTATATTATTTTCTTTTAATGCATCAATAATTAGCTTTTTTCTGAATTCAAACTGGTCAGCCACTCTTTCAAACTTGGCTAATTCTTCATTAGAGTGCCTCAACGTTGTTTCAAATACGGATTTTTCATCTTCAAATACTGCAATTTTAGTGGAAGTGCTTCCCGGATTTATAATTAATTGTCTCATCTTACTCTTTACTCTCCTTTAAAATGCGAAGCTAATATAGAAAGTGCAATCGAATTTAATTTTGCTTTATCAGAATCAGCTCTCGAAGTCAACACTATAGGAGCCTTTGCTCCCAGAATTATTCCTGCGTTATCTGCATTTGCCAGATATGTCAGAGCCTTGTACAAAACATTTCCTGCTTCTATGTTTGGCATCAGCAATATGTCCGCATCGCCTGCAACCTTGCCCTTAATACCCTTTAGCTCTGAAGCCTCTTTTGATATTGCATTATCCAGAGCATAAGGACCTTCTACTATACAGCCTTTCATTTTCCCATCGGTCTGCATATGCATCAGCTCTGCCGCATCTAACGTAGCCTGCATTTTGGGATTTATTTTTTCTTTAGCGCAAATTACCGCAACCTTAGGAATTTCTACTCCTAAAGCACGACTTAATTCTACGGCATTTTCTACAATTTGTCTTTTTTCATCTGCATCAGGGGCAATACTCATAGCGGCATCTGTTACAATAAAAAGCTTGTGATATGTATCTACCGAAAAAACGGCTGCATGACTCAGAATATTACCTGTTCTCAAACCTATTTCCTTATCAAGGACGGCTTTTAAAATAATTGATGTATCGATTAAACCTTTCATTACTATTTGGGCATGCCCGCTGCTTACAAGAGAAACCGCCCTCCTGCAGGCAGAAGAACCATCCTTATCATCAATTATTTCAATATTGCTTAAATCAAAATCAATATCCCCGGAGATATCTAAAATTTTCTCTTTGTCACCTACTAATATAGGCTCACATATTCCCTCATTCACAGCAGCTTTTATTGCTTTTAGAACATCATCATCCTGTGCAAATGCCACAGCTATTTTTTTAGGTCCCGAGATTCGGGAACAATCCTGAGCATATTTTATTATTTCTTCAAAGTTCTTCACATTATCACCTCCATAAATATTATATAAAGCAAATTCCGTGCCAAATTTTAATTTTTTAATAAAAAAGAACAATCATTGAAATTTAAAGGATTGTTCTTTTATTTTGTTTTTCAAATGTTAAAAATTAAATACTTTGCATTGTTTTGCTTGCATAATTTTGCAAAGCATTTTAATTTTGCAAAATTATGCAAAGCTATGAAATTTCAAATTTCTCCAGCTTATAGTACAGTGACCTCAGAGATATGCCAAGTACTCTTGCAGTTTCAGTCTTATTTTTTCCCAATTTATTATATACCTCTTTAATGTAGCCTGATTCGGTTTTTTCAATTATCTTACTTAGCTCAACTAATTCTTCTTCTTCTGCCGGTATATAATTTACATACTGTGGTTTTTTTGCGGAAACCAATTGAGGAAGGTGCTCAGTTTTAATTATCCTTTCATTTATGTTCATATTAATTATTGAACGTCCTACTATATTCTCAAGTTCTCTTACGTTACCCGGCCAATCATAGCTTAACAAAGTATTTAACGCATCCTCTGATATATCCAATATATGCCTTCCATATTCATTATTGAACTTAACTATGAAATTCCTGATAAGAAGAGGAATATCCTCTTTTCTTTCTCTTAAAGGCGGAATAATGATCGGAAGAATATTTAAGCGGTAAAACAAGTCTTCCCTGAACGTGCCTTCCCTCACAGCTTTTGAAAGGTTGGCATTTGTGGCAGCAATAACCCTTACATCCACAGAAATCGGATGATTGCTGCCTACCCTCATTATTTCTTTTTCCTGCAAAACTCTGAGAAGCTTTGCCTGTGTGTTCATGCTTACCTCAGATATTTCATCCAAAAATATTGTTCCCTTATCTGCTTCCTCAAACAGTCCTTTTTTACCGCCCTTCAAAGCACCGGTAAAGGAGCCTTCTTCATATCCGAAAAGTTCGCTTTCCAATAATGAATTTGATAATGCTGCACAGTTTACTCTTACGAAATTATTTCCCGACCTTTTACTTTGAGCGTGAATGGAGTTTGCAAACAGTTCTTTACCTGTACCGCTTTCACCTTTTAATAAAACCGTTGCAGGAACTTTTGCAGCCTTTTCAATCATTTTTTTAACTTCCAGTATTGAATCAGATTCACCTATTATATCTTCAGGCTTATATTTATTAGTAAGTTCTCTTAACCTTTTTTCCGCCTTATTTAATTTGTCAGTCAAATCCTTTATACCGGATATATCGTGAAGAACAGCTACGCTTCCCCTCATAACTCCATTTACCATAATAGGTGCAGCCTGAGCAACGACAGTCTTACCACTTGGCCTTATTTTAAGCTTAGTATTTTCAACCGGCTTTTTAGTTGTAAGCACCTTCATATGGAGACTTTCCCCATCCTCAATATCAAATAAGGCATTTTTCCCAATGATTTCATCAGCTTCAAGACCGGTTATTTTTGTATAAGCCGGATTTACAAGGATATGCTCGCCCCTGTCATTAACAACACTTATAGCATCTTGTGCAGCAAGCAGCACTGCTTCAAGCATTCCCTGATAGTCCAGTTTGTTTATTTTCAAATATATATTTTCCATATCCGCTCCGTTACTCTTCTGTTGTTTCCGGTTCGATTGGAGATTCCGTTATTTCAATCCCTATTGATCCCTGCAAAAGAGCAATGCTTATGCTGCTGTCAGCCGGTGTTTCGGTGCTGCATTCCATATTTACATTATTTAAGCCTGCAACCGCTGAGCTTAAGTCAGATGTAAGTATCAGATCATTTTTATTCAGCTGATTTACAGCACTTGAAGGTCCCGTCACCACCACGGTTATTTCTGCTTCAGGATCCTGCAAGCTAACTTCGCTGCCTTCCTTTAAATTGGTAAATTGAATATCGGATGCTTCCAAAACAAACTCTTTTTCGACAATCTTTTCAATTGAGGCATTTACAACAGGAATATTAGCCAGATCCATAATAATCAGCTCATCCGTATCCAAAATTTGCGTTGGAGCCAAAATATTGTTAAAGGCTCCTGATATGTCAAGCTCTGCAAGCTTTAACTCGGTCACTGTATCCAATATGTCCTTCCTTGCGGCAATTCTCACCTTATCAGGCTTTACGGTAACATCCGTAAGCTGGTAGCCTTCCTCAGGATTACCTGTAATTTCAGGAACAAGCTTTACATACTTAGTCGGATAAACAGGAACAGTTACCTTAACATTTTCAACAGGTGATGACATAAATATTTCCGTATCTTTTCCATCATAAACTCTCACCGGAACTGTCTTGACAACATCGTCCACCGCACCGTCCACATTAACGGTAGCAACTGCCGCAGACGCAGAATTTACCACACTTCTCGGTCCTGTAATTTTAACCGAGGTAGGATTTGATGCGGGAGCCGCCATATAATAATTATTAGCGTGCTTTCCTTCATACTGAACGGTTACATCCATTACTCTGGATATGATGCCCTCAACGTTGCATGAAATCTGCGAAGGGTTGGTACCGATGATTTCAACTCCGCTGGGGCCTACTACATCAATCTTGGCATTGTTGACTCCTTCCGGAAATCCCAGTACATCTATGGATGCGGAAAAGTCACTGTTTTTCAGTTTGCTGATTTGATCTATGCTGCCCTTAACTTTAACCGTAACTGTTAAGTGATCTTTATCCGAGTTCATTAAAACCATATTAGAACTTTCCAGCTCATTTAAATGTTTTATTACGACAGCCACATTTGTAATAGGGGCCTCTTGCAGCGGTTTGGTTTGTATCATTACAAACACCCACAGTCCTATGGATACTATCAAACAGGTTATTTGAATTATTATTTTATCGTTTTTTATCTTCATTTCTGTTTCTCCATTTATCAATAATATTTACCTTGTCACTGTCCATATAAATTTCTGATAAAAGATTTTCAAGCTCCTCCATGGTTATATTCCTGTAGAGCCGTCCCTCAACTGCATAGGATATATAACCTGTTTCTTCCGAAACAATCAAAGCAATTGCATCTGATTTTTCGGTCATTCCTATGGCGGCTCTGTGTCTGGTGCCTATATCTTTGGAAAGTAAATTGTTTTCTGTAAGCGGAAGAAAGCATCCCGCAGCTCTTATGGTATAATCACTAATTATTACCGCACCGTCATGAAGAGGGGTGTTTGGAATAAAAATATTTATTAAAAGTCCGCTTGAAATATTAGCATTAAGTGCCGTACCGCTTTCAGCAATGTCGTGCAAACCGATTTTACGCTCGAATATCATCAATGCTCCTATTTTCTGCCTTGCCAGAGATGAGGTAGCTGATACAATTTCCTTAATTACCTGCTCGGATGTTTGATCATTTTTTTCCATTGCTGTCAAGGATATTGAGGTTCTTCCCAGATATTCAAGAGCTCTTCGAATTTCAGGCTGAAAAACAACCACCAAAGCCATTACACCAACCTGAAATGTGTTATTAAGTATATAGGATACCATATAAAGGTTAAATAACTCGGAAATGGGAATCAAAGCAATCAGCAGGACTATACCCTTAACCAGCTGTTTTGCCCTCATATCCCGAATTAATATATAGCCGTGATACAACACATAGTAAACAATTGCAATATCTATAATGCTGTTTAATCCAATATTAGAAAAAATTATTTTTATTTGCTCCATGCCACCACATCCCCAATCAAATTTTAATTATTCTGCAGTACCCATCTTTAAAGACTGCATTTGTTTAGTAGTATCGCTCAACGACCGCTGCATTCTAGCTTTAGATTTTTCATTAAGTTCGCTGCTTTCAATATATTCCATTATAGGATAAACCACATGTTCAGTACCCCCATCCTCTGTTTTTCCTTTGTAAACCCAAAGAGGCATATAGCTGACATTTTTTATGGAAGTCTCTCCGGTCTCACCATCTTTTTCAATATTAATATCGATTATAACTCCATCTTCCGTATATTTAGATTCATCTTCTCCTATACCATAGGGCTCTAAAGTTTCAATTCTTTGGTTTGACAGAAAATTTCCCATGGAATAAGCCACAAATTTTGTTTTACCGGTATATTCCAATAATTCAGCCGGCTGAATAACATGGGGATGGCTTCCCAATATTATATCTACTCCCTGGGTAAACAGCTTATCAGCCAAAGCTTCCTGCCTTGGTGCCTGAACTCTGGCATACTCATCTCCCCAATGCATGCATGCAATTATTATATCGGCATTTTTGCTCTTAGCATAAGCTATATCCTCAGAAATTTTTTTTTCATTAATAATATTTACCATTG
>ENA-UOOR01000880-UOOR01000880.1-fermentation-metagenome-genome-assembly--contig:-NODE-880-length-38823-cov-5.598432_pt1 | contig 38823 bp, 36 predicted proteins | sample MGYA00245780_ERZ724029 | MGnify/ENA primary metagenome ERZ724029 (study PRJEB28704, sample SAMN03018315) | fermentation metagenome | biome: anthropogenic terrestrial biome; feature: soil; material... | reverse complement strand
CTTATCTGAGTAAAGCTTGCAGAGTCGACATTTAAAGTCTGCACATTAATTAATATTTCATTGTCATAAATCTCCATTGTGTTATCTACTTTAAGTGCCGGCTGCGGCAATACTCCCTTGGGTTCAATTACCCTGTGAGTTCCGTATGGGTTTCCTTTTTTAATCATAGTACCTCCTGTTTTACATCTGTTTTTTATTTTTTTGGGTTTGGGTTAGAATATTGGGTATTCAATTTATAATATGCAATTATTATGCCAACTTTCATTAAAAATATAAATAGGCATATTCCAGCGTTTTTTATATGGTTAATATATAAATTTATGCACAAGTGCCGAAAATTCAGCTTTTTGATATTGCAAGAATGCTGAATTTTTGATATAATTACATATCAACAATGTTTTATTCATATATTAAATTAATAGAATTTTTAGTTAAAGAGGATGGATTAATGGATAACAGACCAATCGGAATTTTTGATTCGGGGGTGGGCGGACTTACTGTAATGAGAGAGGTCATGGAGCAGCTTCCTTACGAAAATATAATATATTTAGGAGATACCGCCAGAATACCCTATGGCTCAAAATCAGAACAGACCATAAGGAAGTATGCCAACCAATGCTCTTCATTTTTAAAGAGCAAGGATGTTAAAACAATTGTGATTGCCTGCAATACCGCAAGCTCAATAGCACTTAATCATGTACAGAAAAATTTTGATCTGCCTGTCATCGGGGTTATCGACCCGGGAGCAAGAACGGCCGCTTCAGTGACAGAAACCGGCAGGATCGGTGTCATAGGAACAATTGCCACTATAAACAGCAATGCATATCAGACAAAAATTATGGAATACCTGCATGATGCGGAGGTTATCGGAATACCCTGTCCTCTGTTTGTTCCCATAGTTGAAGAGGGCTGGGAATATTCAAACGTGGCTGAGCTTACTGCAGAAAAGTACTTGGATGAACTGATTGAACATGATGTTGACACTCTTGTTCTTGGATGCACTCATTATCCGATTTTAAGGAATACCATAAGAAAGGTAGTGGGTCCGAATGTAAAGCTGATTAACCCTGCCTATGAAACCGCAAGGGATCTGAAGAAGCTTCTCACGGAAAGCGAAATGCTTAATGAAAACTACGACAAACCCAGGTATGAATATTACGCATCTGATGCGCCGGAGCGTCTGAGAAGAATAGGGGGCAACTTCCTGAAAAAGGAAATTAACAACCTGTATGAAATTGCAATAGATAACCTTTAGAGAAAGGAACTGAAATTGGATACAATTAAATTAAAGCTGACAACCACACAGACAATTGATGAAGTGGGAAATGAAGAAATTATAGAGCTGATAACAGAGGCTGTCATGGAACGTAACGACCGTTGTATCATCATAAACTATGATGAAAGCGACCTTAGCGAAATCGAAGGAACAAAGACAAGACTCAGAATTTTCGAAAATAAACTGATTATGACAAAGATTGGGGGCATTTCTTCAAGAATGGAATTTGAAGAAAATAAAAGCTACAGTAATTTATATTCCACTCCTTACGGAGCCTTTGACCTGAGTTTTAATACAAGCAGCTATAATTACCGCCTTGACGAATTTGGAAGAGGTTCTGTTTACATCGAATATACTGTTATTTTTGGCGGAACGGAAGAGAGTAAAAATAAAATACAAATTGATATTTTATAAACGATATTTTTAGCAATTTTGAAAAACACGAACATTAGTGCTTAATTTTAAGCACCGCACGCCGGTTTTTCGGCACGAAAGAGGAGCCTATGGATATAAAATATTTTGATGCATTAATTAACGCATTAGATTTAATAAATGACGGAATTCATATAGTTGATGCCTCAGGTAAGATTGTTTATTACAATGTTGAGGCAAAACAGCTTGATGAAATTGATATGGATAAGGCTATCGGAAGACACATTTTAGAGGTATATCCGTCACTGACTTTTGAAACAAGTACATTGTTAAGGGTTTTACGAACCGGCAAGCCTATTTACAATGTTGAACAAAATTTCAACAATTATAAGGGTGATAAAATATCTACGTTAAACTCAACAATTCCTATTTATTATAACAATAAGGTGCTGGGTGCTCTTGAGGTTTCGAGAAATATAACAAGGGTTCGTGAATTGTCTGAAAAAATAGTGAATCTGCAAAAAGAGCTGTATGAAAGAGAAAGCAGCAATACTAAAACTTCAAAGTCTGTCGCAAGCTTTAATTTCCTTGACATAATCGGACAGAACAAGGAAATGCTCAGGCTTAAATCTCTGGGTCTTAAGGCTGCTATGTCGGATTCACCGGTAATGCTGGCAGGAAGTACCGGAACGGGCAAGGAGCTTTTTGTTCAGTCGATTCACAATTCAAGCAGCAGAAAGTACAGACCTTTTATTGCACAAAACTGTGCGGCACTGCCTTCAAATCTGTTGGAAAGCATCTTGTTTGGTTCTGTTAAGGGAAGCTATACGGGGGCCGAGAACAGACCGGGTTTATTTGAGCTTGCCAACGGCGGAACTCTTTTCCTGGACGAGATAAATTCCATGCCTTTGGAAATTCAGCCAAAGCTTCTCAGGGTGCTGCAGGACGGAATGGTCAGGAGAGTTGGCTCAGCTACCACCGTTGATGTTGATGTACGAATTATTTCAGCCATAAACACAGACATCAATACCGTGGTGGAAAGCAGGCAGATCAGGCAGGATTTGTTTTTCAGATTAAATGTTATAACCCTTCTGATTCCTGATTTGTCTAAACGCAGAGAGGATATTCCTCTCTTGGTGGAGCATTTTATAAAAAAGTATAACGAAAAATGTAATAAGTTTTTCAACGGAATTTCCGGTGAAGTTTTAGACATTTTTATGGAATACAGCTGGCCGGGAAATGTGAGAGAACTGGAGCATGCAATTGAAAGTGCCATATCATTGTATGATGGAGAGTTAATAAGGGAAGAGCACCTGCCCTTCCAGTTTAAAAATTTTCTCACAAACAGCCACAGATCATGTGATATTAGCTCCATACAACCTCTTAACACCGCAGTGGAAAAGGTTGAGAGGCATGTAATAGAATCCGCCCTGAAGCAAACTGATTATAATATTTCCAAAGCTGCAAAGCTTATAAATGTCCCGAGGCAGACACTGCAGTACAAAATTAAAAAGCTGGAAATACCGTGTTAAATACTAATGGGACAGTATTGTGATCGGAAGAATATTTATCACAGTACTGTCCCAGTTTTCATTGCTGCTGCCTGCTATTTATGGATTGTGCATAAATGCCGGGGTTGGCGTCTGACTTTACCCCTGCTTTTTCAACTCTTCCTTTTTGAATAAATTCAAATATTTTTGACTTTAGCTGAATGTCCTGAATTCCTCTTTTGACTTTAATGTTTTCTATTTCTTCCTGTGTCAGAACCTCCTGAAGTTTTTTTTCTGTTTCAATGCTCATGACAGGCTCTGCATTTTTATCCTGACCGAAGTCCACAAAGCACAGGGGCGGAAACATTACGCACCACCAGTTATTGCCTTCTGCCTTTCCTATTTCTATTCTGACTGCGTCATAGTATCCTTCGGGCAATGCTATATCATCGTAAAACTTTCGGGGAAACTTGAAATTCCCGTAATAGACATTTACCTCATAGTCGCAGCCTTCTTCTTCGATTACTGTTTCCGCTTCTTCCCTTATTTCATTGATTTTTTCAACAATTAACTTTTCACTGTCCTCTTTTGAATATACATTTTCAAATTCCTTATTAAACTTATTGATTACACTGTTTCTTACCTTATATTTAAGCTGCTGGTCAAAAGCTGTATTGGAATTGGCAATAACATGAAGACGTATAACCTTGTCGTTTATTTTTGCCATTCCTGTGTAGGCTTCTGCCGTGTATGCGGTAACTACAGCCGCCACAACCAGTATTGCCGAAATAATTATTTTCTTATGATACCTCATTTTATCCTCCTCTATTTAACCAGGCCTGTGCTTTTAATTTTCATATCTAAATGTACTTTTATATCTGCTGCTTCAAAAACCTCGTCATAGTTATCCATTATTTTTTCATAGTCCTTTTTATGATATTTATATAAATCATCTTTTATTTTCAGCAGGTCGGTCCTATAGGTATGCTGAAGCTTATCTATTGTTTTTTCAGCAACCGCCAAAAAGCTTTTTCCTGCTTCATCTTTTATTTTATTCTGATATTCATGATCTTTTAGCTTGTTGCTGCCTATGATAAATGAATCCACATACAGGTACATTGTTATATAGTAATCTACGCTTAGTTTTTCATCTTTTAAATTAGTGTCTTTTATCATGCTGATGTCAACAGCTCCTAATGATATATTTGTACCTTCAACGTTTACGTTGATGTTCGGTATTCTTGCCTTGTCCGGATTCAGCAGTACCATGATTGCTGATACTTCCTCAGGCTCTAAGAAACCCTTCAGCTCATATTCCTTAATAGCTGCAGCTCTTTCGATTTTTAAGCTTTTATCATTTATTTCTACTACCGGAATCATCGCATTACCGGTCTTGCCAAGGTCTAAGATGGCTTCGTCAAAGGTATAGATGTCCTGATAGCTTTCCCTTTTAAGCTTGACCAGCATATCGCTTAAAAATCTTCCCACGATTGGATTGACGGGAATTTCTGTGTTGATAATATCCTGAGCTTTTCCTTTGGCAATACAAATTTTAACCCTCCTGTTTATCTGAGGTGATCTTTGTATTTCATCGAATATTCTCTTTACGATTTCAGAATCTCTTGCAACATCTTCTCCCAGAACTATTACCTGCATCAACCTGTCTGAAATTACCTTTTCAGAATGAAGATAGCTTGTGGCATAGAAATCTGCAAAGTCGTTGCTGTCTCTAACATAAATAAGACGCTGCTCTTCGCTTCCTTCATTTATTTTTGGTACTTCTGATGTAAACGTGAGATTATGAGGGTTTTTATCTATGCCCAGGGCATAAATGTATTCTCTTTTATTAATTTCAACGCTGTCCCAGCATCCTGTAAGGATCAGGGATGTGAGCAGGGTTATTAAAATTATTTTAATTCTTGTCATATGAACCTCTTACACATATATGTTAGTTATTACCGGCCTTATGCTGCAACTTATCAAACAGAGCCACTATCAGCGGAATCAGGAAATTTAATCCGCTTAATACCAGTATGGGCCAGTGTATATATGGAAACATCATGTACATTCCCGGTAATATCGAAGAAAAAAGAAATAAAATAGGAAGCTGTATATAGATGAAAAAACCATTTTCTCTTGTATTAAAGGTTTCCTGCATTGCTAAATTTGTAAAATACGCAATAATGCATATACATGAGAATGTAACGATAAACTGAAAACATAAGCCTACTATTTCAGTACTTTCAAAGAAAAATCCGGGAATATTCACAAACTTCATAACTGATATAAAGGGCCATACCAGGTGTACAGACTCCTTTATTCCGAATTTTACTATTATCAGCAGGTAACATACAATGTATATGAACATGCTGATAATAATAAATTTTTTCATTATTGCCACATTTTTTTCCTTTTCTGTAACCTTGCAATTTGAAAATAATAATATTGAAAATCCAAAGAACCCAAGTATTGCTCCCGGAACTGACTTTAAAACTCCGCTTGCATCAATCGGATAAATGGGAAAAATATTTGAATAATCCGCATAGTATGTAGAGAATATTATTATCAGCAGGTATGGAATTAATGCTATTAAAACAGTGACTGATGAAATATTTGCTATGGTCTTTATTCCCTTTTTTGTTCCATAGCTTGCTATGAGTAAAATTACAATAATTATTGAACTAAGGGGTGTCCTGAACAGCATCATTGATTTTATCTGTTCCGCAAAATCTTTCATCAGTATGCTGTTTGAAAGAAGCAGCATAAGTATGTAATAAATTCCTATTGCTTTTGAAACAGGCTTGGGAAGTATTTTATCTGAAATCCCTATAATTGTGTCTTCTCTGTATTTTAAAAGCAGCCTGTTTATGGGCTTAATTGCCATGTATAATAAAAATGCCGTAATTATTATGGTTATCCAGCCCACGGGTCCATCAAGCTCTGACAGAATCAGTGGCATAAGCATTGACTGGAATGCGAATGACACCAGTATCAGCATTGACAGGTTTTGGTACGGTGTAATACCCTGGTCGAACATTATTTTTTCCCCCTTTCAACCTGAAGATATTTTGGTTTATGAACCATGTTTCTGATTTTTGGTCTGATGACTGTATCCTTCAAATCACTTTTTCTTTCCACAAAGTGAGTCAGCGGAGTCAGGTATGGTACTCCAAAGCTTTTCAGGGTGCACAGATGAATGACTAAAATACACATGCCTGCCGAAATACCGAACAATCCGAATATTGACGCAAGTATAATAAACCCGAATCTTATGAGTCTCAGCGCTGTGCTGAAATTATAGCTTGGTATTGCAAATGAGGCTAAGGATGTCAAGGCAACTATTATAACCGCAATGGGTGTTATCAGTCCTGCCTCCACTGTTGCGGTACCTATTACAAGACCGCTCACCAGTCCTATTGTAGAGCCTACCGGAGTTGTTATCCTCAGGGATGCCTCTCTCACCAGCTCCATGACCAGCTCCATAACAAGAGCCTCAAAATACGGCGGAAAGGGTACATTGGCTCTTGTAGCGGCCACATAGAGGGCAAGCTGGGTAGGCAGCATATTGGGGTGAAACTGGGTGACAGCCACATAAAGTGCCGGAAGCAGCACAACTATGGGCAGGGCTATATATCTTATGGCTCTGGTGAAGCAGGAAAGCATCCATCTCTCATAATAATCCTCCGAGGATTGCATAAATGAAATGAAGGTTGCCGGAGCCATCAGTACTGAGGGTGTGTTGTCAACTGCTATCACAACCCTTCCCTCAAGCAGTGCGGAGGCTGCTGCATCGGGTCTTTCTGTGTTTTCTATCTGGGGAAAGGGTGAAAGATTATCATCTTCTATCATTTCTTCAATGTAGGAGCTTTCCAAAATTGCCTCTATTTCTATATTATTGAGCCTTTTTTCAACGGTTTTCAGCACTGTCTTGTTTACAATATCTTCAATATATATTAATGCAATGTCTGTCATGGATCTGCTGCCTACCTGCATGTACTTTATTTTAAGCCTTGGATCTCTGATTCTTCTCCTTATGAGGGTGGTGTTTACCTTCATTGTTTCAACAAAACCGTCTCTGGCTCCCCTGATCAGGGTTTCAGCCGCAGGCTCTTGTATTCCTCTGACGGGCCAGCCTCTGGATGAAAGCATTATTGCCTTAGTGCACGTATCTATAAACAGGATTGTCTCTCCTGCAAGCATTTTATCCACACATTCCTGCAGGTTGTTGAGAGATTCCACTTCGGTTATGGATATTTTTGTTTTCAATATGGCTTTTTGCAGCTCTTTTTCGGGACTCTTTTCAAGCTCTTCCAGATTTACGGTATCCAGCATGCTCTGTACAGCATACTCGCTTATGGCATCCTTGGTAGTCATGCCATCAACATAAACAAGTAAAAATTCTATTTTCTTATTTTGTCCAATATTCATGTTGCGGAAAATCACATCATTTGCGTCCTTGAATATTTGTCTTAAAAATGATTCGTTTTTCTTTAAATCACTGTTTATATCAGTATCTTTTAATTCATCATAAATGCTCATAGTTTCTCCTAAATGTTTTTCGTTATTAATGCCGTCAGTGCTATCAGCCCATAAACAATTCCTGTAAATCTTACTATTTTATAATCTCTGTGAAAATTTTTCTGCTTAAGTCCTTTGCTGGTTTTAAAAATTAAAATGTAGCTTATAATCAGAAAAATTATAATTACATCATAATTTAACACTGGTTTCAATAAATTAATTAAGTTCATGGTATCTCCATACTGCTTTATGTGATATTAGCGATACTAGTAATATTTACAATTTAAGGTCATTTTATTCCATATAAGTAAAAATATTTTTCTATTATATTTATACTGTACCAAGTTACTGCTCAATATGAGATATGAGAAAATGTTGCGGATAAAAAGATTTGACTATAGCTGAAAAAATAGCCAATAACTAAGTTTTAAACTTAGTTATTGGCTTAGGTGGTTTGATTTGTATCGGATTTTACCTTATGATCCGGGGATACTCTGGCATATACGAAGAGTTTTATTATATGCAGAGGCGCATAAAGCAAAAACTGACTTGCAAAAGCTCCTATATAAATGTTTTCTTGTATATTTAAAATGATTCACATAAATCACATCCTGTATTTTTGTTTTTTCCTTACAAGGGTTGATATGTCTATTCCCATCTTTTCCGCAGCTTCCTTCATGTTTTTTGAAGAAGCCAATGTTGTTTCAATTATAACTTTTTCATATTCATCAAGCTTATCCTTAAGACTTCTGTTTTCTGACAAGGACTTATAGCTTTCTGTGGATGAATCATTGAGCATCAACTGCTCCGTGAAAAGCTTTTTGTCGATGGATGCTTCATCTGCCATCAATATGAGTCGTTCTGTTATGTTTTTTAATTCTCTTATATTTCCCGGCCACTGATAGCTCAGTAAATTTTCCAGGCAGCCGGCGGTATAATAACAGTTTTTTCCGTACTTATTGTTGTAATATTCCATAAATTGCTGCGAAAGAGGTATTATATCTTCCTTCCTTTGTCTTAGAGGCGGAATTACAAAGGATACCACGTTTAATCTGTAATACAGATCTGCTCTGAACTTTTTCTCTTCCACAAGTTTTTTTAAGTCCACATTGGTGGCTGCAATAATCCGGGCATCGAACTGTATTTGTGCAGTTCCGCCTATGCGGTAAAACATTCTGTCGTTAATGGCACTCAGCAGCTTTACCTGAAGGGTATAGGGCATATCTCCGATTTCATCCAGGTATAGAACTCCTCCGTTTGCTTCTTCAAACAGACCTTTTTTCCCGCCTTTAAGCGCCCCTGTAAAAGCACCCTCCTCGTATCCGAAAAATTCTGATTCCATCAGATGTTCAGGTACTGCTCCGCAGTTTATTTTAACAAACTTCCCTTTCCTGCGACTTGAAACACTGTAGATATATGAGGCAATAAAGTCCTTGCCTACTCCTGTTTCTCCCAGTATTAAGACTGTGCTGTCAACCTTGGCTATCTTTCTTGCCCTGTTATAAATGTTTTTCATTTTTTCGCTGTTATTTATAGGTTCCTTTACTATATCACCGGTTTTTATATCAAAATCGTCATATTCATCATTGCTGATGAATAAATTTTTTTCTTTAGTTATGTTTTTCATAAGGACGTCCAGTTCAGACACATCCCTTATAACTGCTATTGTTTTTTTCAGAGTCCCATTTTCATCAAATATGGGCGATCCTGAAACAAGACATCTCTGCCCTTTGTAGTAATTATTAATTGTTGAGACCGGACCCTTTGTTTCAATTACCTTTGCACAGCAGGAATTTGGAAGCACATCCTGCCTTCTTAAATCGTATACGGATCTTCCTATAATTTGTTCCCTTGTTAATCCTGATAAGTCCAGAAAAGCATCATTAACATAGGTTGTTATGCCTTCCTCGTCTGTTACATAAATGCCGTCTTTTAATTTATTCAGCATTTCATTATGCAAGTATTGCTGACCACTTAATCTGTCAATTTGCTTATCCAGCTCTTTTCCTACGGTAAAATCATAAAAGAAAAACGCAATCAGCTCATGACCGTAAAGATTCAGTTCATCGTGAAACACATAGTAGACTGAATTGTCTATATATCTCACAGAATAAAAATTTTGTTCGCTATCATCCTTTATATCATGAAAATATATTGTTAATTTTTTATTCAAGATCTCTTCATTGCTTTTATATATACTTGTTTTAAAGTAATTATTGTAATGAACTATATTAAATTTTTTATCTGTAATGACAAACCCTAAGGTAAAATCAGTATTAGGCAAATTCATTTTTCCTCCTTTTATTTTGGATGAAAATCTTTTAAAAATACCATTGATATTTTTTGGACAATGTGATAATATATTATTGTACATGATTATATATTAATATATGCAATTTTGCAACAATGTTTTTTGATGATGTGCGTTATTGCATATATTAAAGACTCATACATAGGCTGTACTATTGAAATATGGCAAATTATTTTTATTGTTTATTTGGCATGAATTTTGCTATAATATTAGTACAATAAAGCTTAGGAGGAAAAAAGTTATGAGAAAAGCAGTAATAGTATCTGCAGCAAGAACACCAATCGGTTCATTCGGAGGCTCTCTGGCACCATTGTCAGCAGTAGATTTAGGAATAATTGCAGCAAAAGAAGCAATTAAAAGGGCAGGAATTGAACCATCTGCTGTTGAAGAAGTATATTTTGGCAATGTATTGGGGGCAGGCTTAGGACAGAACGTAGCCAGACAGGTTACTCTTGGAGCAGGAATTCCAAATGAAACTCCTGCATTAACAATTAATATGGTATGCGGCTCCGGTCTGAGAGCGGTAAGCATGGCTGCACAATTTGTTGAAAGCGGAGAATGCGACGTTGTATTGTGCGGCGGAACCGAAAGCATGACTAATGCACCATATCTTCTGAATAAAACCAGATGGGGTCAGAGAATGGGAGACGACAAAATAGTGGATTACATGGTCTATGATGGTCTGACAGATGTTTACAACCAGTACCATATGGGAATCACAGCAGAAAATGTTGCAGAGCAGTATGGAATTACCCGTGAGGATCAGGATAAATTTTCTGTACAAAGCCAGAACAGAGCTGAGGAAGCACAGAAATCAGGAAGATTCAAGGATGAAATTGTGCCTGTTGTAATACCTCAGAGAAAGGGTGACCCTGTAGTAGTTGATACGGATGAGTTTCCGAGACATGGCTCAACCTTGGATAAAATGGCAAAATTAAAACCTGCATTTAAAAAAGACGGAACTGTTACAGCAGGTAATGCATCCGGAATTAATGACGGTGCAGCAGCTTTGGTAATAATGAGCAAGGAAAAGGCTGATAAACTTGGAATTAAATATTTATGTGAAATTGCAGGATATGGCTCTGCAGGTGTTGATCCAAAAGTAATGGGTATCGGACCTGTTCCCGCAACTAAGAAAGCTTTGGCTAAGGCAGGCTGGACAGTTGCTGACCTGGATCTGGTTGAAGCTAATGAAGCTTTTGCAGCTCAAGCTGTTGCTGTTACCAGAGACTTAGGGTTAAATCCTGAAATTACCAATGTTAACGGCGGTGCCATAGCTCTTGGACATCCAATTGGTGCATCGGGAGCAAGAATTCTTGTATCTCTTATATATGAAATGCAAAAAAGAGATGCAAAGAAGGGTCTTGCCACATTATGTATAGGCGGCGGAATGGGAACTGCCCTGCTGGTACAAAGATAGTTCGTAGTTTAAACCGAAGGGTTCAGACTGTTGAATATACTAAATATATTATTCTAAAAGAAGGGATGAAATTATGGTAAACAAAATTATTTCTGTTAAGGAAGCTGCAGAAAAGGTGCAGGATGGTATGACTTTAATGGTTGGCGGTTTCCTTGCTAACGGAACTCCCGAAAGGTTAATTGACGCTCTTGTTGAAAAAAACGTCAAGAACCTGACATTAATTTGTAATGATACGGGATTTCCTGACAAGGGTATAGGTAAAATGGTAGTAAATAAACAGTTCAAGAAAATGATAGCTTCTCACGTGGGTACTAACCCTGAAACTGCGAATCAAATGAACTCAGGTGAAACTGAAGTAGTACTTACGCCTCAGGGAACACTTGCAGAAAAGGTAAGATGCGGAGGAAACGGGTTAGGTGGATTTTACACACCTACAGGAATCGGGACCGAGGCTGAAATCGGAAAAGAAAAAAAGGTCATTGACGGCAAAGAATATATCTTTGAGACACCCTTAAGAGCAGATGTGGCAATATTAAGAGCATCCATTGCTGATAAAAAGGGAAACATGATTTTTAATAAGACTATGAAAAACTTCAATCCACTAATGGCTACTGCTGCTGATATCGTAATAGTAGAAGCTGACAAAATTGTGGAGATTGGTGAAATTGATCCGGAAGATGTTATGTGCTCCGGAATATTTGTTGACTATATAGTAGGAGGTGACAGGTAATGGATGCAAAGGCAGTTATAGCAAAAAGGGTAGCTCAATTATTACATGATGGTGATGTTGTAAACCTGGGCATCGGACTTCCCACAATGGTTTCTAATTACATTCCTGAAGGCATAGATATAACATTTCAATCAGAGAATGGATTTTTAGGACTTGGTCCTGCTCCCGAAGCGGGCAAAGAAGACTGGGAACTGGTTAATGCAGGAGGTATGCCTTCTACAATAGTTCCAGGAGGTATGTTCTTTGACAGCGCAACATCCTTTGGTATAATCCGCGGCGGTCATGTGGATGCAACAGTACTTGGTGCCATGGAGGTCGACGAAAAGGGAAGTCTGGCAAACTGGAAAATACCAGGTAAAATGGTTCCCGGCATGGGCGGTGCAATGGATCTTGTAGTTGGTGCCAATACGGTTATCATAGCTATGGTTCACACTCAGAAGGGTAGGCCTAAAATCTTAAAGCAATGTACTCTTCCTTTGACAGCCAAGGAGCAGGTAAATATAATTGTTACCGAAATGGGTCTTATGAGAGTTACCGACAAGGGTCTTGTCCTTGAAGAATTAGGACCGGAAGCAACAGTTGAAGAAGTAATTGCGGCAACAGACGCTAATTTAATAGTATCACCTGATTTGAAAAGATTTGGACTGGATGATTAGTTGTCATCCAAAGCATCAGCGAAGGATCTCAGATGACAAAACTTAATTATCAGTTAAGAGTGCGAAAGCACTCTTTTTTTCTTCACTTTTTTATCACAATTGTGGTATATTGTTATTAAAAATATATTGTTATTGCTTCCGGGAGGTGTGAGCTCTGAAATTTAGTTTAAAAAATAAGCTTTTTTTTGTAATTATCTGTGTTCTCATTTTAAATATTGGTTTATCTGCAGTTCTTGGAAATACACTACTTGACAAAATGTACACCAATGATAAAATTAAAACTTTGAAATCCGGGGTGGATAATATTAAATCTAAATATTTATCGGGCAACATGAATTCCACTGTTGATGAAATAATTAATTATGAGGGTCAGAATATGACAATATGCCTGTTTTCTTTAAATACTGAGACAGGAATTGGTGAAATTGAGTATTTTTCCAGGCAGAAATATTTTTCGTTAAATCCCTTTGATGACGAGGTGCTTAAGCTAATCAATAATCTTTACAGAGAAAATGCATTTAATGAGCTGAAGAACAACAATTATTACGTCAGCAACAGAGCATCGGACAGGCATGACAATGACATAACAGTCTTGTCTAAGGTAAAGGATGATAAATATATCTTGATGCAGACTCCGGTAAAATTCATCAAAGATATGTCAGATTCTGCAGTTAACTATTCAATGTATATATCAATTTTCTCATTGTTTATAGTTGCAGTCATAATATATTTTGTGGCCGACAGAACTACAAAACCCATAAGGCAGCTCCAGGTTGTAGCCAATAAAATATCCAATTTAAATTTTTCTGAAAGGTGTGACATATTGTCAAGGGATGAAATCGGGCTGTTATCTGCAAGCATAAATAACATGGCTGACAGGCTTCAGGAATATGTTGAAAAATTAAAGGATGACCTTGTAAAACTGGAAAAATCCGATAAAATGACCAAACAGTTCATAGCAAATGTTTCTCATGATTTTAAAACCCCTTTGACATTAATAATGAGCTATTCGGAAGCATTGATTGATATGGAAGATATTGATGAGGAAACTAAAAAGGATTATCTTAACATCATAATCAACGAAGGAAGAAAAATGTCTGAATTTGTTCAGGAGCTGCTGAAGCTTTCCCAGCTTGAAGGGGGTATGATAAAGTTAGAAAAATCCAATTTCAGCATTAATGAAATTATCGAGGATACCATATATAAAAATTCTATTATGACGATGGAAAAAAATATTTCTGTGGAAAAAAGTATTTCTGACAACAGTATTGTATATGGAGATTACTTCAGGATTGAGCAGGTCTTTCAAAATCTTTACGAAAATGCCGTTAAGTATTGTGATTCAGATGGTATAGTCAGAGTTTCAACTTTCGTTAAGGATTCAAGGTGCAGGATCAGTATTTTCAATACAGGCAAAAAAATACCTGATGAAGATATCGATAATATCTTTATAAGCTTCTATAGAGCTGATAAATCAAGAAAGAACATGGGAAGCTATGGTCTGGGCTTAGCAATAGTAAAGGTAATAATTGACATGCATAATGAAAAGTACGGTGTTCAAAATGTTGAAAATGGTGTTGAATTCTGGTTTGAGCTGGAAAATGTTGATATTTGATATAATGAGAGCTGGAGGTTAGCATGGATATTAAAATATTGTTGGTTGAGGATGAGGAAAATATAAGAAAGCTAATTGCAAGCTATCTGATAAAGGAGGGCTTTAAGGTAGCAGAGGCCTCTGACGGAGAGGAAGCAATAAAAAAGTTTGATAATGAATATGATTTTTCTCTTATTGTTTTAGATGTTATGATGCCGAAAATGAATGGCTACCAGGTTGCTTCCTATATACGAAAATTTAGTGATGTTCCCATACTCATGCTCACGGCAAGGGATGCGGAAACAGATGAGATTACAGGATTTAATTCCGGTGCCGATGAATACATTTCAAAGCCCTTCAGCCCAAAAATATTGGTTGCAAGAGTAAAAAACCTTCTTAAAAGAACCTCACAGAACAGCATGCAGGACATGGAGCTTGGCGGATTAGTTATTAAATACCGTGAACGGCTGGTTTTAACAGATGACAAAAAAGCAATTCTTACTCCAAAGGAATTTGATTTGTTATATTATCTCTTGCAAAATAAAAACTTAGTTCTTACGAGAGACCAGATATTATCCGCAGTATGGGGCTGGGATTATTTCGGCGATGACAGGACAGTGGACACTCATATAAAGTGTCTTCGCTCTAAAATCGGAGAATATGGAAAGTACATTGTTACAGTAAGGAAGGTTGGTTATAAGTTTGAGTATGACAGCTGAACAAACACAAAAAAACAGGAAAGTTTTCCTGTTTTTTTGTGTTTGTGCTTATTCAAAATTTGCCGGTTTAATTTTTAAGGTTATTGTTACTTTTTGCTCTTCGCCATTTCTCAGTATTGTAAGCTCTGCCTTGTCGTTTTCTTTATATTCATACAGGTTTCTCTTAAGATCAGACATGCTTTCGATTTTATCTCCGTCTATTGCTGTTATAACATCTCCGGTTTTTAATCCTGCTTCTGTTGCCGGAGAATTTTTTGTTGTTTCAACAACTACTACTCCATAATCTGCGGCAACATCTATTCCTAAAGCAGTTTCATAGGTTTCTACATCTACTCCCTGAATTCCTACATACACTGTGGAAAATGTACCGTCTTTAATTACCTGCTCAATGATGGGCTTAGCCGTATTGATTGGTATTGCAAATCCGAGGCCTTCTGCTGTGCTCATCTTTGCCGTATTAATTCCTATTACCTTTCCTTCTGCATTGAACAAAGGACCTCCGCTGTTTCCTGCGTTAATTGACGCATCTGTTTGAATCAATGGTTCTATAACTGTTCCGTTGTCAAATGCAATTGATCTGTTCAGACCACTTATAATACCCTGGGTAACGGTTCTTTCAAGATCCAGCGTCATTGGATTCCCTATTGCAACCGAAGGCTCACCAACCTTAAGTTCATCTGAATTTCCAAGCTCTACCGTAGGCAGCCCTGTTCTGTTTATTTTAACCAGTGCCAGATCCAAAGTTGTATCATACCACAGCACATCTCCGGCTTCTGTTGAACCATCCATTAATGAAACTGTTATTTTCTGATACTTTCCGTCTCCGATTACATGGGCGTTTGTAACTATATATCCGTTGGGATCAATAATAAAGCCTGAACCCATGCTTGTACCTTTTTGTGTTTGGGGTCCGAAGAATGTATTGTACTGTTTGACAACATCTGTTGTAATTCCTACAACTGTTTTTTGATTTTTCTCAGCTACTGCTACAGCAAAATACACATCATCTGTTAAATTAATCTTTATATTCTGAGCTGTAAGCGGTGATGACTGATTATTACTCGGTACATTAATCCTGCTTGCAACTAAATAACCTCCCGATAAACCTCCTATCAACGCAGCAACCAATGCTACCGCCACATATTTAAAAAATGAGGCTTTTTTACCTTTTTTCTTTTTTGGTTCTTCAATATTGGGCATTACGAAATTTACACCGTATCCATTACTGTTATATCCCGAATAGTTGTAAGAACTGTTTTCGTTGTTTTCATTGTTTTCATTGTTTTCATTGAATATATTTCTTTCATTGTCATCCATAATATTTTCCTCCTATATCTATATTAGTTTTAAATATATTTGTTATGTTTATATTTTAATATTACCTTAATAATGTGATAAAATTGTGAAAATTATAAAAGTTCTGAAAAAAATTTTTTATCACTTTTATAATTTTATGTTACTGTTAATTCCTTAATTTAAACTAAATAACAAAGAAAATATTAAAAATAATATATAGAATTTAAGCTATTTTTACCAGGTACTTTTTAACCATTTTTACAGGATGATATGACTGTTTTGCTTTTCTTAACCCGGCATTGCCTGTATCTTCCTGTCTGTTTACATATTCGATATCGGAAAAGCTTTCAATTAAAAATTGTCTGTTTAAGAATGCATATATCCCTTTGTAGTCTGTTTCTCCTCTTTCCACGTGAATAACAGCCATTTTGTCGTTTACTGTTTCTCCTACGGCAAAGCCTGCCAGTTCTCCGTCAACGTATATTGCAATGGATTTAAGGTCGAAAAAATGAAGCTCGCTAAACAAATCTTTTATTGCATCAATTTCCATCAGCATTTCTTTATCCACTGTAACCGCAACTTCCTCATGCCATTTGTGAAGCAGTATTATACAGTCTTTAATGACCTTTTCATTGTCAATAGCTTTTATTTCATATTCATATGATTTTTCAAAAGAGTTCACATGGTTCTTTTTGCCGTGATACTTTTTGCCTTTTAGTTCTATTAAATCATTGGTATTGTACACATATTCAGAATCATTTATGTCTTCTTTTATTTCTATTTTATAATCAGTATATTTTTTTAAATCTTCTATGAATCTTTCATCAACATCACCAAACAGATAATCCCTGTCGGTAAAGTCATCATTCCTTTCAATAAGCATATCCACAAGCTCAGTTAATTTTTCTTTATTGTATTTTAAAGGCTGGGCATAAAATGTTCCCTTTCCTTCCTCATTTTTTTCTATTACTAATACATCATTTACTATCGCATATTTAACATTGTTAAGCTTACGCCACATATATAAGGATGAAAACAGGTATTCGTAAGATTCCAGCTCTTCTTTATCCACATATTTTTCTATTAGATCCTTATCTTCAATAGTCAAACATTTAAAACTTATTATGACAATCAACTCCCATTCGTTTATTATATTTTTGTTTTTTTGTTAATTTATCCAATATCTATATTATCTGCCGTTAGATATGCATATTTTTATATTACCATGATATCACATCTTGAAACAATTATTCAATAAATTTATTTAATAAAGTTACTTGACAAAGTAAAGTAACTATGGTATTTTAAATTTAATAGTTAAAAATGGAGGTAATTTTGGGAGCTTCACTGGCAAGTAATGTGAGTTTTGTATTTGTTTTTTTGGAAGGACTTTTATCTTTTTTTTCACCCTGTGTACTTCCTCTGATACCTGTTTATATAAGCTATCTTGCAGGTAATGGGAAAAAAACAGACGATGACGGTGCTGTACAATATGATAGAAAAATAGTTTTAATTAACACTTTGTTTTTTGTTTTAGGAATCTCAAGTGTATTTTTCCTTCTGGGAATGTCATTTTCAGCCTTGGGCACATTTTTTAACAGAAACAGAGTTTTATTCAGCCGTATCGGAGGCATAATAATAATCATCATGGGTCTCGTTCAGTTGGATCTGGTTAAATTAAATTTTCTTAAAATGGAAAAAAGAATTCATATGGAGTTCAGCAATGGCAGAATGAATCCGATTTTAGCTTTCATAATGGGATTTACTTTTAGCTTTGCATGGACTCCCTGTGTAGGACCTGCATTGTCTTCAGTTCTGATTATTGCTTCAAACGCAAGAAATATTTTCCTGGGAAATATTTTGGTTTTGATTTATACACTTGGTTTTATTATACCGTTTATAATTTTAGGAATTTTTACAACTGAAGCATTGAATTTTATTAGGGAAAAAAGAAATATTGTTAAGTATACAATAAAAGCAGGAGGCATTATTTTAATAATCATCGGCATTATGACATACACCGGAACCTTTGCTGTTTTAAGCAGATATCTGGCTTTTTAAAATAATATGCCTGCAATGTATGGAGGTAAGTATGAAAACTCAGTATAATTTACCCTGTAATATTGCACAGACTCTTAATATAATAGGTGATAAATGGTCTTTGCTGATACTTCACCGCATTTTTATGGGATGTGAAACATATAAGGATATACAAAACGGACTTGAAGGAATTGCAACAAACCTGCTGTCAGAACGCCTGAAAACAATGGAAGCTGATGGTCTTATTATCAAAGAGCTTTATCAGACACATCCGCCCAGGTATAAATATATTCTTACGGAAATGGGATTAGATTTGGTGGATGTTTTTAACAGCCTGATGTTATGGGGTCAAAAGCATCTGGATAAATGCTATAAAGAAGTTGTTCACAAGGATTGCGGAGGCAGTATTGAGCACAGGTACTACTGCACCTGCTGCAATAAGGATGTTGGTATTGATGAACTAAAAGTAATCGATCCGGTTGAAATAAATGAATAGGTGAGGAAATCATGGTAGATATATTAATAGTGGGAGCCGGTCCTGCAGGCTTGTCCGCAGCAATAAATGCTGTGACAAGAGGTAAATCGGTGCGAATTTTTTCTAATCAGGAAAATTATTTGTCAAAGGCGGAAAGAGTTGATAATCATCTGGGGTTTTACAACATGAGCGGAAGAGAAATAATGAATAAGTTCATAGAACACGCAAAAGCTATGAACATAAGGGTTGAAGAAGGCAAGGTTGTAAATATTCTTCCTATGGGAGAAAGTTTTATGGTCAACATAAACGGAGAAATAGAAGAGGCCAAAAAGGTGATTCTTGCTATGGGAGTTTCCAAGGTTAAAGAGCTCCCCGGAGAGGGAAGATTGTTAGGCAGCGGTGTAAGCTACTGTGCAACTTGTGACGGAATGCTTTACAGAGGCAAGAACGCCATAGTTTGGGACCAGTCAAAAGAAGCATTGCATGAAGCAAATTATTTAAGCAGTATCGGAGTTAATGCAACATTTGTTTCAAAAAAACCTCGCCCGGAGGAATTAAATGATAACATCAAGTACATTAATGGAACAATCTCAGAGGTTATCGGTGACAACAAGGTTGAATCAGTGGTAACAGGTGAAAAAAATGTATCTGCAGATGCAGTATTTATTCTGAGGGATGCAGTGGCTCCTGCCGCACTGATAGAAGGATTAAAAACAGAGGGAAATTTCATAGCAGTAAACAGAAATATGGAAACAAATATCGAAGGCATTTATGCTTCCGGAGATATTACCGGTAAACCGCTGCAGCTTTCCAAGGCAGTAAGCGAAGGACTGATTGCCGCACAGCATGCAGCTTTACAAATAGATAAAACTAAGGAGAATTAAAATGGCAGAAAAAATAATATATGTAAACAGCACTAAGGAGTTTGACGATTTGCTGAAAAAAGAAAAGTTTGTATTGGTAGATTTCTGGGCTACCTGGTGCACGCCCTGCAGAATGATTGCACCTGTAATCGAAAAATTGTCAGAACAGTATGCAGAAAAAATTACCGTAGCCAAGGTGGATGTAGACCAAAACCAGGAGCTTTCAATCCGTTACGGAATTCAGAGTATTCCTACTGTAATTCTGTTCAAGGACGGTAAAATTGCCGCTAAGGAAATAGGCGTTAAACCTTTAAATTCCTTTACCAGCATGTTAGACACTCACATAGCATCATAATTTTTCTTTTAAGCAACCCTTGGCAGGCTCAACGAGCCTGCCACTCTTTTTTTAACAGCCCATACAGGTACAGATCATATCTTTTACCGTCTCTCAAAACAAATTCTCTGAATGTACCTTCTTTTTTAAACCCCGACTTTTCATATAATGAGATCGCCGGATAATTAAATTCAAGGACATTGAGCTGAATTCTGTGAAAATCCAAATCATTAAATCCATATTCAAGCAAAAGACGCAGGGCTTCTTTTCCATATCCCTTTCCTCTGATATCCCTGCTTCCTATACCTATAAATAAAGTCGCAACCTTGTTTTCCTCAACTATTTCATCAAAACCCGCTATTCCGATAATCTGATTGTCTTCAATGAGTTTAATGGCAAATACATCTGATTCTTCATTTTTTTCATAGTCTTCAAAGATTTTATTCACTTCTTCTTCCTGCATGGGAATAGGCGGTACATAGTCATAGTATTCCAGAAATCCGCTGTCTGAAAACCATCTGTAAATATCTTTCATATCAGCATTCTCAATTTTCCTCAGTTCAACCCTTTGCTGCTTTTTATTTTCATCTGCTATATTCATAATTTGCATCCTTTTTAATTATGTCTTTATAATCATTTTATTAAGTAATCGGTCAATTGTCAAATTTATAAATCTAATGAGGAACAAATGCATATATAATGATTAGGATTCTTTCATTATTTGTACAGGTTTATTTTCTTTATCTTCTATGCCGCCTATGTCATGAATATTGTAAATTTCTTCGGAAACCTTTAAAGAGCTTAGATCTAATACAAATGTCTCATTTTCATCTGTTACATAGAATTTATTGATTTCATTATAGTCATCACTATATCTGTATAAAACCGGCTTGCCTGCTTCATCGGAAACCCTTACTAAGTCTTCAATGGATTTAACAACCATTGGATTTTTTACATTAATATTTGAATTTAATGCAACCAACCTATCTCCGTGCTTTTTAAATATTTTGTCAAGTTCCCTTTCAAGCAAACTTTTATCTGATAATCTTTCAGTGAAAAATATTAATATAATTAATGAGGTTATTAGAACAGCTAAAATTATTCCATAGGTCAGTATCAGACTTTTATTTGCCGGAAGCTTCACCTGAATGGTTTCTTCAATTGCTCCGGGATTATCTTCTATATTGTTACCTGTAATTTCAAACATTGCAACGTCAAGAGGAATTACTAAATCCGGTGATATGAATTCCTCAGCATATTTTTTATTAATATTTACATTCAAATTAACATTCATTGACAGGGTCAATACAGTCTGGCAGTTGATTTTTGTCTCTTCCTTAATTTCCCTGGCAAATGTATTATATTCATTTAAATTCAACTTTATATTTTCGCTTATTGATATTTTTCCGATTTGGGAAGTAAAAGACTTATTTTGTATAATCGGATAATTTTTTTCCCAAATATTCTTAATGCCGTCTCCTTCTCCGCTGTAGCCCTGCACTTTAGCAGTAATATTATATTCACCCTTAATATCTGCTTCTCTTTCTCCGGTAAATTCATATTTAAAATTTGTATCTAAATAATCAACAAATTCGGAAATATACAGCTTCCCTTCTTCTAATTTATTATAGCTATACAAATTATTTGGTTTTAAATGTACCGAATAATTTATTGAGCCCTTATTGTCATAGCTATAAACAGGAATTGTTTGTTCTTCAAAACCCGGATTATATGCTTCATCATAAATAAAATATGAAAAAAGTACTGCTGTGGCGGCAATAATTATAATCAATGCAAATCTTACATTTTTATTTATCTTTAATTTCATGTCAACACTCCCAAAACTTTGTGTTAATAAGAAAATTAGCAGAAGTATTCGTCTGCTAATCTTCTTATTTTAAAACTAAAGGATATAAATCGTTTAGTAGTAGGTAAATTTATTACATATTAGCCTGTTTCCAGTTCAGTCTAAGTGTAAATCCGATATTTTCATTTTGAATATCGTTTGGAGCATCTTCATTAATCCAGAATTTAGCTTTTTCTGTATAAATTTGTCCCGGTTGTAGCGTTATTTCCGGTTTGTTTTCTCCAAAAAACGCTCCCCTCATTTTCAGATGATCCCAGGCAGGGGATGTTGGATTAGCCTTGGTAAATTCAACATTATCCAGCTTAACAGGAATACTTCCATTATTTGTTACGGTGAAAGAAACTCCTACATAGCTTTTATCGCTTAGCCTGTCAATATCCTCATTATGCTTTGTTGGATATAAATTGCTTATGTTTACTTCAATTTCTTTATCAGAATTAGAAATTTCAGCATTGGCATATTCAGGCTTTCTGGTAATTAACGCCTGTGTAACATCAACATCTAAAATTCCTGTGGCAATTGATGCATCTACTTGTGTATAGTCTGTCCATGCCGCATATCCTGCCCCTGTCAGCATTAGGGCAACTATCATGGTAAGTGCTATTAATTTGGTTTTTTTCATTTGTCTCTCCTTATCTTTGTATGATTTTTAAATATATATCTTGCCTAAATTATATATTTATTTGAAATTTTCTCATACACTCATAGGTATACTTTTAGTATGTATTTTAGTACTATGCTGCCGGTACTAATTTACCATTATGTAGCACTTTAGTAGTACCTAAAACAATACCTCCCGGAGGGATATTTCGTTATTACTTCTAATAAGAAGAGTTACCCAGCCAATCTTGGGGACTATTTTTTTCATTATGCCTTTTATATCCTGGGGTTTAACCAGATCTGTGTCCGGTCCTGAGTTGTTATCTCCCTTAGTTTTAAATAGAAGCCCTTCATTCTCATTGTTTTCAATATCTACTATCCTGTGAGAAATAAGTATTCCATCCCTCTTGAACTGAATTACATCATTTATTTTAAGCTTGTTTATATGTTCCATATCCGTTATTTTTTCTACTAAAATTACATCTCCGGGTTTTATCTGCGGTTCCATGCTGCCTGTAATTATAACTGAGGGATATATTGGGAACACCCCTACCGCAAACCATATTACAGCAATCGAAACTATGCTTGTAATAATCCAACCTGCAGTTCCCTCATTTTCTTTTTTCTTCTTTTGGCTTATATCTGAATAAACAGAGTTAAAAATCATCAAAAAGAATATTGGGCTTAAAATACCGATTAGGGCGGTATTTATCCATTTTAAATTTGGAAGCACCGGTGACAGCCAATGGAAACCTTCAACAATACCTAAATAAATAATTGATGCCCCAGGTCCTCCCAGGTATGTTAGGTAGGAAGCAAACAGATTTTGCGAGAATTCAGGTGAAAAATATTCGGCAATGAACTGTACCGTACTCTCAAAGTCTTTTAAATCCCTGTATTTATTTACTGAAAAACTTGTAATGCACATGAATAATGCAATTATAATAAATACAAAATAATTTTCTTTCTTTGTAGTGCTGTTTACCAGATAACTTCTCGCAAATTCTCTGCCGGCTAAGGATGAGCCTACAAGTATTATATTTGTAATTATGCCTGCAGGAGAATGACTGTAGGGGCTTTTGCCAATGCCTTCAAAAAAGCCTGCAGCTATGTTTATTAAAATATACATCAGTCCAAAGATAAATCCCCATAGATATATAACTTTTCTGTGGCGCAGTCTTGCTTTTGGTCTGACATGAGGCATAAACCATATGAAAGCTACTACGCCTGTCCATAATAAAGGTTTTATAATATATGTAAATACTACATCATCTATATAGAATGTATTCGGCAAATTTTCCAGTATATATATGACTGCCAACAGTATTACTACAAGAATACTCCTTGTATAAGAGTTTTTCTCAGGTAAGTATTTAATAGAATCCGGCATAATTGTCTCCCATGTAAGCTATTGATTTAAACTTTATAGCTCTATTCTGTAAGTTCATGTATGTATACTGAATTATCATTTGTCTCTGATAAATCATTAATTGATGCTTCCGGTTCAGCAGATTCTTCTCTGTTATTAATATCACTTGTTTTTTCAGGGAGATTGTTATCATATTCGGTTTTTAAACTCTCTTCTTCTTCTGTTTCTTCTGTTTCTTCTGTTTCTTCTTTCTTTTCTATGTTTCCTTCTATTTCCTGGTTATCTCCTGTTTCCGGCATTTGTTCAGAATTATTCTGCTCTGAAAGCATCTGTTCTTCTAATAATTTTTGTTGTTCCAGAAGCAGTCTTTGCTGTTCTTCATATGCTATTTGTTCATCTGACTGAATTTGAAGTTCATTTAAGCTTGAATTCATTGCAGATAAAACTTCCGGATTTGGTACAACCTTTACATTTCCCTTAATGTACAGTTCTTTATACCATTTGCCATAGCCAAAGGTTAAGATATAACTAAACTCATAGTTTTTTTCTTCTTCATACGATTTGATTTCTTTCTCAACAAACTCAACAAACTCTTTATTTTGTTCTAAATTCAATACTTCATCACTATATTCAATTTCATGAAATTGTGCTGATTCATCATCTGCCCTGATATTAAGTAAAAATGATTCCATATATTCATTTCCGTTTGAATAATTATTTAAACTTGAAACCGTTCCTTCATCTTCATATACTTCATTTAACACCGAGGGTATTGAACCATTATCTTTAATATTTATTACTATGTTTTCATTAAATCCTGAATATACCTCACCGCTGACATTTAATGTTTGTCTGTCATCTGAAACAGAAACCTTCAGATATTCCCCATCATAGCGTAATGTGTCATTTTGCAGCATGAAAACCGGGTCTATGAATCCTGTTTCCATTGATAGTTTGATTTTATTATCGTTGTTCCAGGAAGCATAACTTGCTCCTATTATACTCATTGATATAATTAATGACAGAAAAATCACCTTTTTATTTATGGAGACCCCCTTGATTTTTTTCCTCATAATTTGCTCCTAACTAAAGACCTACAGCCTGATTTACCATTAATGCCGCCTGCGTTCTATGATTTACCTGCAATTTTAATAATATGCTGCTCACATGTTTTTTTACCGTATTTTCGGATATAAAAAGCTTATGGGCTATTTCATAATTGCTTAAACCTTTTCCTAATTCTATGAGTACATCATATTCTCTGGGTGTTAAATCTTCAAAGCCTTCACCATATGAGTTTTTTACCTGATATTCAATTATTTCCGGATCAATAAATCTTTTCCCCTTCAGTACAGTGCGTATTGCATAAATTATATCTTCTGCAAATGCGTCTTTAATTATATAGCCATCTGCGCCGGCTTCTTCTGACCTTGTGAAATCTCCATTTTTTACTGAGGAAGTAAGAATAATGAATTTTACCTTACTTTCAGCTTTTTTTGCTTTTTTAATTATTTCCAGCCCATCCTCTTTTCCTAAATACAAATCAACTATTACTAAGCTAAGATGTTGAGAATTTATTATGTTTAGTGCTTCTTCCGTACAACATGCTTCAAATATAATATCAATATATTTCTCACAGGAAAGTGCGGATAAAATTCCTTTCCTTACCAATGGATGGTCGTCTACAATAAGTATATTCATATTACAATCCTCCTTTAATCATTGGCAGCAGTATCTCTAATTTAGTTCCATTGTCAATCACGGTATTTATATTTATTTCTCCCCTCAGGCTTTCCGTGAGCTGCTTTAAATTTCGCATTCCCATGCCTTTTGATTCATTTATTGCTTTTTTTAAATCAAAGCCTGCTCCGTCATCACTTATGCTGAGAACCGTCTGGTTTGATGATATGTCTAAAACTATCTCTATATTTTTTGCTTTACCGTGCCGAACCGCATTTCCGATACCTTCACAAATCATGCGATAAATTGCCTTTTCCTGTTCAGCAGAAAGCACTTCCATGTTTCCACGTACACTGAAAGGGATATTTACCTGATTTAATTTTTTTATATCTTCAATATATTTTTTTATGTTTGCAGCGAAGCTGCTGTTTCCCGACTTCTTCCAGCTCAATCCGTATATTTTTTCTCTTAATTCTTTCATTGTAAAATCTAATATTTCTCTGAATTCATTTAGTTCTTTTGTAATTTCATTTTCATTGTAGCTATTTATATTTTTAATCGTTGTATACATTCCGCAGGATAAGCTGAACAATCTTTGCAAAACACTGTCGTGCAATTCATTTGCTATTCTGTTTTGTTCTTCTGTAATGAGCAGGCCTTCGGTAATTTCCTCCAGTTTTAATCTTTCAAAAACACTTGAAAGCAACCCTGATAAAAACAGCAGCTCAGAATAATTATTTTTATACATGGAACTTTCCGTGCTGTGAACTGTTTTCATGCCTAACAAACCGTATGTTTCATAGCTTCTTCCTACTTGTGCAATCAGGAATTTTGAATTTAAAATACTTACTTCTAAAATGTTTGCAGATTCTAAAATTATTTTTAGGTTTTTTTCTATATATTCCTCCAGTGAACTTAATATATAATTATTGTCATAAGAAATCATTTTGTTTGAGTTATCTGTAATATCATAGTAAAATACGGTATCTGTTCCAGTAATTTTTTTTATATGCTCAAATAAAAGTTTTATTATACCTTCCTTGTTTCCCTGATTACTTAAAATATTAACGGATTGATATAAATCCTTAATGTGTTCAATTGATTCAAGTAACATCTTATTTGATGTTTTCAGCTGTTCATTAATTTCTTCAAGCCTTCTGTTGTTTTTTTTAGTTGTTTTTAATGAAGCAACCAGAAATTGAACAGCAATTATAATCATAATCAAACTAAGGAACAAATTTGATTCATCCGCAACAACCGTTTTAATATCAGCGTTTGTATCTGTAAAATACACAATAATTATTCCATAAGATAATAGATATACCAAAAAATTTATCCATCCATACTTTCTCTTTAAAAATACAAAGCATATTAATATTGTATTTAAACTATACCAGATAAACGGGCTTTCTATACCTCCTGTAGGTATCAAAATTAATGTATTGCCAATGGTTTCAATAACAATCAAAAGCTTAATATCTGACTGAGAAGTTTCATATGTGGGATATAAATATGACAATATTACCGAAGAAACTAAAAGGCACAATATAATTATTATTTTTCTTATCAATTCATGCTCTGAATAATTAACTACATAAAAAGCGGTGGTAATAGTTAATGAAATAAACCTGTACGCAACCAAAATTTTTGATTCTTCCATCTTACCGTTAAAAAACGATTTCTTTTTTGAAACAGAAGATACCATCATCTCACCTCAGCTTTTCAATTATTCGAAAAAAAACCCGGCTAATAATATCAGTCAGCCGGTTGCACCATTCACTCCATATGCTCCAGGTGCCCAAATTTGAAACATATTTCACAGTATCTACACTATAATAAAAAAATATTTATATATGTAATTATATCAATATTTTTCTTATTTTATGTCGAAATTTGATGTAAATATTTTTTTATTTCAATAAAACAAGTTTAGGTTAAAAGAAGTATTATCAAAAGGTGTACAACCGGAGATTCCACCCGAAGGCTTTGGAGAATAAATAAAAAAACCAGAAGCTTTCCTTTATCAGGGCTTTTGGTTTTAATATTTATTTTTTATTGTATCTTATTTTTTTCTCACTATTTCAATCCAGTAGCCGTCGGGGTCTGTGATGAAGTAAATTCCTATGGTTTCATTTATGAATTCTATGCAGTTCATAGCCTGATGTTTTTTGAAGGCTTCTTCATAGTTGTCAACTGCCATGGCAAGATGGAATTCCTGCTCTCCCAGGTCGTAGAGCTCTGTTCTTTCCTTCAGCCATGTAAGCTCAAGTGAAAAATCTGTTTCTCCGTCACCTAAGTAAACCAATGTGTAGCTTCCATCTGATGCTTCTTTTCTTCTTACTTCTGTTAATCCTAATGCTTCTTTGTAAAAGCTCGTGCTTTTTTGTAAATCATGTACATTGAAGTTAAAATGATTAAATGTAAATTTCATGGCTGCCTCACTTTATATTTAAATTTATGATTCTTAATGCTACTCTAAAAATAATATCATTGTTTTTGTTGATCTGCTGTATTTTCATCCGGCATGGTATTTTCTTCTTCAGTATTGTTTTCTGCGGCTGTGTTTTGTTCGGCACCGTTAGTAAGCAGATTAAGCTGGTTCAGTATATTTTCCAGGTCTTTTAAATTTTCTCCGTAGGATGCCCAGTCTCCTCTTTGCTGAGCCTCTGTTGCCTTAATGAACAAATTATTTGCCTGTTTTATTAAATCGTTTATATTTGTGTTGTCATACTCATGCTCAACAGGTTCTTCAGGCTCTGTGTAAACACCGAATAATCTTTCAATTGCCTGGTTAAGTGTGGGCTCCATTATTATTGTGTCTCCAAAGGAAACAACCACCATTTTCATTTCGGGAAAGTTACTTTCCGTATCTGATTTCAGATATATGGGCTCTACATAAAGCAATGAATCCTCAATGGGAACTACCAATGTATTTCCTCTTAATACCGTTGACCCAACCTGGCTCCACAGTGTGAGCTGGGATGATATTACGGTATCCTGGTCTATTTTGGTTTCAATCATATTGGGACCGGATATTGTCTTTGTTTTGGGAAATTCATATAAAATAAGCTGACCGTAATTTTCACCGTCATTTCTTGCGGCAAGAAGAGCAATCATATTATCCTTGTTTTGAGGTGTATATTGAGTGGTTAATAAAAATTCCACATCCTCTTCCTCAGGCAGCTTAAACATTACATAGCTTGAACCAACAGGTTCTTCTCCGTTATCCATATATTTTTCATTGGCAATATCCCAATAATCTTCTCTTCCGAAAAATACGGTGGGATTTTCAATGTGGTAAAGTCTGTACATATCAGATTGTACATCAAAGTATGCCTGTGAATACCTTACATGGCTTCTTATACCTTCCGGCATACTGCTCATGGGTTTAAACAAATCACTAAATATTTTATCGTATATCTGTATGATGGGGTCCGTTTCATCTGCTATGTAGAAATCAGTTGTTCCGTCATAGGCATCTATCACAACTTTTACAGAGTTTCTGATATAATTAACGCTTTGACCTTCTATAAAGTTCTCAGAGGGCTGTGAATATGGAAACCTGCTGCTTACGGTAAATCCTTCGATTATCCAGTACAGCTTGCCGTCGTCCTGGTTAACAACAATGTAAGCATCTGGATCATAATACAAAAATGGTGCTATTTCATGAACTCTTTGCATTATATTTCTATTTAGCAATATTTTACTGTTTGAATCTATGTTGTTAGAAATAAAAAGTCTGTAGCTGTTTTCTCTTAAGCTGAAAAGAAGCTTGTTTCCAAATGACAGTCTGATTCCTGCGTTGCCTTCGTACAATGCTTCCACATTATTGGAGCCTGAAGGATAGTCAAACTCTTTTTCGTCTGTGTTAACTACTACATAATTATTTGATTTTTCACCAAAATATATTTCAGGTCTGGAAATCTTAAAATCCGTGTTTGTTGAAGGCGGTATATTTTTAACAAGCATTTCAGGCTGACCCTGGGGTGTTACTTCATTAACCTGGGATAAAGTGACTCCATAGCCATGGGTATATTTTAAATACTGATTTACCCACGTCCTTGCCTGCTCGTTTAAACGGTTCTGATCAAGCTCTCTTGCAGATAAAAATACCTGTTTATAGTCTCCGTCTATTACATAGCGGTCAACGTCAACATCATTGAAAACATAGTAGGGTCTGATACCCTGAAGCTGATTATATACCTGAATCAAAGGCTCCTGGTCATTAATCCTTATGTTGTCAATGACCTCCTGGTTATTTTTTATGTCTTCGATGGTCAAATCGTTGTTTGCAGGGAACTCAACCGATTCCACATCATCAAGAGCATATGCGCTCTGGGTGCTTTTTATGCTGTATTCCATATACCTGGTTTCCTTTGAAAGCTGGTCGGGCTCAACTATAAAGTTTTCAACTGCTCCTGCTGCTGCTGTTCCTATTATGGATATTACAATTAATGCTACGGGAACTGACAAAGCGGATCTTAAATTTCTTTTTCTTGCTCCTATGAAAAATGTTACTGCCGAAACTAAGCAGCCGACTGCAAGAATTCTGTATAAATTCAGAGTTATATTTATGTCGGTATACCCTGCCCCAAAAACCCTTCCAAGTTGAGAATACAACAAATCATAGCTTCTTAAAACATATTTAATGCTTAAAAAAATAAAAACAAAAATTCCTATGAAGGATAGTTCATTTATTATTTTAGTAGCAAATTTTTTATTGAACACTTCGCTGAAATCAAACTGATTGGGATTATATCTTATCTCTTCAAATTGCTTAGATGCATTTTTAATGCTGTCTTTTATTGCAAGATATCCATAAAACAATACGGTTACAGCTATAAGAAGAAATAATACATCTATTACAAAATTAACAGAAGTATTAATTAACGGCAGCTTAAAAATATAAAAGCTAATATCGTTGTTAAAAATCGGATCTGTCATGCCAAAGCTTTCACTATTTAAAAACTGTAAAATTTCAAACCACATTCTTGATACAATGCTTACGGTAAATAAAAAGCTTATTATCACAGAGGAAAGTTTTATCCACAGATTAGCCTTTTTGTTTAACTTAGTATCAACAATTTCAGATTCCAAATCGTATTTCTTTTTTAATTTTTTTATAAATAAATACAACAAACAGCTCAAAACAGCAAAGATAGGAATGCCTATTGCAAATTGAGCTTTTATCTTAGTTAAAAATGTTTCGGTATATCCTACTTCATTAAACCACAAATAATCGGTTATAAACTTAGTGATACCACCAAATGAGTTTATTACTAAAAACAATATAATAATTAATGCTATTGTGAAAAATCTTCCTTTATTTTTCATAAAACCTCCCTTGTCATTTATTGAATTCTATTCTTAATTTTTCCAAAGATCTTTTTTCTATTCTGGACACAGTCATTTGAGAAATATTTAATTCTTTTGCAATTTCGCTTTGTGTCTTATTAGAATAAAACCTCTTAATTATTATTTTTCTTTCCAATTCATTTAGTTTGTCCAGGGATTTTTCTATAAAGTCTTCATTTTCTATTTTTATAAAATATGTATCTTCCTGACCTACAATGTCCATAAGGGACATGTCGCTGTCATCGCTGTTAATGTCAAGTTTCTCATCTAATGACTGGGAATTAAACATTTTTCCTGCTTCAAAAGCTTCAAGCACTTCTTCTTCTGTAGAATGGATATAGTCCGCAATTTCCTTTACAGTGGGAGCACGATTTAGCTGTGAGCTCAATAGATTGTTAGCTTCATTTACTTTTTTTGATACTTCCTGAATTTTTCTGGGTACTTTAATAGCCCAGCCCTTGTCTCTGAAATACTTTTTTATTTCCCCTAAAATAGTGGGAGTTGCAAAGCTGGTAAATTCAAATCCTTTACTTACATCAAATCTCTCTATTGCAAAAATCAAACCCATGCAAGCTGTCTGAAAAATATCCTCGTGTTCAATGCCTTTGTTGTTATATTTTCTTGATATTATTTCAGCCATATATTTATATTTATCAAAAATTATATTTCTTAGTTCAACATCTCTGGTTTGTTGGTACTGCAAAAATAAATCATGATTTTTAATGATCTTGGAATTTTGGATTGCTTCGCTCATATTATCAACGCCTATTCAAAATTATTTATGCATTTTTCAAATATTATTTTTTTATTTTCTAAATCAAAATTATAGCTGTCTGCAAGACTCTCTATAATCATAACACACATTTCACTGCTTGTCCTGTCTTTTTGTATTATTTCTCCTGAATTTAAATCTATTACTTCGACAATTAAATTATTATCGTTTAATTCATAGCAAATATCCAGGGGTTCAGTACTGTTTTTCACATTGTTTATGAAAAATGTGCAAGCCTCCGAAATAATAACCTTCAGGTCTTCTATTTCATCTACATTGAATCTTCTTATATTTGAAATGGCAGAAGTTGTAAGCCTTATGGTACTCATAAATTCAGATTTCTTGGGAATGCTTAATTTAATTTTTTCCATTATATCACTCCTGAATATTAAAAACCTTGTTTAAACCTGTTATATCAAAAAGTTTATAAATATTCGGTTTTAGGTTTTTTATTCTTATGTTCAGGTTTTTTTCCCTGAGAGTCTTATATATTGCCATTAATACTCCCAGACCTGTAGAATCAATGTATTCAAGATATTCACCATTGATTGTTATATCTTGATTTTTCTGCTCAACAAGTTCTAAAATTTTATTTTTCAGTTCAGGAGAAGTATATATATCTACTTCTCCCACAGGTTTTATTTCCAAAATATTTTCTGAAGTTACATTGTATTTTATTTCTAATGACATAGTACCCTCCCTATTATTCTTCTGAATCCAAATCCAAATCTTCCTCAGAATAAATTTTAGCAATTGAAACAACTTTATCGTCATCATTCAGTCTCATGGCTATTACACCCTGAGTATCTCTGCCCATTATGGATATACCTGTTGCATGCATTCTTATAATAACACCGTTTATACTTAAAATCATCAGGTCATCTTCTTTTTCAACTATTAATGAACCTACGATAGGACCTGTCTTTTCATTAATGTTGTGAGCTTTCATACCCTTTCCGCCTCTGTTCTGGCATCGGTATTCCTGAGACAGTGTTATTTTTGCATATCCTTTTTCCGTAACAGTCAATATATATTTGTTTTCATCGCTTTCTTTAATAATGCTCATTGAAACAAGCTCATCCTCGTCATTAATAGTTATAGCTTTTACACCCATTGAGTTTCTTCCTGTTTCCCTTACATCATCCTCGTTGAATCTTATACCCTTTCCATACTTGGTAACTATAAATATATCCTTTGTGCCATCTGTCTTGCTGACATTTATAAGTTCGTCATTTTCGGCAATTTTTATTGCAACAAGACCGTTTTTCCTGTTTGTATCAAACTCGCTTAACTTGGTTTTCTTAATTATTCCTTTTTTTGTCGCAAACACCAAGTATTCATCATCATTAAATTCTCTTATTGGAATTATTGATCTGATTTTCTCATCGGTATCAATGTGTATCAAATTGATTGCAGCTGTACCTTTAGCCTGGCGTCTTGCCTCCGGTACCTCGTATGCCTTGATTCTGTACATCTTACCTTTGTTTGTAAGGAATAACAGGTTATCATGGGTGGAGGTTATAAATAAATCTTTTACAAAATCTTCTTCTCTTGTTGTAAGAGCTGTTATCCCTTTTCCTCCTCTGTTTTGTGCCTTGTAGGTATCTTCAGGAAGTCTCTTTATATATCCGAAGTTTGTAAGGGTAATTGCAACATTTTCTTCTTCTATTAAATCTTCTACTGATATCTCTCCCTCATCGGATTTAATTTCTGTTCTTCTTTCGTCATAGTATATATTTTTTACTTCTTTTAACTCAGTTTTTATTATTTCATCTACCAGGTGCTGGTTTGCAAGTATTTCTCTGTATTTTTCAATCATTTCCATTAATTCTTTATATTCGGCATCTAATTTTTCTCTTTCAAGACCTTGCAGACGCCTTAATCTCATATCAACTATGGCTCTTGCCTGGACATCTGATAAATTGAATGCATCCATTAATTTTTGTTCTGCATCGTCATAGGCTGCTCTTATTATTCTTATTACTTCATCTATGTTGTCAATTGCAATTCTTAAGCCCTCTACTATATGTGCTCTTGCCTCGGCTTTATCTAAATCATACTTTGTCCTTCTTACGACAATTTCTCTTTGATGCTCCACATAGTAATGAATCATGTCCCTCAAGGTCAGAACTTTTGGTTCACCGTTAACCAGCGCTATCATGTTAATGCTGAAATTATCCTGAAGCTGAGTATGTTTGTACAAATTGTTAAGTATAATATTAGGATTGTAATCTCGTTTGATTTCAATGACAATCCTCATTCCTGTTCTGTCACTTTCATCTCTTAATTCTGAAATTCCTTCGATTCTTTTATCTTTCATAAGCTCGGCTATCTTTTCTATTAACCGTGCCTTATTAACCATGTATGGAATTTCTGTTACAATGATTCTGCTTTTGTTATTTTTTATTTCTTCAATTTCAACTTTTGACTTAACTTTCACAAATCCTTTTCCGGTAAGATAGGCATTTTTAATGTTATCTTTTCCTTCAATTATGGCTCCTGTGGGAAAATCAGGGCCCTTAACATACCTCATCAGTCCCTGAACATCTATTTCAGGATTATCTATATATGCAATAACTCCATTTATCACTTCTCCCAAATTATGAGGCGGAATTGAACTTGCCATACCAACGGCAATACCCTGTGAACCATTTACCAGTAAATTAGGAAATCGGCTTGGCAACACCACCGGTTCTTTTAAGGTTTCATCAAAGTTTGGCTTAAAATCAACGGTATCCTTGTTTAAATCTCTCAGCATTTCCATGGCCATTTTGGACATTCGGGCTTCTGTATAACGCATTGCCGCTGCCTGATCTCCATCTACGGAACCGAAGTTTCCGTGACCGTCTATTAAGGGATAGCGCATGGAGAAGCTTTGTGCCAGTCTTACCATTGCATCATATACCGCTGTATCTCCGTGAGGATGATACTTACCTAAAACATCTCCCACTATACGTGCACTTTTCTTATGGGGTTTATCCGGAGTTAACGACAGATCATTTGCCGAATAAAGTATTCTCCTGTGAACCGGCTTCAAACCGTCTCTTACATCCGGAAGTGCTCTTGAAACAATAACCGCCATGGCGTAGTCCAGATAGGACTTTCTCATTTCTTCGGTAATATTTGTTTCTATAATCTTACTTTTATTTTCAATTTTATCATTTTCGCTCATTTATAACCTCCGGCTGACTATATATCTAAATTTGTTACGTATCTTGCATTTTGTTCAATAAACTCCCGGCGTGGTGCAACTTTATCACCCATGAGCATATTAAATGTTTCATCTGCGGATATTGCATCTTCTTCATTTATTCTTAAAAGAATTCTTTCCGCCGGATTCATTGTTGTTTCCCAAAGCTGTTCGGGATCCATTTCTCCGAGACCTTTGTATCTTTGTATCTCAACTTTATTGTCTCTTCCTATTTCTTCCAGAACTCTGTTCAATTCCGGATCGCTGTAAACATATTTTTCAAATTTTCCCTTTTTTACTCTGTAAAGCGGAGGCTGGGCAGCATATACATGTCCCTGTGTAATTAATTCTCTCATATATCTGTAAAAGAATGTCAGCAGCAGTGTTCTTATGTGGGCACCATCCACGTCGGCATCTGTCATTATTATAATTTTATGATACCTTAATTTTGATATATCAAAATCTTCTCCTATACCGGTACCAAAAGCGGTTATCATATTTTTTATTTCTTCTGAATTCAAAATCTTATCTATTCTTGATTTTTCAACGTTTAATATTTTTCCTCTCAAGGGAAGTATTGCCTGAATTCTTCTGTCTCTTCCTTCTTTTGCGGATCCGCCGGCTGAGTTACCCTCAACAATGCATATTTCACATAATTTAGGATCTTTTTCAGAACAGTCTGCTAATTTTCCGGGAAGCGACAGTCCTTCCAAAGCACCCTTTCTTCTTACCAGGTCTCTGGCTTTTCTTGCTGCTTCTCTTGCTCTGGCTGATCTTAAAGATTTTTCTACTATTAATTTTGCTGTCTTTGGATTTTCTTCGCAATAAGCGCTTAGAGCCTCACCGGTAATATTATCTACAATACCTCTTACCTCGCTGTTTCCAAGCTTTGTCTTTGTCTGACCCTCAAATTGGGGATTAGGTACTTTTATTGAAAGAACAGCTGTTATTCCTTCTCTTATATCATCACCTGTTATGGCAACATCATTTTCTTTCAGCAGGTTATATTTTCTTGCATAATCATTTATAACACGTGTAAGTGCTGTTTTGAATCCTATTAGATGTGTTCCGCCCTCAATAGTATTAATATTGTTTACGAAAGAAAATATGTTTTCATTATAAGAGTCGGTATATTGCATTGATATTTCTACAATTACTTTATCTTTAATACCTTCCGCATAAATTATATCTTCGTGAAGGGCATCTTTCTTACTGTTTAAATATTGTATAAATTGTTTAATTCCTCCTTCAAAGTGAAACTCATCCTTAATTCCTGATCTCTTATCCTCTAATATAATTTTGATGCCCTTATTTAAAAAAGCAAGTTCCCTCATACGGTGCTTCAAGGTTGTATAATTAAATTCTATGGCATCAAATATGGTGGAATCAGGTATAAATGTTATAATGGTACCTGTATCTTCAGTGTCGCAGATATATTCCACTTCTGTTTTTGCAATACCTCTTTCAAATCTTTGCCTGTATTTTTTGCCGTTCCAGTTTACTTCGGCAATTAAATAATCCGACAATGCATTAACACAGGAAACACCCACCCCATGCAGTCCTCCCGAAACTTTGTATGCATCATTATTGAATTTTCCTCCCGCATGGAGTACAGTCAACACGGTTTCCAATGTAGATTTTCCTGTTTTTTGATTTTTTTCTATTGGAATTCCTCTTCCGTTATCCACAACCACTACTGAATTATCTTCGTTTATAGTTACACTTATGGTGTCACAATACCCTGCCAATGCTTCGTCTATGCTGTTGTCAACAACCTCATAAACTAATTGATGCAGTCCTCTTTCACCGGTTGAGCCTATATACATACCGGGTCTTTTTCTTACAGGTTCAAGTCCCTCAAGCACCTGAATCTGCTCCGCACCATAATGAATATTTTTATTATTTATCATTTTATCTCCTCTAATTTGTTATGTTCACAATTTTTCCTTCGTTTATATGAAATTTATTCTTATGGTAATACTTTGTTAATATATTTAAATCATGGTCATCTGTTGTAGTAATAAATGTTTGAATTTCCCGGACATAATTCATTAAAAATCCTTTTCTGTTATTATCAAGCTCCGAAAGAACATCATCCAGCAGCAAAACAGGATATTCTCCTATTTCTTCTTTGATAATTTCTATTTCGGCAAGCTTAATTGCAAGGATTGCAGAGCGCTGCTGCCCCTGGGATCCGAAATATTTACATTCTCTGTCGTTTGTTTTTATTATTATATCATCCCTGTGGGGTCCATACATGGTAGTTCCATATTGGATTTCATGATGAATATTTGAATTAATTTTTTCGTAAAAAATTTTTTTAATTTCATCCTTGTCCATATAGTTAATATTACCAATATTACATAAATAATTCAAATCAAACTTTTCTCTGTTGCCGGAAATTTCTGCATAAATATTAACAGCGTAATTTTTCAATTTATTTATATAATCCAGCCTGTACAATATAATATCTGTTCCCACATTGACCAAGTAGTCATCCCAGATACTCATAATATCCTTATTTTGTGTCTTTGTATAGTAATTTTTTAATATAATATTTCTTTCAGAGCATACTTTTTTATATTTATTAAGCAGGTATTTATATTTTGGCTTAATTTGAGAAATATCTATGTTTATAAATTTTCTTCTTTCTACAGGGCTTCCCTTAATTATTTTCATGTCGTCCGGTGTAAAAATTACATTATTTAAAATTCCAATCATTTCAGATGTTTTATCAAGCTTCACTCCGTTAATGAGCACTTGCTTTTTTTTATTTTTTTCAAGCTGAAGTTCTATTTTTATGTTATGATTATTTTTCAGCATATTAACTTCAATGACACTTTTATTTTCATTAAAATTTATAAGCTCATTTTCAGTGTTTAGCCTGAACGTCCTGCCTATGGAAGTCAGATAAACGGATTCCATAAGATTTGTTTTCCCCTGCCCGTTATCCCCTATAAAAATATTTAGCAAATCGTTTAATTCAATTTCTGCTTCCTTGAAATTTCTGTAATTTTTTATTTTCAGACTTTTAACTATCATTTTTCCTCTTTTGAAATGATATATTTTTCATGGTTGAATTCTACAGTATCTCCTTCTCTGAGCTTTCTTCCTCTTTGCAGTACGGTTTCTCCATTCACCTTTACAAGACCATCCAATATAACATTTTTTGCCATTCCACCGCCTTCTACTGCATTTGCAAATTTCAACAGCTGGTCAAGCTTAATAAATTCTGTCTCAATGTATATTTTCTCCATAAGTACCTCTTTAACTTATCCTTACAGGCAGCACCATGTATATATAATCCTGCTTGCCTTCTTCATTTATGAAGCAGGGGCTATTTTTACCAACTAAATTTAATTCTATTTTTTCATTGCCTATTACTCTTAAAAAGTCCAGTAAATATTTAGAATTAAATCCCATCTTTAAATCTTCTCCTTCTTTTTCCACAGGGACATTTTCCTCAACATTACCGTATTCCGAAGCGGAATTAATCTGCATACTTTGTTCCTTTATGTCTAAAACGACTAAATTATTTTTGTCATCTCTTGCAAGAAGTGAAGCTCTTTCAACACTGTCTCTGATATCTGAAGGGTCTGCTTTTACTACTGTTACAAAATTACTTTTAATTATTCCTTCATAGTCCATAAATTTTCCGTCTAATAAATTAGATATAATAATTGTGTTTTCCAATTTAAATGATATGTGACTTTCTGATACTGTTATTTTAATTTCTCCCTCATCTTCTTCAATAATTCTTAAAATTTCAAGCAGTGTTTTAGATGGAACCACAATTGAAACCTCTCCGTTAAATTCAATTTTTTCTTTTTTCACTGCCATTCTATAACCGTCTAATGCAACAAATGTACATAAGTTATTTTTTATTTCAATTAGGC
>ENA-UOOR01000878-UOOR01000878.1-fermentation-metagenome-genome-assembly--contig:-NODE-878-length-38844-cov-5.667560_pt1 | contig 38844 bp, 35 predicted proteins | sample MGYA00245780_ERZ724029 | MGnify/ENA primary metagenome ERZ724029 (study PRJEB28704, sample SAMN03018315) | fermentation metagenome | biome: anthropogenic terrestrial biome; feature: soil; material... | reverse complement strand
TAAAAATCAAGCTTTATAGGTTATTTTGAATGAAACAAAATTATAGAAATGTTGCTTAATAGATATTAAGAATTGTAGTGTTCTTATAAGATGTTAATACCTGGGAGGGTAAAGACTCCAGCGAGGAGAAATTATATATGGATAAAAAATGTCTTAATTTATATGTTGTAGAATACAAGTCAGCAAGAAAATTAGATTTTACTAACGAATTACAAAATTTATTTAAAGTGACAGTCATTTCATATGATAATGGGATTAAAAACAGAAGCTTTCAAGCCGGAATAAGAAAATTAACGAGACCAATTTTATACAAGGGTATAATTGTACCTGAAAAGCATAATTCATATTATAATATGTCAACTAAGCAAGATGAGTATATGTTTTTAAAATGCATCTCAAGACATCCTATGCGAACAAAATTTATGCTAAAAGCATTAGTTGATGAAGCATTAAAACGAAATATGTATTCTGAAGTTCTTTCACCTGAAAATAATGAGATTATCTCAAATGCGGCATTGTTCCATGACCTTGGAAAAATTAAAATACCTCCCCACATTCTTTCTAAGCCTGGCAAACTGACCCAGGATGAATATGAAATTATTAAAACACATACAACAATAGGGGAAAATATGATATTATCCTTCAAAAATATTTTTGGGTACAATGATAAACAAATTCAGTTTATTTCTGAAATTATTTACTCTCACCATGAGCGATGGGACGGCTCCGGTTATCCCCAAGGCATAAAAGGAGAAAAGATTCCCGTATCAGCACGGTTGATGGCGGTTGCGGATGTTTATGATGCCATGACGAGCAAACGTATATATAAAGAAGCATATAGCCATAAAGATACAGTCAAAATGATTTCAAAAAGCTCCGGAACACATTTTGACCCACAAGCAGTAGAGCTTTTTCTGGCATTACAAGATGTTTTTAACGATATTGCTTTATCTTACGGAGATTGATACCATAAATGATTTGAAGAAACTTTCAGGGAACCATTAAATTATTTTTTTCATTTGAAAATAATAGCTGCCTAATATATAATGGTGTATGATCACTATTAAGGAGGTTTATATGAATAAAACTAATATAAATGCCAGTCTTAAAGGTAATATGGCTTTTGAAATGCAAATAAACGGACATACTGTAATAACAGATGCTCCCGTGGAAAGTGGGGGCAATGGATACGGTCCCAGTCCAAAGGCATTATTGCTGGCAGGACTGATTGGATGTTCCGGGATAGATGTAATGACCATTACTAAGAAAATGCGATTGGATATTGAAGATGTCAATGTAGAAGTTGAGGCAGAAACAAGAGATGAGGATCCGAAAATTTATAATTATATTAAATTAATATATAAGTTTAAGGGCAAAGACCTTCCATACAGCAAATTAGAAAGGGCAGTGAATCTTTCTATGGATAAATACTGTGGTGTTGCCGCAATGCTGAATAAGGCTGTACCGATAACCCATGAAATACAGATAATGGAATAACGCAACAATATACGAGGCACTGTATTAAATATAGTGCTTTTTCGTTGATAATATTTGTATGTTAGATTATAATTAATAATGCTGAAAAATATTTAATTGGAGGAAAAATGAACTGGATAGAAGTTTCCATATATACAACAACAGACGGAATAGAAATAATAAACGGAGCATTGTTGAAGATAGGTATTAACGATGCTGTAATAGAGGATGCAAGTGTATTTGAGGATTTTTTACACAATGATACGTTAAATTGGGATTATTATGATGAAGAACTTGCAAAACTGAAGGACTGTGAAAGCTGTATCAAGGTTTATCTTGCTGACAACAGTCAGGGAAGGGAAAAACTGAAGGAAGTACATAAATTTATAGATAACTTAAAAAATGAAAAAAGTGATATTGACCTGGGAAGACTTGAACTAAAAACAAAGGTATTAAATGATGAGGACTGGGCAAATAATTGGAAGCAGTATTTTAAACCATTTATTGTAGCTGACAAAATAATTATAAAGCCGTCATGGGAGAAACTTACAGAACCTGCGGAAGATAAGACAGTTCTTGAAATAGACCCCGGCATGAGCTTTGGAACAGGGCAGCATCATACAACACGTCTTTGTATCGAGCAAATAATTAAATATATGAAATCAGGCATGGAAGTGCTGGATATGGGCTGCGGAAGCGGTATACTTTCAATAGCCTCCGTTTTACTTGGAGCAAATAAAGTAACCGGTGTTGATATAGACGAAAATGCAGCTCGAATTGCAATGGAAAACGCAGCATTAAATAATATTTACGAAGACAGATTTACTGTTTACTGTGGTGATGTTACAGAAAATAAAGAACTTCAGGACGCAGTAGGGTATAATAAATATGATATGATTGCGGTAAATATAATTGCTCAAATAATAATGGGAATGAGCTTTACATTTCCTAAGTTTCTGAAAAAGGGCGGTCTTGTCATTGCTTCCGGCATAATAAAAAAATATGTTGATGATGTGGTTGATAATTTTGAAGCTCTTGGATTTGAAATTTTAGAGATAAATAACAGCGAAGAATGGGTCAGTATAACTGCCAGGTATAATAGATAGTTCATAAGAGCAGCGAATTAAAAGCTGTCAGGAGGAAATATGTTCAGATATTTTTGTGCAGACGATAGCATAATGGGTAATAAGGTAAAGGTAGCCGGCGGTGATGCAAGGCATTTAAAAACAATACTTCGTGCAGAAGAAGGACAATTTATTTCTGTTGTCACTGAAAGCAGTGAATTTAATGCAGAAATAACAGAAATCGGCAAAGATGAAATTACATGTACAATTGTAGAGGAAATAGAAAGAAACAGCGAAACAAAAATAAATGTGACTTTGTGCCAGGGGGTTCCAAAGCAGACAAAGATGGAAACAATAATACAGCAAAATGTTGAGCTGGGAGTAAAAAGGTTCATACCGCTAATTACCGAGAGAACAGTGGTAAAATTGAACGACAAGGACAGGGAGCAGAAGAAGCTTGAAAGATGGCGCAAAATATCAAAGGAGTCATCTAAGCAAAGCAAACGGAATATCATCCCCGAAGTTGAAGATATAATAACTGTAAAGGAGCTAATAGATCGGATTAAAAACGAGGATGCAGAAATAATAGTTCCCTATGAACTTGAAGATATGCGAAGGTTAAAAGATGTATTATCAGAGCCAAAGCAAAATTACTACATAATAATTGGCCCGGAGGGTGGATTTGACATTAAGGAAGTCGAAATATTCAAAGAAGCAGGAGCACATATCGTAACATTGGGAAAGAGAATTCTGCGGACAGAAACCGCAGGAGTAGTTGCTGCATCTGTTATTATGTATGCCTGTAATGAAATGGAATAATAAAATACAAAGATAATAACAGTCCGGTCTAATATATTTTTAAGGTGAGGGGAAGTACAATGAAAAAAATAGGAATATATATTCATATACCATTTTGTATAAGAAAATGCAGCTACTGTGACTTTTATTCAATTACCTGGAATAATGTTTCAGAAGACAAATTTGCAGAAGCAGTATCGAATGAAATAAAAGGCTACAAGGATAGGGTGAAGAAAGATTACACAATTGATACCATTTTTTTTGGCGGTGGAACTCCCACGATAATTAAGCCGGAAAGTTTAGGTAAAATAATTAAAACTTTAAACGAAATAATTGAAATTGACAAGAACTGTGAAATAACCATGGAAGCAAATCCCAATACCTTGACTGAGGATAAATTAAGGCAATATAAAGATATGGGTATTAACAGGTTAAGCATTGGAATTCAATCACTGAATGATGAAATCTTGAAAAAAATTGGAAGAGTTCACTGCAGCACGGAAGCTCTTGATGCTATAGATATGGCAGTGAATGCCGGATTTGAGAATATAAACGCAGATATTATGTTCAATATTCCGGGACAGACCATATATGATATAGAAGATACCCTTTATAAAATAATTCATAAGGGAGTTAAACATATTTCCTTTTATTCATTAAAGCTTGAAGAAGGAACACTCATGTATGTAATGGAAAAACTAAATAAAATCACTATGCCTGATGAAGATTATGAGAGAGAAATGTATTATGCAGGCAGAAATGTAATGGAAAAAAGCAATCTGCATCAATATGAAATTTCAAATTTTTCACATGAGGGGTTTGAATGCAGGCATAATCTGAAATACTGGAATCAGGAAGAATATATAGGATTTGGACCGTCAGCTCATTCATTTCTTAATAATGTAAGGTACAGTAATTCATCTGATTTAAAGCTATATTGTGAAGAAAACAGTTCAATGAGCTGCCAAAGAACAATACAGGAGAAGTTAGGAAGGGATGACTTGATGTTCGAATACATTATGCTTCGCTTGAGGCTTAAAGAAGGTCTGAATATTAAAACTTTTAATGATAAATTTTCAGCGGATTTTTGTAAACTGTATTCAAAGCAAATTAATGACCTCCTTAAAAATTGTTTGATAGAGACTGAAGGTGACAATATAAGGCTGACTTTAAGGGGAATGGATATATCAAATTATGTCATCAGAGAATTTATGAAATAATCCATAAGCTGGTAAGAATTTTTATTATTATCTATTGACAAATTAATTGTAAAGTAGTAAATTATACATATGGAGTTAGCACTCAATCAAAGAGAGTGCTAACAAAGAGGTGAATGAAATGTCTTTGGATAAGAGAAAAGTTAAAATTTTAAAAGCAATTATCTCCAGTTATATAGATAATGCAGAAGCAGTCGGCTCAAGGACAATTTCAAAAAAATACGAGCTTGGAGTAAGTCCGGCCACAATCAGAAATGAAATGTCTGATTTGGAAGAAATGGGTTTCTTAATCCAGCCTCATGCTTCATCAGGCAGAATACCTACAGACAAAGCATATAGATATTATGTTGACGACTTGTGGGAAAAGATGCTGGGCACAAATAGTGCTAATATAGAACAATTAATAACCATCATAGAAGAAAAGGCGGATGAGATTGATTCAATATTTAAAAATTCAGTAAGAATTTTGTCTCAATTTACTAAGTATACGTCATTTATAGTGTCGCCTCAGCTTAAACAGTCTTCAATTAAAAGGATTCAGCTTGTGCCTGTTACTGATAGGACGGTACTTTTGATATTGGTATTACAAAGCAATATAGTAAAGCAGGTAACACTTAGATTAAACAGCCCAATACCTTCGGACCAAATGGAAAAGATATCTGCATCTCTTTCAGAAAAGTTGTATGGGCACAAATTAGAAGATATTGGATTAATTAAGGAAAGTTTAATAAAGGAGCTTTACCATTTAAGAGAAAGCGGAAATGAATCATTGTTGGGTTTGTTGCCTTTCCTGATAGATCAGATAGGTAAATTAGAAGATTACAATGTATATTCGGATGGAGTGACAAATATTCTGGATTTACCGGAATATAATGATGTTGTTAAGGCAAGAGAATTTATTTCTTTTATTGAAGACAAGGACAGTGTAGTAAAATTATTCCAAATTACTGACGGGAATGACCTGGCTATAAGCATAGGCAGTGAAAATGAGTATGAACAGCTTAGAGACTGCAGCCTGATAACGGCTACTTACAAGCTGAATGGCAAGCTCATTGGTAAAATAGGAGTAATCGGACCAACGAGAATGGATTATAAGAGGGTTATATCAACAGTCAAGTCTATGTCTGATGCAATGAATGAAATAATAAATCAAAGCTTTGATGAGGATAATAAGGAGTGAAGAAATGACCAGGGATAAAAAGCACGATGATGAAAATTTGAAAAAAGAAAATGAATTGAGTGAAGAAAGAGATGGAAAGAAAACTACAAATGAGGCTGCTTTTGATACTGACAGCGCAGAACAAATAAATGAAGATGGGGCATTAAATGAAGAGCAGGAAGAATGTGAAGAAGATGCAACCACAGAAATAAAAAATCTCAACGACAGACTGTTGAGATTGCAGGCTGACTTCTTAAATTACAAGTCCAGGACTGAAAAAGAAAAAGGAACTACCTACAGCAATGCAATTTCCGATTTAATATTGGAGCTGCTGCCTGTTATAGACAATCTGGAGAGAGCATTGGCAGCAGAAGATTCCGAAGGGAACTCTTTAAAAGAAGGTGTCCAAATGGTTTATAATCAGATGATGGGAATACTCGAAAAAAAAGGAATGAAAGAAGTTGAAGCACTGCATAAACCATTTGACCATAATGTGCACTATGGCGTGGGATTTGAAGCAAACGACGAATACGAAGATGGAATTGTAATTGACGTAATGCAAAAAGGTTATATTGTCAATGACAGATGCATCAGACCTGCAATGGTAAGAATAGCTAAAAACGACTGATAAACAATTTAAAAAATAAAAATTAAAAATTAAAAATTAAATGAGCATATTCAATAATAATGGAGGAAAAGTAAAAGAATGAGTAAAGTTATAGGAATTGACTTAGGAACAACAAACTCTTGTGTTGCTGTTATGGAAGGCGGCGAAGCCGTTGTTATAGCAAATGTGGAGGGTAAAAGAACAACCCCTTCAATAGTTGCGTTTACAAAAGATGGTGAAAGGTTAGTGGGTGAAACAGCTAAAAGACAGGCGGTTACAAATCCAGACAGAACAATTTCATCAATAAAGAGAGAAATGGGCTCTGACCACAAAGTAAATATTGGAGGGAAATCTTATACACCACAAGAAATATCAGCATTTATACTGCAAAAATTAAAAGCTGATGCGGAAAGCTATCTTGGCGAAACAGTTACTGAAGCAGTAATTACAGTTCCTGCATATTTCTCAGACAGCCAGAGACAGGCAACGAAGGATGCCGGAAGAATAGCAGGTCTGGAAGTAAAAAGAATTATAAATGAACCAACGGCGGCAGCACTGGCATATGGTGTTGATAAAGAAGAGCATACACAGACCATCATGGTTTATGACCTTGGAGGAGGAACCTTTGACGTTTCAATCCTCGAAATAGGTGATGGTGTATTTGAAGTTAAAGCAACAGCAGGAAACAACAAGCTGGGCGGAGATGATTTCGACCAGGTTATAATAGATTACTTAGCAGATCAGTTTAAGAAAGAAAATGGAATTGATTTGAAAAAAGATAAAATGGCACTTCAAAGATTGAAGGAAGCTGCTGAAACAGCAAAAAAGGAACTGTCAAGCGCTATGACTTCAAACATCAATCTGCCGTTTATTACAGCTACTCAAGAAGGTCCAAAACACTTGAACATGGATCTGACAAGAGCAAAATTTAATGAACTTACAGCATTTTTAGTTGAGAAAACAGTTGAACCTGTTAAAAAAGCAATGTCAGATGCTAAACTGACATCTAATGATATTGACAGAGTATTGCTGGTAGGAGGTTCTACGAGAATACCTGCTGTTCAGGATGCGGTAAAAAGACTGACAGGAAAAGATCCTCATAAGGGAATTAACCCGGATGAATGTGTTGCCTTAGGTGCAGCTATTCAAGGCGGTGTTCTGACAGGAGAATTTGGAACTGACATATTGCTGGTTGATGTTACTCCGTTGTCATTAGGTATTGAAACATTAGGCGGAGTATTCACTAAACTGATAGAGAGAAACACAAGAATACCTACCAAGAAGAGTCAAGTGTTCTCCACAGCAGCAGATAACCAGCCGGCCGTTGATATCCATGTGCTTCAGGGTGAAAGACAAATGTCTGCGGACAATATTACATTGGGAAGATTCCAATTATCAGGAATAGTGCCTGCACCAAGAGGAATTCCGCAAATCGAAGTAACATTCGATATTGATGCCAACGGTATAGTTAATGTAAGTGCCAAGGATTTAGGAACAGGAAAAGAGCAGAAAATTACTATCACTTCATCAACAAAAATGTCAGATGATGAAATTGAAAAAAAGGTAAAAGAAGCTGAACAATATTCTGAACAGGACAAGAAGAAAAAAGAAGACATCGAAGTTAAAAACAATGCAGATACATTGCTGTATCAAACAGAAAAGACATTGAGCGACCTGGAAGGAAAAATTTCTCCTGAAGAAAAGTCAGCGGCTCAATCAGCTGCAGACGAGCTGAAAAAAGCAATTGAAAGCAATGATACAAATCAAATGAAGGAAAAAACCGAAAAACTTACAAAGGTATTCAATGATTTAGCTCAAAAGCTTTACGCTCAGACCGGAGCTCAGGGAGAACCACAGGCTGACCCAAATTTTGATCAGGGTTCAGCAAAGAATGATGATAATGTGGTGGATGCAGATTTTGAAGAAATCCATGATGACGATAACGATAAGTAGGAATAAAGGTTAAAATCTTCTTGTAAAACAATAAATTTTTATATATAATTAATTAGTTATTGCCAAGCTAAATCCTGGTAGGGTTTAGCTTGGTTAATGAAGAGAACAAATAAATTTATGTGAGCGTTATCGAACAGATAAATTTGTGTAACGAGACTGTAACAAGGTGGTGAGAGAATGGAAAAAAGAGATTATTATGAAATATTGGGAATCAGCAAGGATGCAGATGCCAATGAAATTAAATCAGCTTTCAGAAAACTTGCAAAGCAATACCATCCCGATTTAAACCCTGATAATAAGGAAGCGGAAACAAAATTTAAAGAAATAAATGAGGCATATGAGGTTCTCAGTGACCCGGAAAAAAAGGCCAAATATGACCAGTTCGGTCATGCAGCTTTCGACCAGAATGCAGGCTTTGGCGGTGGTGCAGGCTTTAATGATTTTGGAGATATATTTGGAGATATATTCGGAGATTTCTTCGGAGGCGGGTTTGGAGGAACAGGTCAAAGGACTCAGAGAACAGGACCTAAGGCAGGCTCAGACCTTAAAATTAAACTTGATATAGATTTTGAAGAAGCTGCTTTTGGAACAAAAAAAGATATTAAAATTAACCGTATAGAAAAATGTCACGTATGTGATGGATCAGGAGCTAAAAAAGGAACCGGGAAAAAAACATGTCCTACATGCAATGGTACAGGAAGCATAAGGACTGTTCAAAGAACACCCTTAGGACAATTTGCAAGCACAAAAATCTGTACCACATGTAACGGGACAGGAGAAATTGTTGAAGAACCATGCACTGCATGTGATGGAACAGGAAAAGAAAAGAAATCGAGAAAGCTTTCAATAAACATCCCGGCAGGAGTTGATACAGGTTCGGTTATACCCTTAAGAGGAGAGGGAAACCATGGAGAGCGGGGAGGTCCGGCCGGCGATTTATATGTATATATCAATGTAAGACCCCACGAAATTTTTGAAAGAGACGGAAATGACGTATGGTGCGAAATCCCCATATCATTTGCTAAAGCGGCAATGGGAGGTTCAATTCAGGTGCCCACCATTGAAGGCAATGTAAAATATGAGGTTCCGGAAGGCACACAGACAGGAACTGTATTCAGACTGAAAAATAAAGGCATTAAAAACCTGAGAGGTGTGGGTAAAGGCGACCAGTATGTAAGAGTTAAGGTAGAAGTTCCAAAGAAATTAACAGAAAAGCAAAAAGCCCTGTTAGAGGAATTTGCCATGGAAATGGGAGAGCATCAGGACAAAGACGATAAAAAGGGATTCTTTGGAAAGATGAAGGATGCATTCAAGGATTAATATTATAAGTACAAGGCGCTTAGCAGGCGTCTTTTTTTGTCGATTAAAAATTGACAATTGAATTAATCAGTGCTAAAATAAACTTGTCACAGGGCAAGTGGCAAGAGGTAAAAAAATTTGGAGGTAAAAATGAAATCATTAATCAGAATTAGAATGAGTGCACATGATGCACACTATGGCGGAGATTTGGTAGACGGTGCCAGAATGGTAGGGCTTTTCGGAGATGTTGCCACAGAGCTTTTAATCAGGAACGACGGAGATGAAGGATTGTTTGTAGCATATGACAATGTTGAATTCTTAGCACCTGTTTATGCCGGAGATTATATTGAAGCAGAAGGAGAAATTGTTTCAGTCGGAAATTCGTCAAGAAAAATGAAATTTGAAGCAAGAAAAGTAATAGAGCCAAGAAAAGACATAAACGACTCAGCTTGTGATTTCCTAAAAGAGCCAATAGTAGTGTGCAGAGCCAGCGGAACATGTGTAGTACCAAAAGATAAACAACGAAATAAATAAATATATAACACAGAAAAGGAAGCGAGAGCTTCCTTTTTGTGTGCCCTACCCCTTTTTTTCAAAGTATACAACAGGATACCATGTTTTAATATATTTAGCAATATTTACTAAAAAATGTAATTAAAATATAATTGAAATAAAATTATAATACAACGCATTAATAGTAAAATTGTCATATGTTTTTTAAATTAGTCATATTTTGTCAAAAATCACATGAGAATGATATGAGAATGATGAGAAGGTAATACAAGTGCAAAGACCAAACTTAAGACTGGGAGAGTTATTATTATATGCAGGTAAAATTTCCCGGGAGCAATTAAATGATGCCATAGAAATTCAAAAAACAACCAAGATGAAATTAGGCGAAATCATCGTGAGCAAGGGTTGGCTGAAGCCAGAAGAAATTGTGGAAGCTTTAGAACGGCAGCTTGGATTCCCGGAAATTGATTTAAGCAAGTATGAAATCAACTCCAAAGTAGTTACATTGATACCTGAAAGTATTGTAAAAAAATATAAGCTGCTTGCCATAGATGAAAAAGATGGTAAGCTGATAGTGGCTATGGCAGATCCTTTGAACTTTTTTGCCATAGACGATATAAAGCTGTATACGAAAATGAATGTAATACCTTGTTTTGCCGTGGGTGCAGACTTGGACAGAGTCATAGAAAAATACTACAGCAGCATACTGACTCAAAAAGCATTAAACGAGTTTTCCGACACTTTCGTTTCGGCAGAAGATGATATGAATTCTGAAGAAGAGATGCTGGAGGTTGCAACCGCACCAATAGTAAAATTAATAAACTCCATAATTGAACAGGCCATGAGAAGCAATGCTTCGGATATACACATTGAGCCAAGTTATAATGATATCAGGGTAAGGTTCCGTATAGACGGTGATTTAAAAGAAATAATGACATTGCCTAAATCAAACCTGTCTGCCATAGTAACCAGGATAAAAATTATAGGAAGAATGGACATAGCAGAAAAAAGAATACCACAGGACGGCAGAGTTGAAATGAAATTCAGCGACAAGGAAATAGACCTGAGAATTTCTACACTGCCCACAGTTTACGGTGAAAAAATAGTTTTAAGAATATTGGATAAGAGCAATTTCAATTTTACTAAAGAGGGTTTGGGCTTTAGTAATTATAATTTAAGCAAATTAAACAGTATGATAGCTCAGCCCTATGGGATGCTCTTGGTTACAGGACCTACAGGAAGTGGTAAAACTACTACTCTTTATACAATTTTAAGAGAATTGAATGTTCAGACTAAAAACGTAATTACAGTAGAGGATCCTGTTGAGTACAAGCTTAAGGGTATAAATCAAACACAGGTAAACACAAAGGCAGGACTCACATTTGCCGCCGGATTAAGGTCTATTCTGAGACAGGATCCGGACACCATAATGATAGGGGAAATCAGAGACTCGGAAACAGCAGAAATTGCAGTAAGGGCAGCCATTACAGGTCACCTGGTTCTGTCCACACTGCATACAAATGACAGCCCGTCAACCATAGCAAGGCTTATAGATATGGGATTAGAGCCATACCTGGTGTCATCTGCCGTAATAGGAATTATATCTCAGAGATTAGTAAAACTATTGTGTCCTAAATGCAAACAAAAATATGAAGCAAGTGATTCAGAAAAAAAGATACTCGGTATAAACGGTATAGATGCGGATAAAGATACAATACTTTACAAGCCTGTTGGATGTAATGCCTGCAACAACGGATACAGAGGCAGGGCAGCCGTCCACGAGGTAATGCTTGTAAATGAAAATATAAGAAGGTGCATAAACAAGGGCGCAAGCACTGACGAAATACGAAGCATGGCATTGGAAGACGGGATGACTACCCTGCTGCAGTCAGCTGCCGGTTTAGTGCTAAAGGGAGAAACTTCATTTGAAGAAGTAATGAGAGCGGGATATACATTAGGATAATAAACTTAGGAGACATTATGGACTTAGTGGAATTATTGAGCTTAGGAGCTGAAAAAAAAGCATCAGATGTTCATTTAACCGTAGGAATACCACCTACCTATAGAATAGATGGTGCGTTAATTTCATTACCGGAAAAAGAATTAACTCAGGAAGATACTTTGTGCCTAATAAAGCAGGCATTAGATGAAACGAGATTAAAAATGTTAGAGGAAAACGGGGAAATTGACTTTTCCTATTCCATACCCAAGATAGGCAGATTCAGGGTAAATGCTTTTATGCAAAGAGGAAGCTATGCAATGGTTCTGAGAATAATTCCCTTAGAAATTCCTCTAATAGGTCAGTTAGGACTCCCTCCCATTGTAAATGATTTATCAAAATTACCAAGAGGGCTGATACTGGTAACAGGTCCTACAGGAAGCGGCAAAACCACTACGCTGGCATCCATTATCAATAAAATTAATTCCGAAAGAAGATGTCACATAATAACACTGGAAGACCCTCTGGAGTATCTTCATAAGCATAAAAAATCCATAGTAAATCAGAGGGAAATAGGTCCTGATACTAAAAACTTTGCCAATGGATTAAGAGGAGCACTAAGAGAAGACCCGGATGTAATTCTGGTAGGAGAGATGAGGGATTTAGAGACAATTTCCACAGCTATAACGGCAGCAGAAACCGGTCACCTGGTATTATCTACCCTTCATACCAATGGTGCGGCAAAGACAATTGACAGGATAGTAGATGTATTTCCACCGTATCAGCAGCAGCAAATCAGAGTCCAGCTATCATCAGTTATCGAAGCTGTTATATCTCAGCAGCTGTTGATAAAAGCAAACGGTAAAGGCAGAGTTGCGGCACACGAGGTTATGATAGCCAGTCCCGCCATCAGAAATTTAATCAGGGAAGGCAAAAATCACCAGATAGACATATCCATACAAACAGGTGCTGCCTTGGGTATGCACACTATGGATACTTCGTTGATAAACTTATACAAACGCGGAGAAATTACAAAAGAAACGGCTATCAGCCAGGCATACAACATGGATGAAATAAGGAAGAAAATATAACAGTAGGTGATTTTATGAGGTATAAATACAAATCAATTTCATCTGACGGTCGGGAATCAGAAGGATTATACGTTGGAGACAGCGAGTCCGGTCTGATAAATATGCTCAGGGAAAGAAAAGAGCTGATAATATCCATAGAACGTGATGTACAGAGCGAAGCTCAGATTGAGTTATTTAAGAAAAAAGTCAAGAAGAAAGATCTGGCATTATTCTGCAGGCAGTTTTATACCATGATAAGCGCAGGTCTTGGAATAGTGTCATGCCTGGAAATACTGGTTGCACAAACTCAAAACAAAACCTTTAAAAATGCCATTGCAGATACATATGAGGACGTGCAAAAAGGCTTGACATTGTCGGAATCCATGAAAAAACACACAAACGTATTTCCGACCATATTAGTCAGCATGGTTGAAGCAGGAGAGGTAAGCGGTAACCTGGATACCATAATGCTTAGGATGGCAGAGCACTTTGAAAAGGAAAACAAAATAGAAAACAAGGTGAAATCATCAATGATATATCCCATGGTACTGGGCATTGCCACCGTTGCAGTAGTAGTGTTTATGCTGATATTTGTAATGCCTACATTTGTGGGTATGTTTGAAGGAAGCGGAACGGAACTCCCCGGACCTACCCAGGCACTTATAAATTTAAGCAATTCTCTGCAAACATACTGGTATATATACATTGCGGCAGTTGCTGCGATAGTATTGGGAATATCCACCTATAAGAAGTCAAAAGATGGCACCAGGTTTTTTGACAGCCTGAAGCTGAAAATTCCCATAGTTAAGGGCACAACAACCATGCTTGTCACATCAAGATTTACGAGGACACTTTCAACACTTATGGCATCAGGTATACCCCTCATACAAGCTCTGGAGGTTGTTTCAAGAGTTGTGAACAATTCGGTGATTGAAGAAAAACTGTTAACCGGGATAGAAAACATCAGAAAGGGAGTTACACTGTCAAGAACCGTGAAGGATGTAGGCGTATTCCCGCCCATGGTTGATTCAATGATAAAAATAGGCGAAGAATCAGGCTCCCTGGATGAGATGCTTTACAAAACCGCTGACTTTTACGACGAAGAAGTAGAAACCAGCATGCAAAAGCTTACATCAATGCTTGAACCACTGATGATAATTGTAATGGCGCTAATAATCGGGTTTATAGTAATAGCAATGTACCTGCCGATGTTTGATTTATCAAGCACAGTTCAATGATGGCTTTAATAAAAATTTATATATTAAGCAAAAAAATTTAAATAACAAGATGGAGGATAAGAAAATGATTAAATTATTTACGAAGAAGAGAAAAGGGTTTACTTTGGTTGAGTTGATTGTGGTTGTGGCAATTATAGGTGTTTTGGCTGCTGTAGCTGTGCCAAGATTTTCGGGTACACAGACAACTGCTAGGGTAAAAGCACACAATGCTAATGTAATGACAATTGAAAGTGCAGTTAGCTTATATCAAGTGGAAACTGGTAAAGCTTTGAGTGATATTGATACTATTAGCGATCTCGCACCAAATTATTTGAAAGAAATACCTAAAAATCCACTTAAAACTGGTGATGCTACAAAGTATAAAATTTCTGATGCTACAGATGCAGCTTCAGCAACGGATGCTGAATATATGAAGCCGTATACTGTTACAGATGGAGTTGTATCTCCTGGAATGTTATATGAATAAGATGCAGAAGGACACCGGGACGCTTCATCTGTCCTCATGGTTCAGTAATAGTTCCGGTGCATGACACTTTAGTTATTTAATATTGCGATATTAAATAACAACAAAATATATTAAGCTTATTTATTGCAACACCAAGAACTAAATAGCAAAGCTATTTAGTTCTGTACCATTTAAAAAAATATTTCAATATAATTAGGGTATTTAAAATATTTGTAAAGCTTTTTGCAATAATTTTTATTTTTAATTGCATAGAATATGGCAGCTAAAACAACAAGAAAGGCGGTGCTTTGATGATTGAAAGGATTTTAAAACTTTATAAAAGAAAAGGCGCTGCACTGATATGGATGATTTTAGCCTTTACTATAACAATGATTCTTATGAGCTCCATTATATTTTTGACTCAGCAGGATATAAGAGAAACAGTTAAGCAGGAAGAAAGACTTCAAACATATTATATAGCGGCTGCAGGAATTGATTTAACATATGCTGCTCTGATGGATCCAATTAATAAACCTAAGAAGATAGAGGCGGCTATCAGTAAGATAGGTGACACCGGCAACAAAAAATTGAGTGATACAATAGATATAAAATATAATAATGAAATTAAGGGTACTGCAGCGGTAACCATAAGCAGAATAACAATAGATGAAAAAAAATGGCTTCAGATTGTTTCGGTAGGTAAGCTTATTGGCAAGGACACCCAGGTAACAACCACCATGAGAATTAACGAAGCAAATACAAATCAAATTGTCAGAGAAAAATTCGGTAAATAAGAAAAGGTGTTAAGAATGAAAAAGAAAATGAAAAAAAACACCCATGGATTTACATTAGTAGAGGTTATTTTAGCAGTAGCACTGATAAGCCTCGTTATAATATTAAGCTCAAATATGCTGATATTTGGTACTAATTCGCAAAAGATGACGGTAAAGGAGTATTCCATTCAGTCTGATTTGAGACGTGCGATCGAGCAAACCAATGAACTTATAAGATATTCAAAGGCTGTTTTTGCAGTTCCGGAATCCTTTGTATCGCCGGATTCGGCAATGGACCCCGGATGGAGTTATTTGATGGTAAGTCCTGATGGAAAAAGGATTGTAACCATGGAATATGATGACGGCCTTAAAACACATGTGGAAAAGGTAGTGGCAGAGGAGGCGGAAGGAATATTGTATGCTTTGTCCTTCGATAAAGACGAATCCGCAAATGGCGATACAGTTTTAAAATATAAAATTCATGCCTATAATTCAGACGGTGCAGGAAATAAAACCGATGAAAAGATAGTTTATGAAACTACAATCGAAACTATCAATGCCATACAAGTAGTTGATAAGGGTACTGATTCCTCTCCTTCCATAGCACTGGCATTCAGAAGTGACGGTCAAACATCAGGAAAGGGAAAAAACCAAATTGCGTATATTACAATAATCATGGATATTTCCAACAGTATGAATAATACACCCAGCGGTGGCGGCAGCAGCGATTCAGAAACTACAAATTCAAGAGTTGCAAAGGTCAGAAGTGCATTGATAGGGGATGGCACAAGTAAAGGAAATGGAATAATTCAGTTATTTTCTAAAGAAGAGAATGTATTTATTTCCTTAGTTCCATTTGCTAATACTGCAAACTATCCTTCACCTCATGCAAATTCCAATCCCGCCGGACAGCATCCTATCTATGAGGTTTATAAAGACAGTGATTTAAATTCTTTGATTACTACTATAAAGAATACAAAAGCTGACGGACATGATACTAAAAAATATGGTTCCGGTCAGGGAGGAACAAATACAGGTGACGGATTAAGGAGGGCATATTATCTTCATGATACATTCAGAACAAGGATGAGTGCTATGGGAACACCGATTAATGATAAGGATCAGGTTCACCATTACACGATTTTACTTGTTGACGGGGTAACCACATTTGAGACAGAATACTATAAATATGATGATAATGGATTCTATATGGACTCAGGCAGGAATGAGACCTTTAATAAAAAAACATATAAGAGATTTAACTGGAATACCGATTGGAAATCAAGTAAAAAGTCAGACTTTCTGCCGGACGGAAATATGGGATTAGATTATTTATCCAGCTATACACCTCCAAGCGATGCTTTAGAAATAAATGGCGCTCCTTATGAAGGCACTATTAATTATAAGGATTATAACTGGTTGTGGGGCTGGAGTAATGAAGGGTATTCTGGAAGAATAGTTGAGTATGGAAGAAAAAACAATAGCCTTGACAGGATGGTACTGACAGGAAATGGCAGCAGTACTATAAATAATAGCAGCTATGTGAGCTCTGTCGGAAGTAAGATTCAAGGCTTTGAAGATTCAGCAGGAATCAGAAGTTATATTATAGGATATGCAAGCGGTCTGACTACTAATATTAACTATATCGGCGATAAAATTGGTACAGGAGCAGCATATAGATATAAGTTTGATGATCCTAATTTTAATTTGGATGAAATATTTAAAAATATAGCAACGGATATAATGGCGGATTTCTGGTTGGCGGCAGGACCTCAAATAGTGAAATAGCAGGTGAGAACTATGAGAAAGAGAAAGGGTTTTACATTAGTGGAAGTTATTGTTTCATTAGCAATATTAGGGATAATTTCTATATCCTTTTTAGGTGCTGTTTCCTCTCACTTCACCTATATGACATCTACTAAGAGGATAACTCAAAATGCCTTTAAGGCACAAGAAATGATGGAAAATGAGATAGATGATGCCAAAATAAGAGTTATGTCTCCGTCAGCTACGTTAAATAAGACTAAAATTTTCAATTCCGACTTAGGAGGAATTGAAGTTAAATACGAGGAAGTTAAAATTTCATATAATAATAAAGATTATTACACATTGGTGTCAAATGTGAGACCGGATCCCTTGGAAAAAATAAGTCTTGAGAGCTTAGGAATAAAGCTCATGCAGGGGTCTGTTCAAATTGAAAATGATTATTACGGATATGCTGCAGATAATTTTAGCATAGTCGGTAACTTTAACAACAATAACAGCTATAAGTGGGATCACTTGCTAAATCAGGTTGAATGGTATATCTCTTCCGATAAATTTAATATGCCGTTGCCTAAAAGCCAAAGTGCTGGTTTAAATGATGATGAAGGCCATTATTATCCTATATTTCCAAGAGACTATGAAATTTTTTCAAATGAAACTGTTTATAAATTTGGAGCTTCTCAAAGTACCTTCCCTTATATAAAAGATATTGCAGGGAGACATCTTATATATGCCGTAACACCTGCTGCGAAATCCGGAAAATTAGGCGAGCGAAAAGTAAGTAAACCAATATTTATCTCAGGATTGACTATAACAGACAATCTGATAACCCATTTAGATGCTTCATATATTGATGCTTTATCCAATACAACAGAAGCTCAAAAGTCGGGAACAGACTATTTGTTAAATAGGTGGTACGATATTTCCAGCGTTATCGGTAAAAGTGCTCCCAATGAAGTTGCTTTACCACCCGATAATGCCTCAAGACCTGTTGTTAACAGGACTGATTTAGATGATAAATTTATTGGTCAATATGTTCGATTTAATCCCGGGAAATATGTTCAGATTAACCAGGGAAGCTCAGGTGGACAAGTTACAGTTTATGCAGTTTTGAGAAATAGAAATAATGACAAATCCACATATTTTGTCAATAGAAATAATGAATTATCAATTGAAGTGCCTGCAGCAGAAAATGCAAATCAATGGAATATAATTTGTTCAAAGATTACATTAGATGGCACAAATTTTAAGATAGGTGATTCAAGCACAGATATAGCTGAGTTAATTATATATTCCGGCAATATAAGTGACGAAAATAATTCGAAGGTATTAGATTATTTAAGCAATAAATATTTTTCAAGTAGTATTATTATTAACAACGAGTGATTATTTACCAAGGAGGAAACCCATTGATTTTACTGATATTAATATACGGACTTGTTATAGGCTCCTTCTTAAATGTATGCATTTACAGGATACCCAGGGGTGAAAATATTGCATGGCCCGGTTCGCATTGCCCTACATGCAGCCACAGCCTTAAATGGTACGATAATATACCCCTAATTTCGTATTTATTATTAAGAGGTGAATGCAGGTATTGCAAGAGTCATATTTCAGTACAGTATCCTGTTGTTGAAGCATTAAATGCCATGCTTTACATAATTATGTATGCTAAATTTGGATTTGGGGCAGATTTTATATTTTATTCACTGATAGCATCATTACTTTTGGCTATATTTTTTATTGATTTAAAGGAAATGATTATTCCCGACAGTTTAGTAGCAGGTGTTCTGATATTATCTGTTATACATAAGGCTGTCAATTATTTTTTATATAATCTGCCTTTTGGGTTAATTGACAGCATTTTAGGATTGTTAGCAGCAGGCGGATTATTTTTGATTATAATGATTGCATCTCGTGGGGGTATGGGCGGAGGAGATGTAACACTTGCCGGTGCATTGGGCTTTGTCTTGGGAATTAAATACATGTTATTAAATGTATTTTTATCATTTGTTTTAGGTTCAATTATTTCCATAGCTTTATTGGCAGCAAAAATTAAGACGAGGAAAGACCCTATTCCTTTTGGACCATTTATTGTTGTAGGATTTTTTATAACGGTTTTGTGGGGACAGGAAATTATAAATTTGTATATTAATTTATCATTATGAGGAGTGATGACATTGAGCGTATTTAATACGAAAAAGACTATTTCTGTTGAATTCTGTTCGGATGAGGTGAGGGTAGTAGAGGGAAAGTATAATAAGAAAAATATTGTTGTTAATAAATGTTTTACAATACCGGTTCCGGAGGGTGTATACGGAGATGGAGTAATAAAGGATATGGATGATTTTTTGCATCTGTTGCAAAATGAATTTTCACTTAGGAATATATCTCACTGTGATGTTTACGGAGTAATAAATTCGTCCAATATAATAATCAGGGAAATAAGGCTTCCGAAGGTTGATGTAGAACAGATTGTTTCAATTTTGAATTACCAGTTAGATGAATATTTTCCGGTAAATTCTGAGAACTATGTGGTTCAGTTTATACCTCTTGATGTTGTGAACGAAGAAGGTGTTGAAAAGCTTAATGTTATGCTTATAGGTGTGCCAAAGTATATAATTGAATCTCATCTTAATTTATTACGGAATTTAGGACTGAAGCCTGTAGTCTTAGATTACGCAGGTAATGCTATAAGCAAGCTGATTGGTTTCAGTGATAGTATAAATGGCATATATGACAATGATATTACCATTGCCTGTGTGGATTTGGAGCAGGAGAGCACTGCTCTTAACATTACTGACAAGGGTATGATGAGCATGTCACGTGTTGTGAATGTAGAAATAAATCCTTCTGTTAATGAGGGCTATTCTGAGTCTTCAGATTATTCCGATGATCAGGATGCTGCCGTAGCTATCGCACTGAAGAGTGACCTAACAGCAATACTTAATGGAATTGATATGGTGTTTAGATATTATAGCTCCAGACAAGCCCATAAGGATATTGAATTAGTACTGATTTACGGCAATTACTCTAATATTTCCGGTATAGAAGATTTGATGAGCAGTTACCTGGATAAACCATGTGTCAGGCTTAATGTTTTAGATAAAGTAAAGTTTTATGGGGATATAGCAAAGTATGCTAATGCCATAGGTGCTCTGATAAGAAGAAATGGGGTGAGGCTATGAGTGATCTTAATTTTTTTGAACCCTATTTAGAAAAGCGGGACTTTAAGTTTAATAAAATGATTTTGCTTTATGTTATACTGGTGCTTACTATTGTGGCGGTTGCGTCAGCAGGGGTATATAATCAGGTTCAGATAAGCATGCTGAAGGCTCAGGTAAGGGACAGGCGTATAGTTGCTGAAAACCCTGATACAATTAAAAAGTATAATGAAATAAAAGAACTTGAAAATGAGACGGAAGTTTTAAAAGAAGAAGTAGATAAGATTATTAAGATGGACAAGAATATTGCACAAACTGATATTATAAATGAAAAACTGATTTCTGAAATTAAATCAAAGATGCCTGTTAATTTATTTCTTACTAATTTCAGTGCAAACGGCAGAGATGTACAAATTTCCGGTGTTGCAAAGAATAGTAAATCTATAGCTGAATTCAGCAAAGGTCTTGGACTTATTGAGGGCGTTGAATCAGTGTTTATATCAACTATTGATAATTCTGAGGATGCTTATACTTTTGTATTAAATACTACTTTTAAGGATGTGAATATAGATGAAAAAGATTCTCAAGAGTAGTAATGTTAATTTCAGACCTCTTACTGACAGCGAAAAGCTGTTGCTTGTTCTATTGGGTATTGTATTAGTGATCTACTTGTCAAATAACTTTATCCTTGCTCCTCAGGCTGAAAAAGTAAGCAGCCTTAAAGCTGAAGTTTCAGAGCTGAATAATTAAGTTGCAACCATGGATGATACTCTGAAGAAGAAGGACAGCATAAAGAAAGAATGGGAAATGCTTCACAGGGAGAAGGATGAAATATTAAAGAACTATTTTCCTGTTCTTGACCAGTCTCAGATAATATATTTATTAAATGATTTAATAAAGGACGACAAAGTAAAGATAAGTGATTTTAATTTTGATAATCCTGCTGAAGAAGCTATGGGCGAAATGGCTGTTCAAAACATGAGTATTTCAGTTCCCTATATCGGAAGCTATGATGGGACAATGAATATTATCAAGTCCTTAGGAGCAAGTCCGAGAAGAATCGTAATTGATAATTTATCCATGGACAGAGAGAGTGATTCAGATCTCACAGGAAGCATGACCTTAAAGGTATACAGTCTTGAAGGAATTGCCGAAACCGATCCGGAGGTAATACCAGTGAAGACTGCCAATGGCTCCGGGGAAGGTTCTTTATTTGCGACCTATGATGGATACAGCGCTCTTGCCTCGTCCGGCGGATCTGCAGGAGGTGCCATAAGTTCAGGCAGCAACGCAGCGGGGAGTACTGCAATAAATGACAGCGATTATACCAAAGTGTATAGTCTTCATGATTTTGAAATCAGAAATTACAGCTTTGTTCCGTCAAATGAATTCATCAAAGGTAATGCTGAGCCTTCCACTATTAAGAAATCCGGGAAATATTCATTGAGATTTGAGTACAATATGTTTGCCGTTGGTGAAGAAAACAGAGCCTATATTGATTTAGGAAGTGGTATTGATCTGAAATTCCCTCCTGATTCTATAAGCATGTGGGTGAATGCCTTTGGGTATTCTCCGGGAGTACTGGGCTTAAGATTCAGAACTCAAGATGGTCAGGATATAGACGTGGTTGCTTCTAATGGAATATCCTGGCTGGGATGGTCTGAGGTTGAAGCTGTTCCACCCCAGGATTTAGATTTATATCCATTGAAGCTGACTCATATATATTTTGAACTTCCATTTGGCAGAGATGACATAGGAGTTTTAATTATTGATAAACTTCAGGCATTTTACCCTGTCAATGAGGATTCAAAGGGAAATAATCAACCAATTTATGATTTCTATGTAGTTAAGCCCGGAGATACGGTAACAGATATTTCAAGACAGATATATGGCACGGTAGCCTACAAGAATGAAATTATGGCAAACAACAGCCTGAGTGCCGGCGACATGCTGACGGTAGGGAAAATACTGGTGCTTGTGAGGAGGTAATGTATGAAAGCTTTAAACAGAATATTATCAATTTTAATAGTTATGTTAATACTTTTAAATAACGGAATAGTTTTCGCAGCTACTAAAAATGAAAGCGACAGCAAAAGCTATGATTCCGGTTATGATGCCGGATATGACTATGGCTATGACAGACAGGACAGCAATAAAAGCGGACTGGCTGCCTACAAGGATAGCTATAAAGATTCGCGTGCCCATAAGAAGCTGAAGGAAGACATAGAGGATTACAATGAGCGTGAATTCAGAGAAGGGTTTGTTGACGGATATACAGATGGGCATGATGATGTAGATAATGCCGATGAAGATTCAGATTATGCTACTGACCTGGGTAAGGCTCTTGGAGAAATCAGCGGTGCAAATGCTTATAACAGCGGTAAAAGCTCTAACTGGAGAACCGCAATCCCCAAAACTAAAAACATAAGTGATATGTTTGGGTTAAGCAAACAAAGCTCCTCCTACAGAAGCGCATTTATTAAAGCATTTACTTCTGCGTTTAATGAAGGTTATGTTGAGGCTTACGACAGGGCTGCCTACGAACCTGTCAAGGTGTCACTGGAGCAGGGTGTTGAGGATGGAGAGGACGTTGGAACAATTGTGGGAGCTGCCTATGGCTCTAAAGACTTTTTTGGAGGTTTGGATTCCAGTTATAAAAGAGATTTGCCTTCAAGAACGGTAATTGCGCAGCAGTATTCTTTGAATGATGATTCTAATAACTATAAAGATGGATTTATAACAGGATTTATCAGCGCATACGAAGAATCCTATAATAAAGCATACAGAGAATCAAATATGGATGAAGCCTTAAAGAAAACAGCTTCAGAGATTATTCCCGTTTCAGGAGGGACGGCGGCAACTACTGATAAAAGGTTTACGGTGGATGTTCCCTCCGGCACCTTTTACCATGATGTGAACATGAGTATTATTACTTCTTATGATGTGGAGAGAACAAATTACAGCAATTTAATTAAAGCATCAGACAGCTATACTGTAGTGCTGACAAATTTATCAGGAAATTTGGATGACAGTAAATCAATCAAGCTGACCTTTGAATATTATGGAGATAGGTACAAGGGAGGCATATACAGACTGCAGGACAACAGGTGGCTGTATATACCAACAGTGATTGAAGATGGCAAGATGAGTGCAAAACTTAATCCTAAAAGCTTAAATTCCTATGGCACAACCTTTAGCGCATTTGTAGATAATAATATTCCTGTTTTCCGTGATACAAGGGGACACTGGGCAGGTGATGAAATAGATGCATATGTAAGACGCGGAGCCATCAGCGGTTATGGCGATATGTTGTTTAAGCCTGATAACAATATTACAAGAGCTGAATTTTTAACATTGCTGAGCAGAACTTTCAACTGGAATTTATACTCATACCAGGGGAATACGACTACTTTTAAGGATGCTGATACTTTCGGTTATTATGGTGATGTTATAAACTATGCTACTCAATACAACTATATACACGGATATATTGACGGTACTTTTAAACCCGGAAATCCAATCAGTTATGCTGAGGTGGAAGCTATAATGAACAGGGTATTATTTTATAATAATTTCAGATGGTCTGATATAGCCAATAAAATGCTTTATGAGAAAAAAGAACGGTCCGGCAGCTTTAAAAATATGAATAATAAAATTACAAGAGCAGAGGTAGCCTATATGCTTTACAATGCAGCAGAATAATTTGTTAATTTTATTTAACAAAAAATACCTTGACAAAATATTACAAATTTTTATATAATTTACAATACTAAAATGTGTTAAAAATTAACAAAATACTGTTGGGGTATATGCTATGGGGAGAATATTGTCTGTTGAATTTGATAAGAGCAGTATTAAAGTTGTGGAGGCCTATAGGAATGGAGCTTCACTGTCCGTTTTAAAATGCATTTCCATAAATGCTGATACAGGGATTGAAAACGGAAAAATAAATGATATTGTGATGATTGCCAACTTATTAAAGGAAGGGCTTATCAAAAATAATATTAAAGCTAATAAGGCTGTCTTTGTGGTGAATTCTGACAGTGTAATAATTAGAAGTATGAGGCTTCCGTTTTTAGAAAATGGAGATGATATATTATCAATGATAGAAATTGAGCTTTCACAATTAATTCCCATTGATTTTAATCAGTACAAAATTAAATATACAATTGCTGAAATAGTTGAAGAAAATGACGTAAAAGAAGCTTTTTACGTCATTTATTGTATTCCGGAGAAGCTTTTTCCGGATTTAAGGGAACTTTCTAAAAGGCTGAATATGAGAATATGTTGCCTGCATATATCCTTTTGCTGCCTTAATAATATATTTGACTGCAATATTAATATAAACGGCAAGCCTCTGGATGAGGAGAACACATGTGCTTTTGTTGATATTAATTCAAGCTATATTTCTTTTTGCACACTAAATAAGGGCGTTAATGATTTTTCAAGGCTATTCTTTTATGGTCAGGATGAATACTCAGTTGAAGCCGTAGCCGAATCACAGTATAAATACATTGAGGATTCGGATGATTCCATTGTTTTTAAGTATGAAATACTTGACAAGATTAACAGATACGTACAATACTATCATTCGGTGGATAATTCAAATAGCATTAAGAAGCTGTATATTTACGGCGGAGGTTCCAAGGACAACAATATAAGCGGATTTTTATCTCAGAAATTAAAAATAGATGTTGAGGTTATTAATCAAATTCAAGAAATTTACTTTGATACTATTTCATTAAATGAAAATTTGATTTCAAACAACTACTTTATTCCTATTTTATCTTTATTTAAGGGAAAAAAGAATATTTGCTTCTCAACGAATGAGCATATAGAACTTGTGCGCCGTCCCAAGTTCTTAGCAGCTGCTTGCGGGACGATTATTTTGTTGGCGTCATGCCTTGGCTTTAAATATTATGATACTGCGGTTTCTGATAAAATTTATAATATGAGTAAGTTTATTGGGGATGAGGACAATGCAAGGCGGAATGTAGAGATTGAAAGCCTGAAAGAAGAGGTTGCATTATTGGAAAGCTATTTAGAGCAGTCTGTTAAATTAAATTCTATTATTAGAAGTGAGGATTTTGTAAGCCCTGTTGTTTTAAGAGACATTTTCAATGCAATTCCGCAGAATACAAGAGTTTCTTCAATTTCTTCCGATATAAACGGTATCCAATTATCCTGTTTTTCTGACTCTATGGAGGATGTAACCTTATTTTTGCATAATTTGCGGGACATTAAATTCATTGAAGAAATATTTTTAGCAGATATTGATGTTAAACAAGATGGTGACGGCAGATATTCATATTCCGTTATGTGCAAGTTAAAGGATGTGAGTGACATTGCCCAATAGCAGAAATAAAGGAAATCCAAGGATTATTTTTTTAGTTTTATTAGTGCTTGTTCTATTTTACTTCGTGATGCCCAAGGAACTGATACACGAATTGAACCCTTCAAAATGGAAGCAAACAGAAATTCCTCTTGCATATGAAAGGATGGTTCAAAACTTCAGTATTCAGAATTGTTTAGTTGAAAATAAGGATCGACTGTTAAGTGAGATAAAGGAAACTAACATAGAGCCAAGGATCTTGCATGAAGAGATAATATCCACTGTATATGGCTATTGTATAGATAATAATGTAATTATTACAAAAATTACTTTTTCTGAAATTTCTCCTGTTAATTTTATTGATGAAGAAATTAGCGAAAAACCCAGTGGCACTGCACCGGTTATGGTAACGGTGGGTGTTGAATTCAGGGGCAGCTTTGATGATGTGCTGAATTTAGTTGATGACATTAAAGAGGATTCACAGAATATTGGATTTTCTCATATGCGGTTATTATCGATGGATGACAATGATTTCATGGGTGTCATGGATCTGAAATTTTATGCCATGCCCCTAAATAAGGTGAATTATGAGATGGTTAACTAATCGTCGTGGTTTTACCATTGTGGAAATTATAATGAGTATAGCTGTAATTGGAATTATAATCGCACCCCTGATGGGAATGTTTGTCATGTCATCAAAAATAAATCAGGAAAGCAGTAAAGAGTTTAAGTCTTTTTTAGAAGCTCAGAAATATATGGAAGAGATTAAAGCCATGGATTCAATTGATGTTTCAAGGTATCCATATAATTCTATAACAGGAGCCTATGAAGGCACGGTAATACAGACGGAGGATAAGCTTGGAGCTCAGGTCATGATTATACCTAAGAGCGGAATTTTGTATAATATTGAAATAAATATTATTGATGAGGGTAAGGTTGTGAATTCCTTACGGGGAAGCAGAATTTTTTACTGAGCAGGGGAATAAAATGAAGAATAAGAAGGGCTCTGTATTAGTACTTGTCACCATTATTACAGGAGCTATGATGATGCTGGGATTTACCTGCCTGAATATTGCTTCCATCCAGTATCAGATTAGAAAAAGTAACTCTGAAGTAAAAAAAGCATTCTATATGTCTGAAAATGGATTAAATTATGCATACGCACAGGTCTATGAGCTAATATGTGAGACTGCTGCGGATTCAGTAGATAAGACTGATGAGTTTTTGCTGGTCTGTCCCGAAGATATTGAGGGAGCTTCCAATTTTTTTTATAACAACTACAAGCTGAATATAAGCAGCAATGTGTATCACAAAGTTAAATTAAACTCCAACCCTGATGTTATGGTTACTGATTGCAGTGGCTTGTTTACAGGAGGTGGGCTGAATGTGAGTATCAGCTCTAAATATATATCGGATTCAGGGATTGAAAGAACTACATCTGCGGATATTATTATCCTGATACCTGATTATCAAAAAACAAGGGCAGGAGCAGTTGACTTCACCTCATTGCTGTATTTTAATAAGTTTGATTTATAGTGAGGTTGATATGCATTCTGAAAGAAGTGGCTACACTTTAATAGAGCTGTTGATTTGTCTTGTACTCATAAGCCTTGTAATTGTATTGCTCATGTCATTTTTTACGGCTAATCTCAATAGCTTTGTCAGGGTTAAGAATGATTCGGAGCTTCAGTTTCAAGCTCAATATGTTTTGAATTTCATTTCCAATAAGGTAATGAATTCAGGTAATATTGCAGATATCATAACATACGAAAACACAAGAGTTATTAATTTAAGCGAAGAGATCAGCATTACAAGAATATCCTTGTTATATAATCAGCAGGATAGTTTGTGTTATATTTTTGAAGTCAGAGAAAACAAAATATTTTATGGAAATGCAAAAGCTGATGGTTCGGCCGATGCTCAGTTGGGTAAGTATATATCAGAGTTGAAAGTCTCTCCCTTTCCAAGCGGAATAACCTTTGCTCATGCACGGGCATTAGAAATAACCATAAAATTAGCTAAAGACGGTGAAACCTATGAAGCAACTCAGCTGATAAGCATGCGTGGCGGCAGGAAATGACTTATTTTGAAAATATGATGATTTAAAGAAATTAAAACATTGACAAACATTCAATTAATTTATAAAATGGGATATGTAATTAAATCCCTGAGGGATGGACTGTGAAAAATGATGGTTTTACTCTTTTTGAGGTAATTACTGTACTTTCTTTAATAGGGATAGTTTTAGCAATTTGTGTTCCTAAAATAAATGCGGACTTTGGATATATGGATAAAACGGCAGAGGAGCTTCTGTCAGATGTGAGGTTCATTCAAATGGAAAGCATGAAAAATCCGTCAAGCATATATAAACTGACTGTAAATTCTTTAGCAGGGAAATATTATTTGATGAATGGGCTAAATGTTGTCAAAACTGTAAATTTAAAGGAAAGATATGGTATTAGTTACACAGGAGAAGGACCTTTGTACTTTAATAACGAAGGGATACCTATTCATGCGGGTACTTTTACAATACTTGACGGTAAAACAAAAAAATCAAAAAGTGTTACCGTTGTTCCTACTACAGGAAGAACTGTTATATTGGAATAAGCAGCAGTCAGCTGGTTATAATATACATAAGGAGGAGACAATTAATGGTTACAGCAAGTGATTTTAAAAAAGGCATAACAATATCCTGGAATAATGGATTATGGCAAATAGTAGACTTTCAACACGTTAAACCGGGCAAAGGAGCAGCTTTTGTCAGAACTAAATTAAAAAATATAATAACAGGAGCTATAAGAGAAGAAACTTTTAACCCTACTGAAAAATTTCCACTGGCAAGAATAGAAACAAAAGAAATGCAATATTTATATAATGACGGTGAATTATATTACTTTATGGATCCTGAATCATTTGAACAAATTCCACTAAACTATGACCAGGTGGAAGATGCAATAATTTATATTAAAGAAAATGATTTCGCTCAAATGAGATTTTATGAAGGTCAGCCGTTTGAAGTGAATGCTCCAAACTTTGTTGAGTTGGAGGTTAAGGAAACAGAACCGGGTTTTAAAGGTGACACTGCAACAGGTGCCAATAAACCTGCTATTGTAGAAACAGGTGCTAAAATAAATGTGCCGCTTTTCGTCGAGATAGGCGATAAAATTAAGATTGACACCAGAACAGGTGAATATCTATCAAGAGTATAGGGAGGTAAATCATGGATTTTTTGTATGAAAAAATATCTTATTTAAGGGGGTTAGCCGATGGACTTGATATTAAGGCTGACTCAAAAGAGGGTAAGCTTTTTAACGCTTTGATGGAAGTTATTGAGGAAGTAGCTGACGGAATGAGCGACATATCTGAAGAGCAGGATGAAGTTAATGAATTCCTGGACTTGTTAGATGAAGATTTATCAATGGTTGAGGAAGAATTGTTCGGCGATATGGAAATCGATGAAGATTACGAAGACTACGGTTACGATGACGACGACGATGACTATGATTTCGATTTTAACGATGATGACGAATATGATGATGACGACGACATTATGTCCGTTGACAACACAGAATACGAAGACTAAAAATAAAAAAAGCATTTCTTAAAGAAATGCTTTTTTTAAGGCCATATTTCTTTTGGATTAACCCCGTGGATTTGAACCACTTCGAATAAATCGCTGTTAGCTATATCCTTGGGTGTAACTAACCATGAGCCGTCGCTGTCCACATCATAGCCGTACTGCATAAAGGGATACCATACCAGGTGCGAGCACTGAGTAGAGCTGATGTTTTCAGGCTTTGGATTCTTCTTGCTTGTAAGACCAACTGTCAAACCATAGGGAATATCAGCTAAGTTATTTTTTGCAAATGCGGCAACAGCGTCAAGGGTATCCTGTGATGTGTCCTTTAACTTCAACATTATAAATGAAGGGTACACTCTCCATTTGTTAATGTTTTGTAGCTGGGAGTTGCTTCCCAGCAATATGGCTTCCAGGGTTTCTTCCTTTTCTGCGTCAGTTATAATTGCCGCATGACCGTGCCGCCATCCAATCGAATGGGTGGCTTTGGTTATAAGAACGTAACCGTTCTCGTAAGGAGCAAGTTTAAATCCGTACATAGCCTTGCCATTGCTGTTGACTATTGACTCCTGACTTGTAATGATTCCGATTGACTTGCATAAGGTATTATTGTTTCTAAAAAAATCCTCCTGAAATTCAAGGATTTTGTCAATACCATCCTGTTCCTTCATTATTTCATCAATGGCTGTTTCACCAAGCCCTGTCTGATACAACAATTCTTTATAATCATTCTCGCTGAAATTTTTCTTGTTTAATATAGGTAAAATGTTTATTTTGTCATAGTCGGGATTAAAATATCCCTGTGGTTCTATGATTGCATTCATTACCTGTATGACAATGAAAATCAATACAAGTATCATTGCAAAAATCAATAATTTTTTATATTTAATATTCTTTATTTTCTCATATACCATAACGTCTGCCTTTATAATTTATTGAGTGAAGTATATCCGGTTTATTAATTAAGCAACAATTCTACATGCTTTTATACTAATTATATAATATAAAAAGGGAATTACAATGATAAATTATTTTAAATTTAGGTAAATTCAAGCTATTAATATTAAAATATTTATGATAATATATAATAAATATGTAGAAATCATGGAGGATTAATATGAACAAGTACAATAAAAGAGCTAATACAATGAAGAGGGTTATTTGTTTTGTGTTAGCCGGAGGCATGATATTGACAGCGGTTATGAGCATGATTATGTTTCTGATGTAAAGAGAAAGAAATAAGAATATGGAATACTTTGATTTTCTGGAAAGTATAAACGATGTAAAGCTGAACAGTCAACAAAAACAAGCAGCCTCCTGTGATAAGGGTAATGCCCTTGTACTCTCCACCGCAGGTTCCGGTAAAACAACAGTTACAATAGCAAGGGCAGGCAGGCTTTTATATGAAAAAAAGTGCGACAGAAAAATTCTCACCATAACATTTTCCAAAATGGCTGCTAACGATATGAAAGAAAGATTTCAATCCTTCTTTGGTGACATGTATAAATCAAAAACTGAGTTTTCAACTATTCATGCCTTTTCCTATAAAATTGTCAGAAATTTTTACAAAAGAAAAGGCATTAATTTTGATTTGCTTACAAATAATTATCAGGTGCTGGGAGAAATATTGAAATCATATTATTCACAGTCCTATTTCAATTATGTAAGCGATGAAGAAATTGAAAACCTTGCATCAGCCATAAGCTATGTTGATAATATGATGATAAATCCTCAGGAATACAAAGATTATGGCATTGAAATAAAAGGCTTTGACAAAATATATGAGCTATATAAATCATATAAGGTTCAAAACAGGCTGATAGACTTTGATGACATGCTCCTGTATGCATATAAGATAATATTAAATTCTAACCTTTACAGAGATTATGTAAAAAATACCTACCAGCATGTACAGATAGATGAAATGCAAGACACCTCCAGGATACAGCACGAAATTATCAAGCTCATTACCGACAGCAACCTTTTTATGGTTGGAGATGATGACCAGGCAATATATTCCTTCAGGGGAAGTTATCCGGATTTTATGCTCCAATTCAAGGATATTTATAGTGACGGAGAAATATTTTACTTGGATAACAATTACAGAAGTGATAAAAACATAGTGGAAGGTGCTAAAAATTTTATTGAACGAAACAGGAAAAGATACATAAAGGCCATCACTACCGATAATCCAAGAGAAAATGAGATTAATATCATAAGGGTTGACAGCAGGGCAGAACAGGCAAAATTAATTGTAGATCAGCTTAAAGGAATAAAAGACCACAGCACAGTAGGCATTTTGTTCAGATACAATATGTCAGCCCTGATTCCTGCCAATAAATTAAATGAAAATAATATAGGCTTTTATATTAAAGAAGATAAAACAAAATTTTTTAAAAGCCCGGTTTTATATGATATACTTGCATTTTTAACACTTGCGTTAAACCCTAAGGACAGAGAAGCATTTTCCAGAATATATTATAAAAGCTACACTTACTTCACAAAAAGCATGTGCCGCATTGTAATGGAAAGCTCAAGAGACGACCTGACGGTTTTCGATATATTAGATAACTATAAATATTTTGACAACTATGTTTATGATAAAATACATCAGTTCAGAATAGACATAAATTATATCAATAAACTAAAGCCGCAAGATGCAATAAGATTTATCAAGCTAAATCTGGAATATATGAATTATCTGGAGAGAATGCAGGATGAAGGGCGAAACAATTTAAGCAATTCACTTCACATATTAGAGATACTGGAGGAAATAGGCTCCTATTGCAGCAATACAAAAGAATTTGTAGAAAAAATACATAGTCTTAAGGATGTTATAAAAAAAGCATCCCAAAACAAGAATTCTAATATAACACTGGCGACTATTCACAGCGTCAAGGGGCTTGAATATGACTATGTATACATGATAGATAATATTGAAGGGGAATTTCCCTCGGATAAGAGAAATATGTCAGCAGACGATTATGAAAAGACAGTAGAAGAAGAGCGGAGAGTATTCTACGTAGGCATGACCAGAGCTAAGAAAAAATTAAATATAATAGTACCGGGTAAACCATCACTATTTATCAACGAACTAATTATGTCCAATAAAAAAAGACAAGCTCAAAAAAATAAAATTAATTGAAAAATTTGAATAAAAATTGTATAATGAAACAAATATGTAAATATTAGTCAGAGAGGGTACGAATGAAGCTCTATATAACCACCTTAGGAGAATTTGATATAAGATCAGACGGAAAGTCAATTATGCAGCAGTCCAGCCGTACATACAGACTGTATAGATTATTTGAGTATTTTTTAACATTCAGGAATAAAAAACTGCTTCCCGAAACAATTATTGATAATTTGCTGTCCGACAGCGATTCCGATGATCCCAAAAATATGCTTCGAACCCAGATTTTCAGGCTGAGAAAGATTATTAAGAGCTTTGTACCGGAAGACACGGACGAATCCAAGTACATGAAAATTAATTTTATCAATGGATACTATTACCTTGAAATCGGAGAAAACACCATAATTGATGTGGATGAATTTGAAAGAATTATAAAACAGGCAGATTCAAAGCTTGAACACGATATCGAAGATGCCGTGAATTTATATCAAGAAGCATTGAAGCTGTACAAAGGTTTATATCTTTCAGACAATTCATATGAAGTGTGGCTGGTTCCCACAAGAAATTATTATCAGCGCCTTTACTTGAAAACCTTGTACAAGCTTATTTATATATTAAAAGAAAACAATGAGAGTGAAAACATAATTACATTGTGTGAGGAAGCCCTTCTCATAGAGCCTTTTGAAGAAAATGTACACATAAATCTGATTGATGCAATGCTTGCACTGGGGCAGCAAAAAGGTGCGCTGAAACACTACGAAAATTCCTTGAATTTAATGGAAAAAGAGTTTGATTCAATACCTTCAAGACACTTTACAGATATGCTTGCTAAAATACAAAACTATTCGGCAAGAGACGTAAATGCAAATATTGCAAGCTTAGAGATGGATTTAGAAGAAAAAAATCTTTTAGGAGCAATGCAGTGTAATCTTGAATCCTTTAAAGTTCTGTTCAATCTGCAGAAAAGAAAATCATTGAGAACCGAAGAAAGAGATTATATTTGCATAATTAGTGTTAACTGGAATAATGAAAAAAATCCCAGAGGTATGTCGGAGCTTTTGAGAAATAACCTGAGAAAAGGCGATGTTTTTACATTTTGGAATCAAAACCAGATATTAGTCATGCTTCACAACATGAAAGAAGACGGAATTAATATAATAGAAAACAGAATATATGATAATCTGAAAAACTATACAAAATTAAATGACAGTGAAATAAACATGGCTTTTCAGCCCTTAGTGTCCGAAAAGTACTTTCTGTAGCTGTTTGAAAGATGTAAGAGTATTCACAGCCCAATCTACTTCTCTGGGCTAAAACGAAGGTACTACAGATTTTGCTGTGTATTTTTGCGGAAATCCTAATTAGACTATGTGTTTTGTGATTGAAATGTAATTAATATTAAATTAAAATGTATATTCAAAGAAATATAAATGTAATTCATATAATATACAATAAATAAAAAAACCATCTGGAAGTTATCGGCATAAAGTAAGGAGTATAGAAATGGAATATCCTGCAACAGATTTTTACCTTAAATTTAAAACAATTTACAATAACGAAGGCTATTTCTCAGACTTTGTACTGGTATATGTCAGTGAAATGTTCAATGAAATTGCTAAAATTCAATCTGAACAGCTTTTGGGTAAAAGTTTTTCGGAGATTGTAGTTGATAATGCCGATAAGCTTTACTTCAAAGAGATATATTTAACCATGATACCTAACAAAAAATTTAAGTTTGACACATATATTGAAGAGCTTGGACGCTGGTACTTAATTAACATATTTACTGACAAGGGCAATGAACAGGATTATGTTATTGTATACTATGCGGATATAACAGGTATTAAAAACAACATACAGCAGGAAACAGCATCTGATAATATTAGAAGAGAAATCATCAGCCTGACAGATAAAACCAGACATTGTAACAAGGATAATTTAATCAGCTATGATGATAAAAGATATTCCGTAGAAAAACTTTTGGAATTAGATGTGGAAGTGCCTTCCGATTGCAAAACGGAAAATTTTGATGCCATATTAAAAAAAACTAAATAGATACACTTATATAGGCAAACCTGCCGAAAGGCAGGGACGCAAAGCTACGAAGTCTAAAGTAAAAACTATGACGGTTCGGCTGCAAAATAATTCAAATTATTTTTGCAGCTTTTTTAGTTTAACCGTTAAATATCCATCAATACAGTTAGAACTCAACTTCCTTAGGGAGCAGTTGTTTCTATATAAACAAAAATTGAAAATTAATAACTTATAGAAAGGGGGTGACATATTAGTGGTTATTAATAGCCCAATTAATAGAAATAAGGAAACAAAAATATTGAAGAAAGGAGGAAAAACCATGCAAAAAACTAATGTATTTAAAAAAGTATTATGCCTTGTAATAGCCATGATGATGATTATGCCAAGCGTGCCTGCGTACACCTTTGCAGAAGAATTGTCCAAGTCAGAGAAAAATATGAATTTTGAATCCGAACCTGAAGCAGAAATTGAAGAACCTGCACCGTCAGAGGTGTCAGAACCATCAAAACCGAAGGCAGAGGAGCCAAAAGACGATGAATTAAGACCTGAGGATTCCGAAGAAGATACCGAAATTGTCGAATCTGAACCAGAACCTGCACAAGAGCCGTCAGATGTTGAAAAAATTGGAAAGAATGAACCGGAAACACCTGTATCTGAAGAACCGGGTCAGCCGGAACAACCAATTATGATTTCCTATACTATCAACTATTTGATAGAAGCTACAAACGAACCGGTGCCTGATTTAACACCAATTACAGGAGAAGGAAAAGCAGGAGACATAATAGAAATATCGCATCCGGAAGCAGAAGGCTGCAAGGTGCTGGAAAACCAGCCCACAACCATTGAGCTTACAGAAGAAACAAGGGATATTGTAATCTACTATGAACAAATCCCGGCTGAAATAAATATCTTAGCCTATGAAATCAGCTACCTGATTGAAGGAACAGATGAACCTGTGCCTGCACTGCAGCCGATTACAGGGGAAGGAAAACCGGGAGATATAATAGAAATACCACATCCCGAGGCAGAAGGCTACAAGGTACTGGATAACCAGCCGGAATCTTTCACATTGGCAGAAGACGCAGAAAATGCGGCATTTGTTTACTATGCTCCAATTGTTAAAGCAGGTACTCTGACAGTCAATCACATAATTCTGACAAGTGAAGGTCAGGAGAATGTAGAAACAGAATTGTTAGAAAATTTAAATCCGGGAGCTGTTATGTCCGGAGAAGAGCTTGCAAAAGAAGAAATTCTGGCAGAGGGTTTCGAGTTTTCTTACAGCGACCCTGAAGAAATTGAAATAAATCAGGATGTTGAAATTAACATATACTACCAGGAAGGTATGGGTGAAAACACCGACAACCTAAGCGAACCGGAATACCTGGAAGCACCTGAAATATTCTTTCCTGTGAGCTTAAGGACAATGAGCTATAAAAGCGGTAATAATATAGAATGGCCCAACCCCGGAGCACTTGCCATTAACAAGATTGCAGAAACTATTCCGGGTGTAAGTAACAGGTGGAAGGTTACTTTGACATTAAATGGTAAAAACCTTACAACTACATCCGACATAGTTCTGGTAATTGATACCTCAGGCAGTATGAAAGGCGACAAGCTAACACAAGCAAAAAATGCTGCAGCACAATTCGTAAATACACTGTTGGCTGATGGAAACACCACAAATAGAATAGCTATTGTTTCATTTGCAGGTGGTGTGACTGTAAAATCCAATTTCAGAGGAGCCAGCGAGAAACATTTGCTGATAAGTGCTATTAACAGCTTAGGTGCTGATGGCGGGACCTTTACTCAGGCAGGTATACGACAGGCAAGAGCATTGTTGAGTTCAAGCACTGCAGGTTCCAAAAACATAGTGCTATTGAGTGATGGTGATCCTACGTACAGCTATGCTTTATATAATCCAGACAATTTCTTAATTGGTTATCCAGGTCATGCAGGTCAAACCGGAACTCATGCTAAAGAATCAGATTACAATTACGGTAAAACTGTTGGAAATGGAAGTGATTTAAGATATAGATACCACCATACTTTTGGTGATATCCTTGGTTTATTTGATAGATATTATAACAATGGCAACAGTGCAATTGCTGAATCAGGATATGCCAAAACTAACAGCACAGTATATACAATTGCACTAAATGCAGGAACTTCCGGCAATCAAATACTTAGTGACATAGCAAGTGAGGGAAAGTCCTTTACCGCAAGCCCCGGAGATTTAACAAACATATTCGGGACAATAGCCGGTGATATAGCCTATGCTGCTGAAAATTCGGTAATAACCGACCGTATCGGAGAAAAATTTACTGTCCATGGAATCAATGCAACTAACTATACAGAAAAAATTCATGTAAGTGCAGGCAGCATCGAATGGGATAATGCCGATGAAGTTATTACCTGGAGATTAGGTAAAATATCAGAAGGAACTACTGCTACAATGTGGTACGAAGTGGAAATAGACGGCGAAGGTGTGGAAACCGGAAAGACATATCCAACTAACGGACCTACAACTGTAGATTATACAGACGCCAACGGGGATCCTAATGCTCAAAAGACGTTTCCCGTGCCGGTAGCAGGTATTGGTGCAGGAAGTATTGTGGTTCACCATTACAGAGTAAACAGTGAAGGTCAGCCAATCAATTCAGAAGGAGTATCGGTTGACAGGGATAATGCTGAATTACAAAGCTATCCTTATAATGATAATACAGACGGAACAAATCTTAAGCTGAATAAACTTTACACTGTAAATGGTGCATCACCCATAACTTTTGAAGGTAAGAATTACATTTATAATTCTAAAGGGGAAGATGGGGATTCAAATCCAGCACATGTTACATTGACAACCGAAAATCCAACGGTACACGTTTGGTTTGCGTATACGGAAGTTACAGAAGGTCCACAAATCGAAGTAACAGGCTACGACGGAGTATACGACGGAGCATCTCACAGCATAGAAGTAAAAAACATAGTAGCTGAAGATACAGTATACTATTCTACAGACGGCGGAAAAAAATGGAGTGAAGACAACCCAACATACACCAATGTGGGAACATATCCGGTAGATGTTAAGGTAACAAATCTGAACTATGAAGATAGGCTCGGAAGAGGAACTGTAACAATAATTCCAAAGGCATTAGAAGTAGCCGGAAACACCAATACTGTAACCTATACCGGTTCAGAGCAAATTGTAGAAGGATTCAGTCATGGAGATTTGGTAAATGAAACAAGTACTGTAGTTCTTAAAGAAGGTTCCAAGGCAGAAGCAAAAGGAACAAAAGTAGGAACATATCAAATGGGACTCGAAGAGTCAGACTTCGCAGTAATGGATGGCGAAGAAGATGTAACAGAGAACTATACGATAACAGTAACTGACGGCTGGCTGAAGATAGAACCTGCAGAGCTGACATTAACAGTAGCCGGAAACACTAATACTGTAACCTATACCGGTTCAGAGCAAATTGTAGAAGGATTCAGTCATGGAGATTTGGTAAATGAAACAAGTACTGTAGTTCTTAAAGAAGGTTCCAAGGCAGAAGCAAAAGGAACAAAAGTAGGAACATATCAAATGGGACTCGAAGAGTCAGACTTCGCAGTAATGGATGGCGAAGAAGATGTAACAGAGAACTATACGATAACAGTAACTGACGGCTGGCTGAAGATAGAACCTGCAGAGCTTACATTAACAGTAACAGGTGGAGAATGGATATATGATGGAGAAGCTCATACAGTTACTTTCGAAGCAATAGGAATAGCAGAAGACGCATTCACATATGAGTTCAGTACGGATGGTAAAAACTGGTCAAATACACAGCTAAGCGTACTTCATGTATCAGACGGAGAAGTAGAAGTATATGTAAAGGCAAGCAACCGGAACTATATACCGGTGATAAAATCTGCAACTATAAAAATAATTCCGAAGGCATTAACAGTAACAGCAAAAAGTGATACAAAAGTATACACCGGTTCAGAGCAGACAGTAACAGGCTATACTGAACCAACAGGATTGCTGGCAGATCACGTATTGTCAGGAATAACAGCAAGCGGAAGCGGAACGAATGTAGGAGATTATGAAGTAGCATTTACGGGAACACCTGTAATAAAGGATAAAGAAGTAGATGTAACACAAAACTATAAGATTACATTGGTACCAGGAAAGCTTACGATAACCCCTGCACAGATAGCGGTAACAGTAACAGCAAAGAGTGATACAAAAGTATATACCGGTTCAGAGCAGACAGTAACAGGCTATACTGAACCAACAGGATTGCTGGCAG
>ENA-UOOR01000875-UOOR01000875.1-fermentation-metagenome-genome-assembly--contig:-NODE-875-length-38912-cov-4.931003_pt1 | contig 38912 bp, 39 predicted proteins | sample MGYA00245780_ERZ724029 | MGnify/ENA primary metagenome ERZ724029 (study PRJEB28704, sample SAMN03018315) | fermentation metagenome | biome: anthropogenic terrestrial biome; feature: soil; material... | reverse complement strand
AAATAATTGTAAATTTATCATCTAAAATTATTGCCTTGAAAGAGTGTTTTTTATTAACTTTACACAAAGTTTTTTAAAGGATCAAATTATTTTATAATCTTCATATTATCCATAAGACATCCTACACCTTCTGGAATATTCAAATGACCACTTTCATCTAATTTATATTCTTTTCCCTCAACTATAAATACTGAATCTTTTGTATAACCATATTCAAACCAGTTGGACTGGCTAAATGCACGTCTTTCAGCTTCTACTTGATATTCTGGATATATAAGCCCATTATCCAATAGATAAAATTTATTGGATTGTGAACCACTTTTGATTTCAAACCATCCAGGAGTAATGCCAACATCATTTAATATTTCTTTTATTTCTGTATCGCTGTATCCTCCAGTATAAGCAAGAAAAGCAGTTTTATCCTTTGCAAGGCTTGAAAGCAATCTTGATGTTTTACTTATTTCCCCATAATCTGATAATGGTAAAGTTAAATTATCGTCAAGACCAAGCTGTGAATAAGGCATATAAATGTTACCACTATTATCAACTGTATATATTGCTGTTGTACCGGAATTTGTTTTTAATTTATAAAATGAGCCTTCACTCAATTCAAGAATATTATTAGAAGCAGTTAACTGTTTTATATCGCTCCCTTGAATTTCCTTAAGGGATAAAAGATGCTGTTGGTTTTCAATTAGCTGTTTTCCATTAGTAATAGATATATTATCTGAACTTGAGGTATTCAAATTTCTCTTCACCGTGTTATTTAAAGACTGTATTAAATTCAATTGTTGATATTTTAAATTATTATATATGTTTTTATTAAATAAAGAATATAGGTAGGTATTTAGCTTCAATATTAGTTAACTCCTCTCATATTTGTTTAAAGGTGTATAGTTTATAGATAATACTTAAAAATAAATTTACAAATTATTGTGGTAATACAGGATAAATATATTGAAATGTAATTTCAGGAATCAATCTATAGGTTCCTGTACTTTTAGATACTGTTCCCTCAAGTTGAAATACCCAAGGACTTTTTAAAAGTTTATTATTAGTAACTGGCACATTGGTAACATAGGTATACATAGATGTATTAATCCATGAAGAATCACCATTTATCCTTAAACGCCTATATTGATTAGTTGCTCTATTAGTTTCTGTACCTTGTATAGAAACGTAATACACAATTGCATTATCAGGAATAGAAGCTATATTACTAAGATTATAGGTAGCTTGTACTGAGTTTGTTGTTGGCGTTAATGTGACGGCACTTGGTGCAGTATAAGTGTAATTATCTACAGTATAGTCAGGTCCACCTATATGAAATCTATAACTCCCACCATTTAGTGTAGAAGATACTTCAACGTAGTAATATCCTGCTGTTGGTATATTTACACGATATGGAGTAGTACCTATAATTGATGGATCTTTTTGGTGTGAAATTTGACTGATTAGATTTAAATTTTCATCATAAATCCTAAAGATTCCTGTACCGTTAAGTGCTGTGCTGTTGATACCTAATATAGTACTCGTGTCGGCAGGTAGGTATACTTTATACCAATCTTTATCTGTGTTATCTGTAAGTTTACCAACAGTAACATATTGGCCGCTGTAATTTCCATTAACAATTTGAGCGGGATTTTCATTGTTCCTATATATAGTTTGGGCTTCATTAGCTGAATTGTTAGGTTCTATTTCATTTATTGTACTAGCAAAAGATGTTGTGGAGTATAAAAGAATAAAGCACATACTTAATATTATAGTGTAAATTTTTTTCATATAAAACATTGCTTTCATATTTTTACTAATATATGACTATACACCTTGTTACTTTATCGTATATATTAAAAGGAGCTTAATACATATATGGAATTTTACATAATAAATAACTATATATTTACTCAATATGCATTCTTAATGGATGTGATTTTTGGTCTGGAGGATAAAGATAAAAATAAAGACATTCATAATTTAAAGAGCTAAAAATCCAGTAGGTAAGCAGCTTATTACTTTCTACTGGATTTATTTTGTCAAATATAGTTCTAATTGCATATATGGAATATTTTTGATGCCTACGATGTTTTTCGTATAGACAATAAAAACTGCTGACATACGTAACTGTCAGCAGTATAAGAATTCATTGATATTTTAAACTGTATACATAAAATACCATGTAGCGTCTTTTGTTGGTGTAGCGATACTTACATTTCTTATATGGTAGTCATTGTATCCATAATCATAACCTTGATTATCACAGACATAAGCATATTCGTAACTACCTTCACTAACCCATCCCATAAATGTATAGGCGTGAGTTGGACCATTTCCATAAGAAGTTGTAAAACATATGTCTCCAGGCAGAAGTATGGAAAAATCTTTAGAACTATACCATCCTCTGTCTTCTAATTGAGATGTCAGTGTAACAGTATTCGCTACGTAATTTGGAAGATCAGTTAGTCCTGCCCTACGGAGTCCTTCACTGGCAAAATATACACAGTTATTACTGGTGATTCCATTGTGGAGTTCAATAGCTCTGTTTAAAACAGATTGTCTGTTGTCATAGTTCATGAAATAATTATAGAGGTTTGTCCCAATTTTAGATTGGGTTCTATAGTCATTTGAAATAGATTCTACAGGTTCAAAAGGTTTTATAGTCAAATTCAGGGTCACCGGTTTGTCATAACTCTCTACTGTACCTGTGTAAGTATAGTTACCAGGGATACTTGTCCTGTCTACGGATTTATCCCAGCATATACCTACAGAAGCAGTTGAATTATTTGACATTGTAGCTGTTACTTCTGTTGGCAAGTTGTAGGAAGCCTCCTGATCTATAGTTACATTTATGTCATCAACAGATGCTATAGCAGGTGATGTCTTGAATTCAACTGTAGTTGGATTTTTAAGTTTTTTGTTATACATAGATACTATATCTTTTCCTACAGTTAAGACATATTCTGATTCGGCACCATATGCGTTTTTAGGAGTTACAACAACGGATGTTCCATTATCTTCTAGGGACAAAGTTATGGGAACTTCTGTATTGTTTTTATCAATTAATTTTATGTTCTTTTCTAAAGAGTTCAAATCCACTGGTTGATTAAATATTATTTTCCATTTTTTAGTTAAAGACACATCGTATTTAACTAATGTATTATACTCTACATCTTTGTTTTCATCATCGGATGTAGTAGTTTTTTTTGCAATACTTTCGCTATATGTATTACTAGCTGATGAATCTTCGTCATAATATGTATCGGTTTGGGATTTAGTATCCTGAGAAGAGGTCTCTTTATTTGAATCAATATTATCTTTATTCTGAGTGTCTACATTGGTATCTTCTGATAAATTGTCAGAATTTTGATTTTCATTTAAATCAGATTCATCAGGAACACTGTAAGTAATTGAGGAAGAGGTGCTCTCATCATTTGCTGCAAACACAATTTTATGATAAAAACCTTGACAAATTACATAAACCATACACAATATTACAAAATTTTTGATAAACTTTTTCACTTTTACCCTCCTTTCTTCATATAAAATATCTTCATAGTTAAGTTTAATTGTTTTAAAAAGCATATTCAATACATTTATTTATAATTTAACATACTAAAATAAAAAATTATAATAATATAATGATAATATAATATAATATAAATATAATTTTAAAATATAAAATCTTGGATTTAAACCAGATAAGACTGACAATTGGTGGAGGTGTATATGTGAAAAAAAATTCATTATCATTTAATGGACTAAAGGCCTTTATCTTTAGATTTATAGAGGATGATGTGTTGGCACTAGCCTCCCAACTGGCTTACAGCCTGATATTTTCTTTTTTTCCTTTTTTAATATTTATTATAAGTATTATAGGATATAGTGATATAAGCAGTAGTGATATACTTGGCAGTTTAAGTTATATATTACCTAAAAATATATTGGAACTTGTAAAAACCACTATAGTGAGAATTACTGATACGAGAGATATAAAATTATTATTTAGTAGTCTCATTCTTACCATATGGTCTTCATCAGGAGGATTTCATTCAGTAATAAAAGGGCTTAATAAGGCCTACAATAAAAAAGAGAACAGGTCTGTGATAAAAATTTATGCTATATCCATGTTATGTACACTGGGAATAACAGTTATAATAATAATTACCATATTGTTATTGGTATTTGGACGAATTATGGGAAGTTTTCTGGCATTTAATTTGGGGCTTTCCAAAGAATTTAATTTTATATGGAATATATTCAGGTATTTAATGATTCTTTTTTCGACTATATGCATTTTTGCGGCAGTATATCGTTATACCCCCAATATAAAGCTTAAATGGAGGGAAGTAATGCCAGGGGCATTTTTTTCCACCCTTGGTATCGTAATAGCATCTATGGGTTTTGCATTTTATGTAAATAATTTTGCTAATTATTCTATAATATATGGAAGTATAGGAGCAGCTATAGTGCTTATGACATGGCTTTTCATATTATCTGTTGTAATTATTCTGGGAGGGGAAATCAATTCCGTACTGTTCACCCATAAAGTGAAGTAATCTATATATTTGAGCAAAAGGCTGTAAAATATATTTTATAATAAAAATATAAAAAAAAGTTGACAAAAGACCAGGTAGTTGTATAATATAATATATAAATCATAGTAAAATAGTCAGAAATACTTTGAAAAAGAAAAGTAGTTTAAATAAAGTTTCACAGAGAGGAAGCTGCAGGTTGAAAAGCTTCTAAATGGAATTTAAATGAAGTGCTCTTTGGAGTTATTGATCGAACTTGTAGTAGGTTGTATCGGGTTCACCCGTTATAGTGATAGAACATAGTGTTGTGTTTGATGAGTGAGGTCAAAAGATCTAAAAAGAGTGGGACCACGGAGTATACTTCGTCTCTATAAGTTATAGAGAAGGAGTTTTTTTTACGTTAAAATTCAAAATATTTTACTAAAATGTGAGATAATTAAAAATTATTAGGAGGAATGAAAAATGATATTTAATAATGCCATAGATATGATAGGAGCTACACCTTTATTTAAATTGGATAATTTTAAAAATGAAAACTCGGCTGAAATATATATTAAACTTGAAAAGTATAATCCAGGGGGAAGTATTAAAGATAGAGCTGCCCTTGGAATGATTGAAGAAGCGGAAAAAGATGGAAGCATAGAAAGAGGAGGAACCATAGTTGAACCTACTAGTGGCAATACAGGAATAGCTCTTGCCATGATAGGAAAATTGAAGGGTTATAAGGTTATAATAGTTATGCCTGAAACTATGAGTGTAGAGAGAAGGAACATGATAAAGGCCTACGGTGCAGAATTAATACTTACAGATGGTACCAAGGGCATGAAAGGTGCTATAGAAAAAGCTTATGAAATAGCTAAAAATAAAAGAGGATATTTTATACCGCAGCAATTTATTAATAAAGCAAACCCTAAAAAACATTATGAAACCACTGCAGAGGAAATATTAAAAGATCTACAACAAGTGGATGCATTTGTAGCAGGAGTTGGTACAGGGGGAACACTTATAGGAGTGGGAGAAAATTTAAAAGGACGTCATAAAAATGTAAAGATTATTGGAGTGGAACCGGCATCTTCACCAGTATTATCAGGGGGACAAACAGGAGCACATAAAATACAAGGTATAGGTGCAGGGTTTGTACCGGATATATATAAACCTGAACTTGTAGACAAAATAATCACTGTAAAAGATGATATGGCCTTTAAATATGCTAGGCTCATGGGAAAAGAAGAGGGAATATTAGTTGGAATATCTTCAGGGGCCAATATAGCTGCAGCAATACAGGTAGCCGAGGAGCTTGGAAAGGGTAAAAAAGTAGTAACAGTAGCCCCAGATGGAGGAGAAAAATATTTGTCTATGGGACTGTATGATTAATTTTTTATAGAGTGTTATGGGATTTAATCTAAAAAGTTTAAGAGGAGAGATAGTAATGAAGAATCCATTTAAATTATTGGCTTATGATGTTAAAAATGCCATGAAAAATGATCCTGCTGCTAGAAATCCATTAGAAGTATTTTTGCTGTATTCTTTTATACATGCTTTAATATGGTATAGAGTGGCTCACTTTTTTTACAAGAGAAAATGTTTTTTCATTGCCCGTTTCATATCCCAGGTAGCTAGAGCTTTAACCGGTATAGAGATACATCCTGGGGCGAAAATAGGGAAAGGATTGTTTATAGATCATGGAATGGGGGTTGTAATAGGGGAAACTGCTGAGGTAGGAGACAATGTTACACTATATCATGGAGTTACACTTGGAGGTACCGGAAAAGATACAGGCAAAAGACATCCCACAGTTGGAAATAATGTATTTATAGGCAGTGGAGCTAAATTACTTGGACCAATAGTTATAGGGGATAATGTTAAAGTAGGAGCAAATGCAGTAGTTCTTAAAGATATACCTTCAAATTGCACTGCTGTAGGAATACCAGCAAGAACCATATATAAAACGACAGCCCAGGTTATAGAAATAAAAGACTATGAGGGAAAAAGAAGAAAAATATATAATGAAATGGTTATATAACTTTTACTATAATTCCATAGATACAGGAAAAGACAATAGCGATGTTGTCTTTTCTTATATTTTTAAATTATTATAGTAATAGACTTTTAAAGATTTTAAAATTATAATTTATTATAGCAGTATTTAATTTTAAAAACATAAGGCAGTATGAAAGGAAAGGTGATTTTATCTATGATTTCTCCATGGATGGCTAAATTGATAGGATATCTTCCTAAAAGATGTATAAGTTATATTTCAAATAAAATATTATTTGGATATTTAGAAAAATATGCAGATATAAAGGTAGAAGGTATTGAAAATTTAAATAATGTAAAAAAACCTGCAATATTTATTTGTAATCATTTAAGCAATTCCGATGCACTTGTACTCGGTAGTGTACTTAAATCTGAAAATTTAACCTTTGTGGCAGGAGCAAAATTGAACCAGAATCCTTTAACCCAATTGGGGATGAGTATGACAAAGACCATAACTATAAAACCTAACAGTGCAGACAAGGAAGCTATATCCAAAATTGTAAAAACTTTAAAAGCAGGAGAAAGTATACTTATATTTCCAGAGGGTACAAGGAGTAGAACAGGAGCCATGGGAAAGGCACGAAAGGGTGTAGTTTTAATACAGAAATTGACTAGAGCTTCAATTGTACCTATTGGCATTTATGGTACTGAAAAGCTTTTGCCTATAAGCGGCAAGGACATGGCATTAGAAGATTTTTACCATGCAAAGGTTTATGTAAATATAGGAAGGCAAGTGGATATTCCTCTTAGAGAAAAAGGTGAAAATAAACACGATTATGAGGATAGAACAGCCGATTTTTTTATGTTTAAAATATCTGAACTGCTTCCCAAACGATATAGGGGCGTTTATAGTTTGAATGAAGGTGATGAAATTTGAATAGAAAAGATATAGATATTATATTGAAGGTACTAAGTGAAACATATCCACAGGCAAAATGTGCATTGAATTTCAATTCACCCTACGAACTTTTGGTATCAACCATATTGTCTGCTCAATGTACAGACGTAAGGGTAAATAAGGTTACCCAGGAACTATATAGGAAATATAATACTCCTGAAGAGATGCTTTCTTTAACTGAAGAAGAATTGGGAGAGAAGATAAAAAGTTGTGGCTTTTTTAGAAGCAAAAGCAAACATATATTAGAAACCAGTAGAGCGATTATTGAAAATTATAAAGGGGAAGTTCCAAAAACTATGGAAGATCTGATAAAACTGCCAGGGGTGGGACGCAAAACTGCAAATGTAGTACTGTCAAATGCTTTTGGCATACCTGCTATTGCTGTAGATACCCATGTTTTTAGAGTATCCAACAGACTGGGGATTGCAATAGGAAATACGCCAGATAAAGTGGAAAAAGAACTTATGAAAAATGTACCTGAATCCATGTGGAGTGATACCCATCATTATCTCATATGGCATGGACGAATCACGTGTAAATCCAGAAAGCCAGATTGTGAAAACTGCCCTTTAGCACCCTGGTGTGAATACTTTAATCATCCTGAAGAATATGAAAAGATATCTAAGAATAAGTAACTGAAATTCTGTTACTTATTCTTAGATATCTAAAAATTTGAAATATATTTATAGTATTTGTCGTCTTATCCAATCAAGAGCATTCATGGTGGTTCTTTTTCTTATCATCTCTCTTGTTCCGGCATGACGGAGTTCTTTTACTTTAATTTCCCCCCTGTTATAAAGACCAAGGTATACAAGGCCTACAGGTTTTTCAGGGGTTCCGCCATCAGGCCCTGCAATTCCTGTGGTAGATATACCTATGTCAGTATTTAAAGTTTTAGCTGCACCAATAGCCATTTCTTTTGCAACCTCAGGGCTTACAGCTCCATATTTATCTAGAGTGTCTTTTTTTACCCCAAGCCTTGTAATTTTAGATTCATTACTATAAGCTATGATCCCTTCTTTAAAAGCTTTGGATATGCCAGGATAATTTATGAGTTTTGCGGCAATTAATCCACCAGTACAGGATTCGGCACAGGACAGGGTATATCCTTTATCTATAAGCAGCTTTCCTAGTACTTCTTCCATCTTAACATCATCTTCTCCATATACATTGATTCCTAAAATTTTCTTTAGTTGGGCTTCCACAGGTTCTATGAGGCTTAAGGCTTCCTTTTCCTCTGCTGCTCTTGCAGTAATTCTAAGTATTATGTCTTCTTCCTTAGCATAAGGAGCTACAGTAGGATTTATACTATTTTCTATAAAATCCGATACTCTTTCTGCCATGGCACTTTCTCCAAGTCCATATATTCTGAGAATTTTGGATTTTATTATACCACTGCTGTATTTTTTTAGAAGAGGTATTACATAGTTTTTAAACATGGGTTTTGTTTCTCTTGGGGGACCTGGCAGAACTATTAAAATTTTACCTTTATCTTCAATGGCACATCCTGGAGCAGTACCATTGGGATTTGGAAATATTGTAGAACCTTCGGGAAAGTAAGCTTGCTTTATATTATTGCCATCTGAATAGGATTTTCCCATTCTATTGAAATGTTCTTTTAATTCATTTAAAGATTTTTCATCTAACACAAGCTTTTTATTGAAAAATTTAGCACCAGTTTCTTTGGTTAAATCATCTTGGGTAGGGCCAAGTCCTCCTGTAGTAATTATAATATCGGATCTTTCAAATCCAAGCTTCAATTCGTCTAGAAGTCTTTGGGGATTATCTCCTACTACAGATTGATGGTACACTTCTATGCCTAAGTTTGCTAGTTCCTTGGAAATGAATTGGGAGTTAGTATTTACTATATCTCCCAATAAAATTTCAGTGCCTACACATAATATTTCAGATTTCATGGCTTAACTACCTCCGTATTTTAAGTATTTAAATAATTTGCAGTTGAATTATTATGATTTTATAATATCATAAAATTACATCTGTTTTCAGGGAATAATACAATTTAAATAATACTTTTTACATACCCAAAATTATAACTGTATAGTATAATAATTATGTAAAAATAAAGAGGTGGTCAAAATGAGTAGAAAAGATGAAACCAATAAGTCAAAACAATTACTAAAAAAAAGATTATCGGTAGCAATTGTGTGTGCTCTAGCTGTCTTTGTAAGTATAAGTTGTGGATTTATAGTGTATCACTATAATGATATAAAATACTGGGATAATTTAATTTATCCTAAGGTGTCTATAAATAATATAGATCTTTCTGGAAAAACCAAGACAGAAGCTGAAGATATGGTAAAAGCCGCCTATTCAGATGAAATAAAAAACAAGAAAGTTATTGTAACTGCAGGAGATAAAGAGTATGAACTGTCTTATTCAAATATAAGTCCCAGGTATAATGTAAGCCAAGTAGTAGAACAGGCTTATTCTTATGGAAGGAATAGTAATATATTTAAAAAATATAAAGTTTTGAATTATCCTAAAGCAGTAGATTATACATTAAAATTTACTTACGATGAAAAACCTGTAGAAACATTTATAGATAACATTGAAGAACAGGTTAACCTAGATCCTATAAACGCATCTTTGAAGATGGAAGGAGTGGGATTTACAGTAATACCTGAACAAAGTGGAGTTAAATTGAATAAAGATGGGTTGAAAAAAGAGTTGGTGTCTAAAATAGATGGCAGTGTGGGTAAGGATTTAATTGTAAAGGCAGAACTACAGTCTGTAGAAGCTGCAATAAAAGGTGAAGAATTGAATTCGGTGGATACGTTAGTATCTAGTTTTAGTACAAACTATGGGAGCATATCTTCATATCAGAGAGCAAATAACATAAGACTTGCCACAGGGAGCATAAATGGGTATATAGTAATGCCTGGAGATACTTTTAGTTTTAATGGAGTTGTAGGAGAGAGAACTGCAGCAAAAGGGTATCAGGCAGCTCCTGTTATTATTGGAGATAAACTGGAGGATGGATTAGGAGGGGGGATATGTCAGGTATCTACCACTCTTTATAATGCAGTGAATAAAGCAGGCTTGCCCTCTGTTGAGAGAACTCATCACACTCTTCCAGTACATTATGTGAAAGAAGGTATGGATGCTACTGTAGATTATGGAAATATAGATTATAAATTTAGGAATGATTTTAAATATCCTATATATATAGAGGGATATACATCAGGGGGAAATGTAGTATTTAATTTATATTCAAATTCTGCTGTGGTTAATTAGTAAAAATATTTATTGAATTTTAAAGTTGGTTTTATAATTTTAATAAAAATAGAAGTTTATATATTAACTTAATTAGAAAAGTATGATATAATAAATAGATGATTTTGCGGATATGGCGGAATTGGCAGACGCGCTAGATTCAGGTTCTAGTGGATAACACCGTGCAGGTTCAAGTCCTGTTATCCGCACCAGAAGATTAGGTAAAAATAGATGCAGGGCTTAAAAGCCAGTGTTTATACGGCCTGACTAGGGTTTTGAATGAAAAATTCAAAACCCTAGTTTTTTATATATGCACCCTGCTTTTTAATGAGAAAGCGGGGTGCTTCTCTTTTTCAGGGTATGCTTTAAGGAATAAATATGAGGAGGATGAACTTGAAGTACACTATTTTAGTGATTGATGATGATAAAGAATTGTGTGCCCTAATCACGCAAAGTGTATTAAAAGAAAAAATAAATGCTGATTATTGTTATTCTGGTACAGAGGGATGGGAACTTCTTGAAAAAAATGATTACCAACGTATTCTTTTAGATGTGATGATGCCGGGAATGGACGGATTTCAAACCATGAAGAAAATAAGGGTGCAAAGTAGCATACCCATTCTTATGTTAACTTCTAAAAATGACAGCATGTCAAAAGTGCAAGGACTTCGTTCCGTATAATAGGAATTATAGACTCGGGTTCAGCTGTGCTGTCAAAAAAATCATGGATTCTAGGCTTTTCTTTAATTCTGTAATAATATATTCTTGAGTATTTAACATACTTGTTAACCGACTTCCTATTTATATTGGTTGCAACTGTATTTTATAGGATTTTAAGGCGGTTTTCTATATAATTTTATCCTTATTAACAGTATTCTTAGTGTCTTTAAGCACTTAGAATACGTTATCCTTTAGGGGGAAACTTATCTAGGAACCTCCACTTTAAAGAAGATGGGGTATTGGCAATGCTGCGTATAACGCATACTTTTTTCTTGTAAAGCCCAAAAACAAATGATATACTAACTTTTGTCGAAATGATGTAAAGGTATTCTATTTTTTGTCTAAAAACTCATTAAAGGGAAAACACTTTTAAGAAATATAAGTAAGAAGGTTCAGGCTGGCTTTTAGTTTCAATTGATATTTCTTACATAGAAGTACAAGCTTTCTATTTGTAGGTAATGAGTTATTGACAACAATGGAAAGAAAGTTATAAAGGGGATTAAAAAAATGGGAAATGGATTAAAAAAGAAGTATGGGCTATTTACAGCGGTGGCCATGGTAGTGGGTATTGTTATAGGCAGTGGAGTTTTTTTCAAGGCAGAAGCTGTGCTTAAAGCAACAGGTGGAAATATGCCCCTTGGAATTGCAGCTTGGGCTATTGTAGGTCTAATTATGATTATATGTTCTTATTCTTTTGCAACAATGGCTACAAAGTATGAAAGGGTTAACGGCGTAGTGGATTATGCTGAAGTGTCCGTAGGTAAAAAATATGGATATTATGTAGGGTGGTTTATGGCAGTTATTTATCAACCCACTATTACATCTGTATTGGCCTGGGTATCTGCAAGATATACCTGTGTGCTTATTGGATGGGATATTACGGGTGGAGCCTGCATGACTATTGCATGTTTTTATCTTGTTGCTAGTTTTGCAATAAATTCGCTTTCTCCTGTTATTGCAGGAAAATTTCAGGTGGCTACTACGGTTATTAAACTTATACCCCTCCTGCTTATGGCGGTTATAGGCACTGTAATTGGATTGTCAAATGGCATGACTGTAAATAATTTTTCTCATGCAGTGGATTCTAGTGTAAGTTTAGGTGGAGGCTTATTTGCTTCTGTGGTGGCAGTTGCTTTTGCTTATGAAGGATGGATTATTGCAACTTCAATAAACTCGGAGATTAAAGATTCTAAAAAAAATTTGCCAAGGGCACTTATACTGGGAGCTTTTATAGTAGTGGCAGTATATATTTTCTATTATATAGGACTTGCAGGTGTGGTTAGTACAAAAACACTGATGAAAAGCGGTGAGGCAGGTGCAAAACTGGCTTTCCAGAATATTTTTGGTTCGGTAGGAGGAGATCTAGTATTTGTATTTGTTATTATATCCTGTCTTGGCACGCTAAATGGTCTTATGCTTGGGTGCAGCAGGGGATTGTATTCACTGGCTATTAGAGATTCAGGGCCAAGGCCTGATATTTTTAAACAGGTAGATTCAATTACCGATATGCCAACTAACTCTTCTGTTTTTGGATTACTTCTCTGTGGATTTTGGCTACTTTATTTTTATGGAGCAAATCTTACTTCACCTTGGTTTGGAGTATTCTGTTTTGATACATCGGAACTACCTATAATAACTCTTTATGCGGCATACATTCCAATCTTTATCATGTTTATGATGAAGGAAAAAGATTTAGGTTCATTTAAAAGATTCGTAATGCCTGTGCTTTCAGTTGTAGGCTGTATATTTATGGTGGTAGCGGCTTATCTGGCTCATGGAATGTCTGTAGTGTACTATCTTATTGTTTTTGCAGTGATAATGATTATAGGAAGTGCCTTTTCTGATAAAAAATCAAAAATTGAATTTATATAATTTCAGTAAATGATTTGAAAAATAATAGGAATACCAGAGAGTAAAGTCATGATTTTTATATGTACTCCCTGGTATTTTTAAAATAGACCCTGAAAACTATTTATAATATATGAAATGTAGTCTTCATTAAAAATAACAAGCACTAATTTTGAACATAGTATACCAAGTATGGTTCCAGATATAATATCTGTAGGATAATGGACATATAGGTATACTCTTGACAAGGCTATCAAAATCGCTATGGCAATAAATATGAATTTATACTGCAGAAAATATACAGACAGAGTATGTGCTGCAGCAAAGGATGATAAAGTATGTCCCGATGGAAAAGAATAGGATTTAGGTTTTGTTATGAGCAAGTTTAAATAGGATCTCCTATGAAATGGTCTATTTCGTTTTACTATATTCTTTATGATTCCTTCTCCTAAAATGGTACCTGCAATTAGAGTTATCAATACCAAAATACCAATTTCTCTGTAGGGCTTGCGTATTATCAATAAAAAGGCTATTGCCACCCAAATTGCACCTAAATTTCCAGTAGTAGTTATTACACGCATTATAGCATCCAAATATTTATTCTGTACATATTTTTTTATAAGAAACAAAATATAATTATCAAATACATATATTGCCTTTAAAATGATCATGCCCATAGAAAGTATACCCCTCTGTAAAAGTGAATTAATTCTTATCATTATCCTATCATATATTGGAGATTTAAACATTAGAATTGGATTAAGAAGGGTTTATAATTACGTAAAAAATCAAGTGGGAAAAATTCATTTGTTTTATGGCAGCAGATTAGTTAGATATTTAAAATATAAAAATAGTTGTAATAGTATAATAATAGGAATACCTATAACAAATTTTAGATGTTTGGTTTTATGCCTAAAAGCATGCATACCAAAAAATATACCCAAACTCCCGAATAAAATAGCTGTAATAAAAAGTTTGTTTTCAGGTATTCTCCAGCGGCCCTTTTTGGATTTGTTTTTATCAATATACATTAATACAAAGCCATATATGTTTACCAGTAAAACATAATATAAAAATATTTTCATAATGTTATAAGTCCTCTTTTTTCTAATAGATTATACTTGTAAAGAGCATATAATCTATTTTTTTAAGTTATGAGATTATTTTATCAAGTGAATGTATTTGGGTCAAGGGTATGGGGTATAATTGTGAAAAGGCGTTAAATTTGTGTTTCATGGTATAAAGAAAAAGAGAAAGAAAAATATCAACTTTTATATTTAAACTTGTAGTGTATGATATAGCTCATAAAGAGTTTAAACATTTAAATCTCAACTTTATAAAAACTGCTAAGTATTGGTGTAGCCTAATGTTATACTAAATATTAAATAAAGGAATAGGCTATTTCCATATAGATTAATTACAAGAATATTAAAAAAATATGGTAGTAAATTTTTAAAATAAAATATTAATATAAAAGAAAAAAATAACATTGGCAAACCTAATATAATGATTTTAGGATAATTAATTTTCCAACTTCCAGTTTTTCTGAATTCGATAATAAATTTTTCCATTCCTAATAATAAACCTATAACTATACCTAAAATAATAGAAATAATAAAATATGAAATGTTGTAGTTTAAATTCTGTTTCTTATAATTGAAAATAACATTTTGCATATATGCAACAAGAAAAATAATAAAAAGAAAACTAAGTAGATATAACAAATAGAATCTAATTTTTTTCAACATAATCACTTCCCTTTCACATTTTTATGTAAATTTTTGCAATAATATATAAATATTCAACAAAAAAAGCAAAAATCCTCTATTTTTATGGTTTGACAGTAAAATTAATTAAGGTTACCATGTGTTTAAAAGATTTATTCAAAAGGGGTGATTTTATTGAAGCGAATCCTTGTAGTGGAAGATGACATAATTTTAAATTCCGGCCTTTGTTATAATCTTCAATTGGATAATCATGAAGCTGTTCCTGCATATAATATATCCTCTGCAGAGGAGAATATAAAAGAGGGTAGCTTTGATTTAATTGTGTTGGATGTAAATTTGCCAGAAGGCAGCGGCTTTGATTTTTATAGGAAAATAAAATCAGGAGGAGATACTCCAATAGTATTTTTAACTGCCAGGGATATGGAAGAAGATGTTATGAAGGGTTTTGAACTTGGAGCTGAGGATTATATAACAAAGCCTTTTAACATAAATATATTCAGAAAAAAAGTAGAAGCTATTTTAAGACGGTGCAGCAAACAGTCCATAGAAAATATTTACATACAAGGTAGTTTTATTATAGACTTTAATAAGTTTACAGCTTCTCTGGAAGGAAAACAAATTACATTGACTCCCACAGAATATAAGATGTTAAAGATTTTTACAGAGAACCCCAATCAGATACTTACAAGGCAGGTATTACTTGAAAAGTTATGGGATTTTCATGGAAATTTTGTGGATGAACATGCCCTCACCGTTAATATCAACCGCCTTCGTGGAAAAATTGAATGGAAAGATAAAAAATATATAAAAACCGTTTATGGAATGGGCTATATGTGGGTAGAGGAAAAATGATTAAAGAGAAAGTGTCCATGGGAAATGTCTATAAGGGAATTGGTATTTCATTTTTTATAATGGCGGTATGTTTTATTACAATTGTGTTTTTCTATTTCAAGCACTGGATCATAAGAATTGCTGCAATTTTGTTTATTCTGTATTTTGTACTGGTGGTTTTTATATTTATTTTGCTTGTGAGAAAAAAAGTGGTTGATTTTTCAGATTCAATAGGCCAGTACATTGAAGATATGATAAATGGCAAGGAGAAAATTATATTTCCTGTAGAATCTGAAGATTTGATTGATAAAATTTATATAAAATTAAGACGTCTCTATAAAATTATGATGGAAAACAGCAGCAGGAATAAAAAAGAAAAACAGGCCATACAGGAAATGGTATCAGATATTTCACATCAGGTAAAGACTCCGGTGGCAAATCTTAAAATGTATAATTCAACTCTGCTTCAGTCCAGATTTGACCTGGAGAAGGAAAGGGAATTCTTACTTATTATGGAGTCTCAAATCAATAAACTGGATTTTTTAATGCAGTCTCTGGTGAAAATGTCCAGACTAGAAACAGGGGCTATCACACTTTATATTAAATGTATACCTTTATATGATACTCTGGCTCTGGCTTTAAACAGTATAGTTCTGCCAGCAGAAAAGAAAAATATAAAATTGGCTGTAAAATGTGATACCCATATTAAAGTATTCCATGACAGAAAATGGACAGCTGAAGCTCTCTTTAATATTTTAGATAATGCAGTGAAGTATACAGAAAAAGGAGGGAGCATTTCTGTTGAAGTGATTTCCTGGGAAATGTATACAAAAATTGATATTAGAGATACAGGCAGAGGTATTGCAAAGCAGAATATAAATAATATATTTAAAAGATTTTACCGTGAAAAAGAAGTTCATAACATATATGGGGTTGGCATAGGACTTTATCTTTCCCGTCAGATTATTTGCCGTCAGAGGGGATATATAAAAGTAAATTCTAGGGTAGGAGAAGGTTCAACTTTTTCAATATTTCTTCCAAATGAAGGGCAGTTTTGAAAGCTGCTTTTTTTGTGAGGTGATTTAGAAGTATCTTGGCACAAATATCTCAATACTGTGATATCCAATTTTGAAATTGAGAGATTTATGATATATTTTCACTGTAGTATGTTAAGTATAATGTGATGAAAGTATTAAACTTAACAGTAATCTGGAAGGAGGAAATATGGATATATTAAAGGCAGATAAGTTGAAAAAGTATTATGGAAGTGGAGATAATGTGGTAAAAGCTTTAGATGGAGTGAGCATAACTGTGGAAGATGGTGAGTTTGTTTCTATTGTAGGTACATCAGGCAGCGGAAAATCTACCCTGCTGCATATGCTTGGGGGATTGGATAAACCCACTTCAGGCAGTGTAATAGTGGATGGAAAGGAATTATCCCTTATGAATGATGAATCCCTTACTGTTTTCAGACGGAGAAACATTGGATTTATTTTTCAAAATTATAATCTGGTGCCTATATTGAATGTTTACGAAAATATTGTTCTCCCCATTGAACTTGATGGCAGCAAGGTGGATAAAGACTTTATAGACAGTATTGTGAAAATGTTAAAACTTGAGGAAAAGTTGAATGTACTTCCAAACAACCTGTCTGGAGGGCAGCAGCAGAGAGTGGCTATTGCCAGGGCATTGGCTGCAAAACCTGCTATCATACTGGCAGATGAACCTACAGGAAATTTAGACAGCAGAACAAGTCAGGATGTAATTGGACTTTTAAAGGCTACAAGTAACGAGTTTCATCAAACCATAGTAATGATAACTCATAACGAAGAAATAGCACAGCTTTCGGACAAAATTATTCATATTGAAGATGGCAAAATTGTGGAGTAGGGAGGGGATATTTTGTTTCAAAATAATAATAATGCAGTAGTAAAAAAGCTTACAAAAAGAATGGTACAGACAAATAGGTCCCGGAATACCTATATAATTGCTGCAATTGCCCTTACTGCCCTTTTGATTACTTTTGTATTTAGTATAGGTATGAGTTTTTTAAAGTCATATAAAATGCAGCAGATACGACTTATGGGTTCTAAAGCCCATGTTTTAGTTACAAGGGTTACCCAGAATCAAATTAAAAAACTAAAATCTTTGGATTATGTAAAAGATGTAGGACTTATGAGTTATGTGGCAGAGGTAAAAAACACCTCCAAAATGAAAAATATGTCTGCTAGGTTATACTGGTATGATAAAAGTGAGTGGGAACAGTTCAGGTCACCTGCGAATACAAACATAGTAGGAAATTATCCTGAAAAATACAATGAAATTATGGTACCTCTATGGATGCTTGAAAATATGGGTATTAAAAATCCTGTAGTAGGAATGGAAATATCTTTGGATTTTTTTATGGATGAAGATAATAATAAATTCAAAAGTGAAGCTTTTGTGTTATCAGGTTATTTTAAGGATTATGTAAATATTCGCTCTGGAAATATAGATGCAATGCTTGTGTCTTATAAATTTGCAGAGAAAAATGTAGATGTTGAAAAAAATAGGGTTGCATCTGTAATTTATAAAGACAGCAGAAATATCAATAAATATAATGATAAGCTTACTAAAGATTTATCTATTACTGGAGAACAAAAAATTAAAACTTCTCCTATGTATGATGAAACAGATAATGAGAATGTGCCCTATACTTTACTTGCTTTTGGAATTATTATATGTTTTATTATGTTTACTGGTTATTTACTTATTTATAATGTACTCTATATTTCAATTTCAAAGGATACTAAATTCTATGGCCTTTTAAAAACCATAGGTACTACTCCTAAACAATTAAGCAGCATAGTAAAAGGTCAGGCACTTAGATTATCTGCAGTAGGGATTCCTCTGGGACTTTTATTTGGAGCGGTTCTCTCTTTTTGGGCAGTGCCTGTGGCCCTTAGCATAGTTACTCTTGATACTGGAATTGAAATATCTTTTAATCCTTTGATTTTCATGGGGGGAGCATTTTTTGCATTGATTACTACACTGATTGGAGCCTATAAGCCGGCGAAAATAGCGGGAAGAATAACTCCCATTGAATCTATAAATTATACTGGCATAAATTTAAAAGGAAAGATAAAACGGTCTGTAAATGGAGGAAAATTATATAAAATGGCATGGCGTAATATCTTTCGTAATAGGAAACGTGCTATTATAGTGTTTACATCCTTATTTTTAGGAATTACTACTTTTATGGCAGTTACCTGTCTAATTTCCAGTATGAATGTGGATAATTTTATTGCATCTTATATGGATAATGATTTTACTCTTGAAAATAATACTTTAGATATTGGTACTACTGCTGGGAAAAAACAAAAATTTAATGAAGATTTCCTGAAAAAAATTAAATCTATAGAGGGAATAACTTCACTTCATACCACCTCTATTGAGGAAATGCATATGAAATACAGTAAAGAGCAGTTTGGAAAACATGTAAAATGGTTCAGAGAAAGATTTAATATCAAAGGGGATATCACAGAAGAAAATATACGCCAGGGATTCTTTGGATACATAATAGGTATTGACAGCAGTTATATTGAAGAATTCAATAAAAATAGAAAAAAACCTATAAACATTGAAGCTTTTAAAAAGGGACAATTGGCACTGATTGGAACGGATAATCCAGAAAATTATTCGAAGGTGGATAAAATGGAGGTTACTGTTGAATCTACAAAAGCAACTTTTAAAATATCTTTAGGTGGATTCATTCCATGGGGAGTTCAGTATGCAGGAGGGGGAATGGCTCCTAATATTTATATGTCAAATGAAGCTATTAAAAAATTAGTAGGTGATCCTTATATATACAAGGTAAATATTAATGTAGAGAAAAATTTTCAAAAGCAGATCCTGGAGAAAATAAAATCTCTTACAGATAAAGATAATGAAATTACCCGTATTTCTAAAATAGAGCAGCAGCAAATGATGCATGATGTTAAGATGGCCATGTATATTTTAGGTGGGGGAGTTGCTTTAATATTAGCACTTATTGGAGTGATGAACTTTGTCAATGTTATGTCAACTGGTATTAGGGTACGAAAGAATGAATTTGCCATAATGGAAAGCATGGGTATGACTAAAAGACAGATGAGAAAAATGTTAAGATTTGAAGGGTTGGCATATGCAGGTATTACTATGGTTTTAGTTGGAGCCTTTGGAAGTCTCATTACTTTTGCCTTGTTTAAATTATTTCAGCAGCAGGCAGATTATGCAGTATTCTCATATCCCTATTTTCAGCTGTTCTGCAGCATTGTAATAGTATTTTTAATATGTATTATTACTCCTGAAATTCAATATAGGATATCTACAAATTCAAGTGTTGTGGAGAGACTTAGAGAAATAGAGTAATCATGGATTGTATACCATTTATTAAATGCACATATTTCAGTACAAAAATTTTTGTATTAAAATATGTGCATTTTTTAACGAAATTTTATAAATAAATTACAAAATTAGATGGACATATTCCTATTATAGTAGTATAATTAAATCAAAGAATGATAATAATTTAACAAACTTACGAGCTATTAAAGTTAAGAATATTAAAAAATATAAAAGATAACTTATCAAAAATAAATTTTAATTTAAGGAGGAAATTTTTATGAGCAATTCTATAACAAAATACAAGGATTTTAATACAGTAGATGAAATTTTAAACAAATGGTTTAATAAATCGAACAATTTAACGGACGATTGCGGAAGTAAAGATATCTATCCTAGTCGTTGGGAAGAAGCTCCAAATGGTTATAAAGCTGTTTGTAGAACTGTAGGAATAAGACCTGAAGATGTTAGTGTTGTTTTGAAAAATGACTATGTACAAGTAAGTGGTAAGAGTGTTGTAGATTCTCATGATTATTCTGTTAGTTGTAATTTACCTATAGGTTTAAAAATGAGAGATAGAATTGAAAGTATAGATTATAGAGCACAGGATGGAATAACTATTATTTACCTTAATGTAAAGAAAGAATCAAAAGAAGGCATTAATATAAGAAGAATTTAAATTATAGAGAAATGCCTATACTTTATTACACGCCTAAAAACTTATATTTATTATAGAAAAGAGCTTATAGAAATATAAGTTCTTTTTTTTGATGGAAAGCTTGACTTTTACTTATCTAAGGAAATATTATTATATCAAGTGATTCAGAGGTTACGATGGAGTTTTATCATAGAAATGCTTTTCTCCATCTTAATCTTAGAAGAACTTATTAATTTTAAGGGGGCTTTTAAGGCATGTATTATTTAAACTTGTTTGAAAATGATCAACCATCCTTTCATTCTTAATCTGAGATGAGGATGGACAGTTATTATGGCGGGGCACCTCATTTTAGGTATTAATGCTATTAAATGAAAAGACGGAGGATATTTAAAATGAAGGAAAAATTATTAGGATCTTTGTATTTGTTTCTTGCAGCTTCTATATGGGGATCAATGTATGTACTTAGCAAATATATTTTAGAATTTGTATCTCCAATTACATTACTTTGGATTAGGTATGTTATTGCTTTTGTTGTGTTATTTATAATACTTAGGGTTTTTCAATATAAAAAAGGGAATAAAGTGGTTGTAAAAAAAGGGGACTGGCTTTTGATAGCGTGGATAGGTTTTATAGGATACTTTATATCCATATTTATGCAGTTTTTAGGCACTCAACTGTCTGATGCGCATACTGGAGCTTTGATTACAGCATCTACACCGGTTTTTGTGGTTTTATTCGCCAGGTTCATATTGAGAGAAGCTTTTACTGCAAAAAAAATAATATCTCTAGTACTTGCCACTTTAGGTGTTATTATAGTTATAGGACTTGATAGGATGTTTCTAAAGCATTTATTAGGTAATATAGTATTAGTAGGGGCAGCTGTGACTTGGGCACTTTTATCTGTCTATGTTAAAGTGGCATCAAAGCGTTTTGATTCTTTAACTATAACCACCTATGCAATGTTGTTTGCACTGATATTTACTACTCCTTTTATGTTTTTACAGCATGAAAACATTTCTCTTATATTATATAACAGGCAGTTTTTGCTTGGAATATTGTATCTTGGAGTTATATCCACAGCAGCAGCATTTTTCCTTTGGAACAAAGGTATTGAATTAATGGATGCAGGAATAGGATCTTTATTTTTGTTTTTTCAGCCTGTCACAGGTTCTATTTTAGGATGGCTTTGTCTGGGGGAGCAATTGAACACCAGCTTTTTTATAGGTGGAATACTAATAATAATTGGTGTGTTTATAGCTTCAAAAGATGAAATACACTAAAACTTAGTTTGTGAAAATGCTATTATATGACTTTTCTCTGTAATAGCATTTTTTCTAAGATATTGTATATGTCATTCCAACTAAATACTCTTGTAATATTTTTATTCAATGGAAAGCGGTTATAATTGGTATCTATTAATAGTGTTTTAAATCCGCTGTCGGATAACTGCAGGGCATTTTCATAACAATCTTCTATAAATACATCACATTTTAAGTCTATGGCAGTATCCACCTTATAAGAAGTACCAAGTACAAAAACATCATCATAGGGTATGTTGTGTTTATTTAAATAGTGATAAGTGAGAATTTCCAGGTCTTTTTCTCTGGCAGTTACAAAGTAGATATTATTTGTGTTTATAAGTTTTTTAATAATTCTTTTTACATCTTTTCTTAGAGGTTCTTTTCCACTGTGAAGTTCAAATTTATTTTTATTGTAAAAGTCTATATATTCATCTCTTGTCACTCCCATAACTTTATCAACTCTATACTGGGTCACTTCTTCAATGGATATATTTTTTTTAAAGTATTTATTAGCTGCGTTAAGCCAGAAGTAAGGGTCTGTAATTGTTCCGTCAATATCTATACATATATTTAAAAAATTCATTTTATCAGCTCCTTTTGATAATTATATTAGTATATAAATGTTAATGATATATTAAAATTATATAAAATATAATTTACTAAAAGTATAATGGATGAAAAATATCTTTCTTCGTCTGACATTTAACTAAATAAAATTTAAATTCATATGGAAAATTAAGTAAATAAATGGTATACTATCACTACTCTCTTTTTCAATTTTGTATACTTACTATAAAATACTAAATTGAAAAAGAGAGTAGTGATAGTATGCTATTTAATAGCAAGAAAAAAGTCATGTTTTCTTGTGTTTTTTTTACTCTAGTAATGCTAATTTTTGCTAAGAGTGTTGGTCTGTTCAATGGGAATGGGAAAAATTCAATTAATATAACTGCTGCTCCTGGGGCTAATACATCAGGAAAAACTTGTCATAGGAATACTCAACCAAAAAAATACTATATAATTCTTGATCCAGGGCATGGGGGTATAGATAAAGGTACCAGTTATGGAAGCATGGAGGAAAAGAATATAAATTTAAAGATAGCAAAGTATGCTAGGGCATATTTGAATAGTAAAGGAAGCGTGGTATTTCTTACCCGGGAAGAGGACAAGCTGTTGGCACTTAATGAAATAGGGGATAAAGTGAATTCTTCCTGTGCAGATGTTTTTGTTTCAATACATGTAAATTCATTAAATGACAAGGATTTTAAAGGTATAACTACATTATACTATGATGTAAATCGATATCAGGAAAAAGAGAGGATAAAACTGGCTAACTCTATAGAGAGGGAATGTATAAAAGATGACGGGTGGGAAAATAGAGGTGTAAGAAAACAAAATCTGGCGGTACTAAGGTACAGTAGAATTCCAGGGGTATTGGTAGAATGTGGATTCATAACTAATGAAGAAGATAGAAAGAGATTGTCTGATGAAAAAGTATTGAAGACACTTGCCAAAAATATCTCAAATGGAATAATTAATTATTTGGATGAAAATAAAGAGTAAAAGGACTTTTTAGGGTATTTATTCTTACTTTTTGTAGAATGATATATTAAAATGATATATCAGTAAAGGGTGATTATTTGTGTTTGTGCCAAAGAGAGTAATATTTGAAGAGAAGTCTTTAGAATATGCTTTAGGAAATAATATCTTGGAATATTTTAGTCATAAAAATAATGTGGAGATACTTTATTCCAAGAGTGGAAGAATAGTTGGAATACCTGGAAAAAGCCCGGAAGATATGTATCTTCAAGGTAAAAATACTTTAGTGGTGGGTGTAAGAAAAATTTCCAATTTTCAGTCCTGCAAGCCTTCTGCGAATTATCAGCTGCCTCTGTGCAGTGGGTGTATGGGAATGTGTGAATATTGTTATTTAAATACCCAGATGGGGAAAAAACCTTATATAAAGGTATATGTTAATTTGGATGAAATATTTAATAAGGCTGAAGAATACGAAATGGAAAGATATCCAGATAACACTGTATTTGAGGGAGCCGCAACTTCAGATCCTGTTCCTGTAGAGTTTTACACTGGAGCTTAAAAAAAGCCATAGAATTTTTTGGTTCCAGGAATAATTCTTACTTTAGATTTGTTACAAAATTTACAGATATAAATAGTTTGCTTAATTTAAATCATAATGGTAAAACCACTATAAGGTTCAGCATTAATACAGATAGGGTAATAACTCAGTTTGAACATAGGACTCCAAAGGTGGAAGAAAGGTTAAGGGCGGCTTTTAAGGTGATAAGGGCTGGGTACAAGCTTGGGTTTATAATTGCTCCTGTTTTTTTATATTCTAATTGGAAAGAAGAGTATAAGGAGCTCTTGGAAAAGATAAATAATATTTTTCAAGGAGAGGAGATTTCCTTTGAAATAATATCTCATAGATTTACTAAAAGGGCCAAAGAAAATATATTAAAAGTATATTCTAAAACCAATCTTCCTATGGAAGAAGAAAATAGAAAATTCAAATATGGTCAATTTGGCTACGGTAAATACATATATAAACAGGAAGAATTAAAAGATATGAAAGAGTTTTTTACAGAAAATATAGTAATGAATTTTGGAAATGGTGCTATAAATTATATTATATGATTTTTAGAGATGAGTAATTATGTGTTATAATAAAAAATAATACTCAAGGATGGATTTAAAAAGACTAAAGTATAATACGTTTGGGAGGAAATTACATTGAGTTTAAATATAGTTCTGTTTGAACCTGAAATACCTCAGAATACTGGAAATATTGCAAGAACTTGTGTTCTTACAGGTTCAAGACTTCATCTTATAAAGCCATTAGGCTTTAGTCTGGATGAAAAACACTTAAAAAGGGCAGGTCTTGATTATTGGAAGTATTTGGATTTAACCTTATATGACTGCTACGAAGAAATTAGAGAAAAATATAAAAATGGAACCTTTTATTTTTCTACTACCCATGGAGGGAATTTTTATCATTGTGCAAAATTTAAAGATGAAGATTTTATAGTTTTTGGAAAAGAAAGCTGTGGATTGCCTGATAAAATAAGAAATAGCCATCCAGAGAAAAATATAAGGATACCTATGATAAAAGCAACTACACGTTCTTTGAATTTATCTAATGCTGTAGCAATAGTCGCCTATGAGGCCTTAAGACAACTTGATTTTCCAAATATGAAATGACAAATTCCGGTTTGATATGTATATTTACATACCTTAGGAAGGAGCTATCTTCAAATGGAGAAAATAAAAATAATAACAGATAGTACTGCAGATTTACCAGACAGTATATTGAAAAAATACAATATAGAGGTACTTCCTCTTCTTATTAATTTTAAGGAAAATTCTTATAGGGATGGAATTGATATGGATATTCATACTCTTTTACATAAAATGGATAAAAGTGATGTGTTTCCATCTACTACCCAGGTAAATCCCCAAACCTTCCTGGAATGCTACGGCTCCTATATAAAAGAGGGATATAAAATAGTATCTATTCACCTTTCATCCAAAATGAGCGGTACATATCAATCAGCGCGTATTGCAAAAGAAATGCTTAAAACAGAGGATATAATTGTAATAGATGGAGTGAATGTAACCTCTGGATTAGGGCTTCAGGTTATTAAAGCTGCAAAATTGAAGGAACAAGGTTTTGGAATAAAAGATATAGAAAGTAAGATAAGTGAAATGTCACCTCATATAAAGAGTACTCTTGCTTTTAATAGTTTAGACAATCTTGTAAAGGGAGGAAGGCTTTCTAAAACAGCTGGCATTATAGGAAATATCCTGGGAATAAAAATAATAGTGACAGTGAAAGAGGGGGAAATGGCAGTAGTTGACAAGGTAAGAGGAAGTAAAAGAACTCTCAGAAATATGGTGGATTATATAGACAAAAAGGGTATAAAAGAGGGGGAAGTATCTATATTGCTTCATGTGGGAGAATCAGATATATTGGATATATTGAGAAATCATTTAAAGGAAAAGAAGATAGAATTTATAGAATGTGAAGTAGGGTGTACAGTGGGAGTACATTCAGGTTCCCCAGCTTGTGGATTATTTTTTGTAGAAAATTATTAATAGGAATTATATATAGTTAAGTATCTAAATATAAGGCATATAAAAATACCTGGTATTTTTATATGCCTTATATTTATGAATATTTTTAGAGAAACTGCGATAAAATATAAATTAGTAGCGGCAATAATAGGATTCAGTGATTTTTAATACAAGGAGGAAATTAGAAATGACTAAAGTTGGTATTAATGGTTTCGGTAGAATAGGGAGAAATGTATTTAAGGCATTGGTAAAAAACTATGGCGACAATTTGCAGGTTGTGGGTATTAATGATTTGACTGATGCAAATACCTTGGCTCATTTGTTAAAGTATGATTCATTGTATGGAAAATTTCAGGGAAGCTTGGATGCAGGGGAAGACTCAATAATTGTAAATGGAAAAAAGGTAAAAATATTTGCAGAAAGGGATCCTAAAAATATAGATTGGAGTTCTTTAGGGGTAGAAATAGTTATAGAATGTACAGGATTGTTTACAGATGCTACAAAAGCTAGTGCCCATATGGCAGGACAGGTAAAAAAAGTATTAATATCAGCTCCAGCTAAAAATGAAGACATTACTATAGTCATGGGAGTTAATGAAGAAAGTTACGATGCTTCAAGGCACAATATAATTTCAAACGCATCTTGTACCACAAACTGTCTTGCACCTTTTGCTAAAGTACTTCACAAGGAATTTGGTATAGTAAAAGGACTGATTACTACAGTTCATTCCTATACTGGAGATCAGAGATTGCTTGATGCTCCACATAAGGATATGAGAAGAGCTAGAGCTGCAATAGAGTCCATGGTACCCACTACTACCGGGGCTGCGAAGGCCGTTGCATTGGTACTTCCAGAGTTAAAAGGAAAGTTGAATGGATTTTCACTGAGGGTTCCTACTCCCACAGTATCTTGTACGGATTTAGTTGCAGAGCTTTCAAAAGACATTACTGCAGAGAAGGTAAATGAAGCATTTAAGAAGGCTGCGGAAGGAGATATGAAAGGAATACTTGGCTATAGTGAAGAACCTTTGGTATCCATAGATTACAGGGGAGATGACAGATCCTGTATAATAGATGCCCTTTCAACTATGGCAATAGGAGGAAATATGATAAAGGTTATTGCCTGGTACGATAATGAATTCGGATACTCAAATAGACTTGCAGATTTAACTAAATATGTCGCTGATAGGCTATAGACAGTATAAGGTTCCTGATTTTGTAGTTTTGCTATAAGACAGGGATTTTTTACTATAATATTTTCTAAATCAGTTGTATAATATTAAATAGAGTGTTTATAAAGGAGATGAAAAGATAGATGGTTTTTAATAAAAAGACAATTGAAGATATAGACGTGAAAGGAAAAAGGGTGCTTGTAAGATGTGATTTTAATGTGCCCCTGAAGGAGGGACGGATTACAGATGAGAATAGACTCATAGGTTCTCTTCCTACTATAAAATATTTAATAGAGAACAATGCTAAAATTATACTGTGTTCACATCTTGGAAAGCCAAAGGGAGAAGCAAAACCGGAAATGTCACTTTCTCCCGTTGCAAAAAGGCTTTCAGAACTTTTAAAGAAAGAAGTGGTATTTGCAGCAGATGATAATGTAGTAGGAGAAAATGCCAAAACTGCTGTTAAAAATATGAAAGATGGAGATGTAATACTGCTTCAAAATACAAGATATAGGGTAGAAGAAACTAAAAATCAGGATAACTTTTCAAAAGAACTGGCATCTCTTGGAGAAATTTTTGTAAATGATGCTTTTGGTACCGCTCATAGAGCACATTGTTCTACTGTAGGAGTTACTAAATTTCTTTCTACAGCCGTATGTGGGTATTTAATACAAAAAGAACTTGAATTCTTGGGAAATGTCATAGAAAATCCATCCAGACCTTTTACAGCCATACTTGGGGGAGTAAAGGTTTCCGATAAGATAAATGTAATAAATAATTTATTGGAAAAAGTAGACACTTTAATAATTGGAGGAGGAATGAGCTATACCTTTGCAAAAGCACAAGGATATACCATAGGAACCTCTGTAGTGGAAGAAGATAAAATAGAGTATGCAAAAGAGATGATAGAAAAGGCAAAAGAAAAGGGTATAAAATTACTGCTGCCTATAGATAGAGTAGTTACAGATAAATTTGATGAAAATGCAAAGCCTATATTAGAGGATAATAAAGATATAAAAGAGGGTTTTATGGGCATGGATATTGGTCCTAAGACTGCTAAAGTATATGAGGATGCCATAAAAAATTCCAAAACAATAATCTGGAATGGCCCCATGGGGGTATTTGAGTTTAAAAATTTTGCAAAAGGAACTTTTGCAGTGGCCAAAGCCATGGCAGAATCAGGTGCCACTACCATCATAGGGGGAGGCGATAGTGCGGCAGCCGTAAATCAGCTGGGTTTTGGAGATAAAATGACTCATATATCTACAGGAGGGGGAGCCTCTCTTGAGTTTTTAGGAGGAGAAGAATTGCCAGGGATATCTGCTTTAAATGATAAATAACTTTAAATAGGGGGAATTATTTATGAGAAAAGCAATAATAGCAGGAAATTGGAAAATGAATAAAAACATGGAGGAAGCTTTAAAACTGGTTGAAGAACTGAAGCCTCTTGTAAAGGGTGCAAAGTGCGATGTGGTTTTGTGTCCACCTTATATTTGCCTTGATGCAGTGGTTAAAGCGGTAAGTGGAACCAACATAAAAGTTGGAGCACAGAACATGCATTATGAAGAAAATGGTGCCTACACAGGAGAAATTTCTCCAGGAATGTTAAAGTCTCTTAAGGTAGATTATGTTATAATTGGACATAGTGAAAGAAGACAGTACTTTAACGAACAAGATGAAATCATAAATAAAAAGATAAAAAAAGCTTTGGAACATAATATAATCCCTATAGTTTGCTGTGGGGAAAGTCTTTTAGAAAGAGAAAATGGTATAACAGAGGAAGTGCTTGGCAGACAGATAAAATTGGCACTTAAAGATCTAAAAGATGAACAGGTAGAAAAACTTGTTATAGCCTATGAACCCATATGGGCTATAGGAACAGGTAGAACTGCCACGGATAAACAGGCAAATGATACAATAGCTTATATACGAGGAGCAGTTTCAAAAATTTATGGAGAAACTGCGGCAGAGGCAGTGAGAATTCAATATGGAGGCTCTGTAAAACCTTCTACAATTAAAGCTCAGATGGAACAGCCCCATATAGATGGAGCGTTAGTTGGAGGAGCCAGTTTAAAGCCAGAAGATTTTGCAGCTATAGTAAATTATTAAATTTTTTTGGAGGAAAACATGGAAAAAAGGCCAGTAATGCTTATGATACTAGATGGTTTTGGAATTTCAAAAATAGATAATGGAAATGCTGTGAAAGCAGCATATAAACCTAATTTAGACAAATATTTCAGGAAATACCCCCATACTGAACTTGGAGCCAGTGGCTTAAGTGTAGGATTGCCGGAAGGGCAAATGGGTAATTCAGAGGTTGGACACTTAAATATAGGGGCAGGGAGAATAGTATATCAAGCCCTTACCAGAATTACAAAGTCTATAAATGAAGGGGAATTTTTTAAAAATAAAGTTTTAAATAGTGCTGTAGATAACGCTGTGAAAACCAATTCAGACTTACATCTTTTAGGACTTGTATCTCCAGGAGGAGTACATTCTCATACGGATCACTTAAAGGGACTCTTGCAGTTGGCTAAACAAAAAGGAGCAGGCAGGGTTTATATTCATGCCTTTACAGATGGAAGGGATGTTCCTCCAAGTTCTGCCTATATGTATATAGATGATATGGAAAAATACATAGAAAAAATAGGAGTAGGAAAAATAGCAACAGTGTCTGGAAGATATTATGCTATGGATAGGGATAAGAGATGGGATAGGGTGGAACTTGCATATAATGCCCTGGTTTATGGCAGGGGAAATAAGGCAGGCAGTGCTTGTGAGGCAGTGACAAATTCTTATGACAATGGAAAAACGGATGAATTTATAGTTCCAACAGTAATCGAAGAAAATAATAAACCTGTGGCTACCATAAAAAGTGGGGATTCTGTAATATTTTTTAACTTCAGACCAGATAGGGCAAGACAGCTTACCAGAGCTTTAAATGATAATATATTTAAAGGTTTTAAAAGGGAAAAGCTTAATTTGAAGTTTGTAACCATGACTGAATATGATGCAACCCTTGAAAATGTATATGTTGCCTTTAAGAATGAAGTGTATAAAAACACTTTAGGAGAATATGTGAGTAAAATGGGAAAAAGTCAATTGAGGATAGCAGAAACAGAAAAATATGCCCATGTAACTTTTTTCTTTAATGGTGGAGTTGAGACACCAAATAAAAATGAAGACAGGGAGCTTATTCCATCTCCCAAAGTAGCAACTTATGATTTAAAGCCTGAAATGAGTGCAAGAGAAGTAACTTCTAAGGTTTTAGATAGATTAGATTGGGATAAATATGATATGATAGTATTAAATTTTGCAAATCCGGATATGGTAGGACATACAGGAATATTTCAGGCTGCTAAAAAAGCAATAGAAGTGGTGGATGAGTGCTTAGGCAAAATTGTGAGCAAGATATTAGAAAAGGATGGCACAGTATTTATAACTGCAGACCATGGAAATTCTGAACAGATGGTAGATTATTCTACAGGAACTCCTATGACAGCCCATACTACAAATTCAGTACCATTTTTGTACATATCAAAAAATTCCACTGAGTTAAGAAAAGATGGTATATTAGCAGATATTTCCCCTACTATACTCCAGGTTATGAGACTTGAAAAACCTAAAGAAATGACAGGAAAAAGTCTTATCAGATAGCAAAATTTTGTATTAATTTTCGGAGACAGTATCAAAATAAAGTATTGAGAGGAGTTGAAAAATCGTCATAGACTTGTATGACGGTGAATATTCATGAGAAATTATGTAGAGATAGTAGATGTAACAGCAAGACAAATTCTTGATTCTAGAGCAAATCCAACTGTGGAGGTAGAAGTGGTACTGGAAGATGGTACAGAGGCAAGGGCAGCAGTGCCTTCTGGGGCATCTACTGGTGCATTTGAAGCTGTGGAGCTTAGAGATGGAGATAAGGAAAACTATAAGGGAAAAGGTGTTTTGAAGGCTGTAGAAAATGTAAATAATTATATAGCAGAAGAACTTATTGGAATGAATGTATTTGATCAGGTGTTAATAGATAAAACCATGTTAGAACTTGATGGTACTGATAATAAGGCTAAATTAGGAGCTAATGCCACTTTAGGGGTATCTCTTGCTTGTGCAAGGACTGCTGCTAAATATCTGGGACTTAGTTTATACCAATATATAGGTGGAGTAAATGCCAAGGTTCTGCCTGTTCCTATGATGAATATAGTAAATGGAGGAAAACATGCAGATAATAATGTGGATCTTCAGGAATTTATGATAATGCCTGTTGGTGCCCCAAGCTTTACAGAAGCACTTAGAATGAGTTCAGAAGTATACCATACATTAAAGGCACTTTTAAAATCTAAGGGACAGGATACAGGTGTAGGTGATGAAGGTGGTTTTGCTCCAAATTTAAATTCTAATGAAGAGGCTATACAAATAATAGTTGAAGCTATAGAAAAAAGTGGATATGTGCCAGGAAAGGATATATTCATAGCTTTGGATCCTGCTTCTACAGAGATATATGAAGATGGAAAATATAATTTAAAGAGTGAGGGGAAAATTTTAAGTTCAGAAGAAATGGTAGACTATTATGTTACTCTTGTAAATAAATATCCTATAATTTCTATAGAAGATGCCATGGCAGAAGAAGATTGGGAAGGATGGAGCATACTTACTAAAAAGCTGGGAGATAAAGTACAGCTTGTAGGAGATGATTTATTTGTTACCAATACGGAAAGATTGAAAAAAGGCATAGATAACAAAGTGGCAAATTCCATACTTATAAAATTAAACCAGATAGGAACTCTTACAGAAACATTAAATGCTATAGAAATGGCAGAAAGAGCAGGATACACTGCAGTAGTATCCCATAGATCAGGGGAAACAGAAGATACTACCATAGCTGATTTGGTTGTAGCAGTAAATGCAGGACAGATAAAAACTGGTGCTCCGGCTAGAAGTGAAAGAGTGGCAAAATATAATCAGCTTTTAAGAATAGAGGAAGAACTTGGCGAAACAGCTGAGTATAGAGGCATGGATACCTTCTATAATATTAAATAACCAAATTTAAATTAGATACTATTGCAATTTTTAAAGATTTTTTAAAATCTTTAAAAATTGCAATTCTAATATATATGTGCTACAATGAGGTAGCTAAAAAGGAATGTAATGATGCATATACCATATGTGAAATCAATTTAGGTTAATTATTTCCTATGTAATGGCAGGAGGTGGAGTCTGTGCATATTTTTTTAATAATTGCACAACTTATAATAGGAGTTATACTTATAGGAGTTATATTGATGCAGCCAGGTAAAACCAATGGATTAAGTGGATTTATATCAGGGGGACCTTCTGAAAGTTTTTATTCAAAAAATAAATCCAGAACTTCAGAAGCAATGCTGTCCAGGACAACTGTTCTTTTGGCTGTGTTATTTGCAGTTATATGTATAGTACAGAACATGGTAAAATAATTTGAATAAAGTTTACAATAAATAGGGTAAGTTTATGCTCTATTTATTTTTTTAGCATTTAATAAGGCATATGTTATAAAATATTTTACAGTTGAGGGAATATATTGACTTATAACATGGACATAATATATCATTAGGATATATAAAATACAGAAAATACGTAAAAATGTTTTATAATAAGAAATATTGTTTTATTGCTAATATTAATATATATAGAAGGTGGTGAAAAAATGAACATAAAAGAAGCTATTGTAGATTTTATGAAAGAACAGGCTTATAAGCCCATGAATATAAAAGAATTAGAGAGAGTATTTTGTATAAAAAAAACAGATACTAAAAATTTTAAAAAAATAGTAGACGAAATAGAAAGAGAGGGAAACATAGTCAAGACACGTACCAATAGGTATGGAATACCGGATAGGATGGGTCTTGTAACCGGAAAATTCCAGGGTCATCAAAAAGGATATGGATTTGTAATACCCTATGATGGAGATAAGGATATATTTGTACCATCATCCTCATTAAATGGAGCTATGAACGGAGATAGGGTAGTAGTAAAAATAACAAAGCAGGGAAATACGGAAAAAAAATGTGAAGGGGAAATAATAAGGGTACTTGAAAGAGCAAACAGCAAAGTTATAGGAACTTTTGAAAACAGCAGAAATTTTGGATTTGTTGTACCGGAGGAAAAGCGTATATATCAAGATATATTTATACCCAAGAATTGTAAAAAAGAGGCTGAAACAGGGGATATTGTAATTGCAGAAATTACCCAGTGGCCTGACAAGAGAAGGAACCCAGAGGGAAAAATAGTTGACGTGCTAGGGAAAAAAGGAGAAAAAGGTATAGATATATTAACTATAATAAAAAAGAATAACCTTCCAGAGGAATTTCCAAAAAAAGTTGAATCCTATGCAGAGGGTATACCAGAGAGAATACCGGATAAAGAGTATGAAAGAAGAATGGATTTGAGGAATATACTCACTGTTACAATAGACGGAGAAGATGCCAAGGATTTAGATGATGCAGTATCCCTGGAAAAACTTCCTGATGGCAGTTATTACTTGGGAGTACATATAGCAGATGTATCCTATTATGTAAAGGAAAAAAATCCTCTGGATAAGGAGGCATTAAAAAGAGGAACTTCGGTGTATCTCATAGATAGGGTTATACCTATGCTCCCTAAAAAGTTATCCAATGGAATTTGCAGTTTAAATCCAGATACAGATAGATTAACTTTAAGTTGTTTTATGAAAATAGATGGAAATGGCAAAGTCATAGAACATAATATTGTAGAAAGTGTGATAAGAAGCAACGAAAGAATGACGTATACTGATGTTACAAAAATACTTCAGGGTCACCAGGAAACTATAGAAAAGTATGGAAAACTTGTGGATACCTTTAAGCTTATGGAAGAACTTTGTATAATTTTAAATAAAAAAAGAATGATGCGGGGGGCCATAGATTTTGACTTTGAGGAGTGTAAGATAACTCTTGATGAACTTGGGGTACCTGTAAAGATTGAACCTTATGAAAGAGGAATATCAAACAGAATAATAGAAGAATTTATGCTGGTATGTAATGAGACTATAGCAGAGCATATGTTCTGGACTTCTTTACCCTTTGTATTTAGGGTACATGAAAATCCTGATGAAGAAAAGTTAATGCATTTTAATGAATTTATTCATAACCTGGGATATGTGGTGAGATGGGGAAAAGATGTTCATCCAAAAACATTTCAGGATATAATAGAAAAAGTGAAGGGAAAGAAGGAGGAAACTGTAGTAAGTACCTTGATGCTTCGTTCTATGAAACAGGCTAGGTATTCTCCTGAATGTATAGGACATTTTGGATTGGCAGCAAAGTACTATTGTCATTTTACCTCTCCTATAAGGAGATATCCTGACCTTATTATCCATAGAATAATTAAAGAATTTATAAATGGCCAATTAACGGATAATAGGATAAAGAGATTAATAAAGGAAGTGGATTATGCTGCAAGGCAGTCTTCTGATATGGAAAGATTGGCTCAGGAGGCGGAAAGAGAAGTAGATGACTTGAAAAAGGCTGAATATATGAGTAAAAGAATAGGGGAAGAATTTAATGGCATTATATCTTCAGTGACTAACTTTGGAATGTTTGTAGAAATTCCAAATACTATAGAAGGATTGGTTCATATAAGTACCCTGGAAGATGACTATTATGTATACGATGAAAAGCACTTGAGTCTTATAGGGGAAAGGACCAGAAATATCTATAAACTTGGGGATGAGGTTAGAATTAACGTATCAAAGGTTGATTTGGATGCCCACGAGATATATTTTGAAGTAATCAAGTAGGGTAAGAACTTATCCAGGGGTACAGCAGCGCTCATCCTCCACTTTGAAGAAGAGGGGATATTAGCAATGGTAGCCTTTGGACAAAAGAAAAAGGTAGTGGAGGGAATAAAGTCATTCTTATATTAAGGGGGGATAAAAAACTATGTCAGCTAAAAATAAATCCACTAATAGGACTCTTGCGGAAAATAGAAAGGCAAGACATGATTATTTCATTGAAGAATCAATGGAAGCTGGAATACAATTAGTTGGAACGGAAGTTAAATCTATAAGAGCGGGAAAGTCCAATTTAAAAGACAGTTATGGAGAAATAAGAAATGGAGAGATATTTATACGCAATATGCATATAAGTCCCTATGAAAAGGGAAATATTTTTAATAAAGATCCTCTAAGGGACAGAAAATTACTTCTTCATAAGAAAGAGATAGCCAGACTGCTTGGATACACTTCGCAACAAGGCTACACTATTGTGCCTCTCTCTCTTTATCTTAAAAATGGCAGAGTAAAAGTAAATTTAGCAGTGGCAAAAGGGAAGAAGAACTATGATAAAAGGGATTCAATGCTTGAAAAAGCTGCAAAAAGAGATATAGAAAGACAGATGAAGGAGAGATTTAGGTAACTATATAGAAAGCCTAAAATAAAAGGATACAGTGGTGTTACCCCATTTCCAGGAAGTTGGGGGTGGTATGGTAGATGCCATTTGGATAAAAGTTTTCATTGCCGCTGTTATCCATCCTTTGGTGGGTTTGCTCCATTCATAATGGGAGTTATTGCAGTAGCTCTCTGTATATGTACTTATCTTATGGTAGTTGGAGCAACTTCACGAATGAGTGCCATTCGTGCAGCAAGAAATAGACTGCCGGTATATCTTTCACATCTGAATAAAAATGAAAGTCCGGTGAATGCAGTTATAACCCTTGTTATTATACATTCTTTGGTAATGCTTCTCACAGATAATGGAATTTTACTTTTAATCACAGTTTTTCTTCTGTCTTTATATAACAGCAGGAAATTAGGTATAATTAGTACTTCAGAAAAAACTGTATTATAAAAATTTAAAATAATATTCATCTAATTAAGAAAAATTATACTTATAAAATTTAAAAATAATAAAATTATATGTTTTAAATTAACAAATGATGAATATTAGATTTCTTTTAGGTTAATATATGAATTGAATTTTGCAATTATCAATAAAAATAAAAAATAATTAGTGAATCAATAAAAATTTTACTATAACTATAGATAATTTGCACAAAAATTAGTATTATATAAATAGTTTTTTAAAAGGCCTTTTAAAAAACTATTTATATAATACTTTATTTTTTTATTTTATTTTTAGGAGGTATTTTTATGAGTGGAGTGAATGGAGCAGATACTGTATTTGTGATTATGAGTACAGTTCTGGTAATGATTATGACTCCGGGACTAGCTTTGTTTTATGGAGGTATGGTTAGAGGCAAGAATACGTTAAATAGCACTCTTCACAGTTATTCGGCTCTGGCAGTAATCTCTGTTCAATGGATATTTATAGGATATACATTGTGTTTTGGAACAGATATTGGAGGATTAATAGGAGGATTAAATTTTGCAGGTTTGAAGGGAGTTGGAATTGCACCAAATGCAGATTATTCCAGTACAATTCCACAGCAGGCCTTTATGATGTTTCAGCTTATGTTTGCAATAATAACTTCAGCAGTTATATCGGGTTCTATTGCAGAGAGAATGAAATTTATTCATTGGGTTTTATTCCTATTTCTTTGGACGACAGTAGTATATGATCCTATTGCTCACTGGGTATGGGGAGCAGGAGGATGGCTTAAAAACCTTGGAGCTTTGGATTTTGCAGGGGGTAATGTGGTGGAAATAAGTTCGGGTGTGTCGGGGCTTGTTGCGGCATTGATGCTTGGAAAAAGAAAAAACGTGGGTAAACCCAGCAGTCTTCCATTAACCTGTTTAGGAGCTGGATTACTCTGGTTTGGGTGGTATGGATTTAATGCAGGAAGTGCACTGGCTGTAAACGGTGTAGCACTAAATGCTTTTATAACTACCAATACTTCTGCTGCAACTTCTGTTGTAAGTTGGACCATTTGCGAATACATATATAGAAGAAAAGTAACTTCCCTTGGTGTTGTCAGCGGCATAGTTGCAGGTCTCGTAGCCATAACTCCTGCAGCGGGTTTTGTAAGTCCTATGGCTTCAGTAGTTATTGGACTGGTGGCAGGAACCGTATGCTATATAGCTATTACTTTTGTTAAAGCTAAACTTGGATATGATGATGCACTAGATGTATTCGGATGTCATGGCATAGGGGGAATATGGGGCGGAATAGCCACAGGAATATTTGCCTGGAAATCCATAAATCCAGCAGGTGCCAATGGGTTGATACATGGAAATCCAAGATTGATAGGGATTCAGCTCATAGCTATTTTATCAAGTATTGCATATTCAGCTGTAGGAACATTTGTAGTAATTAAAATAATTAATGCTTTAAGTGGTATGAGAGCTAGTGATAGAAATGAACAGACGGGTCTTGATGTAACAGAACATGGAGAAGAGGCTTATGGAGGACTTGGTCTATAAAAAATAATTTAAATGTGTAAATATAGTTGAAAAGCTTTTGTAAAATAGTATAAAATCTATTTATAGAATATAAATATATACTTTCAGATAATGTTTTCATTAAAGTTAAGAATATTAATAGTTTTTACAATATTACTTATTTGATTATAATTATGGAGGACTATACTCTTGAATACAGCATATGTTATTTATATATCATTATTTTAAATTATGGTAAAAACTGAAGTATATATTTAAAAGGGAGGTAAAACAATGGCTGACAAACTTACAAAAATAGATATTATTACTTCTAAAGCTAGGTTAGATGAATTGAAGGATGCATTAAATGAAATTGGTATTGCAGGAATGACTGTTACAAATGTTTTAGGTTGCGGGGTGCAGAAGGGTCATAAGGAGTATTATAGGGGATTGACCATGGACATTAATCTACTTCCCAAAGTAAAGGTGGAAGTGGTGGTTTGTGAAGTGCCTGTGGAACTTGTTGTTGAAACTGCAAGAAAAGTTCTTCACACAGGAGAAATGGGTGACGGAAAAATATTTATTTATAATGTGGAAAATGTTATACGCATAAGTACTGGAGATGAAGGTAGAGAAGCTCTGCAATATAATACCAAGTCTTAGAAAGAGTTTAAATATTATGTAGGTTTATTAGGGAATGAAGTTATTTTAATAGTATAATGGAAAAGAGATACTTTAACGAAGGTATCTCTTTTTATTGAAGTGGTTTAAGAGGATAATAAAAGGAGATGAATATATGAAATTTAAAGGACTATGGGATGTTTATGAAATAAAAATAATTAATAGTGATGTTATAAATATGGAAATGCAATCTTTCATAAGAATTAATGAGAATAGAAGAGGACAGCTTCAACTTGGGGCTCTTACAGGGGATTTAACAGGGGAAATTATATATCAGGGCAGTAGTAAAAAATTCACATTTAGATGGCTTGGAATGGATAAAGTTAAAATGGTAAATGGAAGTGGATGGATTGAAATTGTGAAAGAGGATTTCATGGAAGGAGAAGTTACATTTTATAATGGAGAAAAATGGAGGATTTTAGCTAAAAAAAATAAATTTGTATAACATATGTTTAATTATACAATATCAGCATAACGGATTATTTAAATATAA
>ENA-UOOR01000874-UOOR01000874.1-fermentation-metagenome-genome-assembly--contig:-NODE-874-length-38912-cov-5.319453_pt1 | contig 38912 bp, 38 predicted proteins | sample MGYA00245780_ERZ724029 | MGnify/ENA primary metagenome ERZ724029 (study PRJEB28704, sample SAMN03018315) | fermentation metagenome | biome: anthropogenic terrestrial biome; feature: soil; material... | reverse complement strand
GTTTATTGCTGGGGTATGTGGGAGAACAGTTGGGACTTCCGATTTATCTTGCAGCTGTCTTCGCATTTGGAAATAATATATATAAAAATATAGGCAACCTCACTACTTATTTTCTTGAAAAATATCATAAAAATAAGTAAAGTCATCAAAAATGTGTATGAAAATCAAAAAACTTATGGTATAATACCATTCATAACTATAGAAAAATTTTCTCTTGTTTAGGAGGTCAATATATGTTTCAATTTGAGGAACCAACAGAAAGACTTGCGAATATTAAGGTAATTGGAGTAGGAGGGGGCGGAAATAATGCTGTAAACAGGATGATTGATGCCGGAGTCAGGGGAGTTACTTTTATCAGCGTAAATACGGACAAGCAGGCATTATATACGTCAAAAGCAGAAATAAAGTTTCAGATAGGCGAGAAATTAACAAATGGGTTAGGTGCCGGTTCGAAACCTGAGATTGGAGAAAAAGCTGCCGAGGAAAATAAACAAGACATAGCTGATTTAGTTGAAGGTGCCGATATGGTGTTTATAACCGCAGGTATGGGAGGAGGAACCGGAACCGGAGCCGCACCGTACATAGCAGGAATTGCAAAGCAACTTGGAATACTGACAGTAGCCGTAGTAACAAAACCGTTTATGTTTGAAGGCAGAAACAGAGCAAAAAATGCAGAAATGGGACTTAAAAGGCTGAAAGAAAACATAGATACTCTGGTGGTTATTCCAAACGATAAGCTTCTGGAGATATCAGACAAAAAAACAACCATGCTTGAAGCATTTTCTTTGGCTGATGATGTTTTAAGACAAGGTATTCAAGGTATTTCAGATTTAATTGCCATTCCGGCAATAATGAATCTGGACTTTGCCGATGTTGAAACCATTATGTCCGGACAAGGTCTTGCACATATGGGAATCGGACAGGCTACAGGTGAAAACAGAGCGTTGAATGCTGTAAAGCAGGCAATTCAGAGTCCGCTGCTGGAAACATCCATCAACGGTGCCAGAGGAGTCCTTTTAAATATAACAGGCGGAACAAACATGGGCATACATGAGGTTAATGAAGCGGCAAAGCTTATTGAGGAAGCAGCAGATCCGGAAGCAAACATAATTTTCGGTGCGAACATAGATGAAGCAGTGGGAGATTCGGTAAAAATTACAGTTATAGCAACAGGGTTTGCAGAATCCGGTGAAAGTGACAAACCAAGAACGGTCATGGGTGACAATACAAAACCCGCCAAGGATGATAAGCAGGTACAGAAGGATAATCCCTTTGATTTTCAAATTCCGCCATTTCTAAACAAGAGAAATAACATCTAAGTGCAAAGAGGACCGTTAGGTTCTTTTTTCTTGCATTATTTATTTTTATATGGTATCCTTTTAAAGTTAAAGGCACGAATAATATTATTATAGTAAGGATGATTAAATGATAACAGTAACAAACTTAAGCCTCCAATTTGGTGGGAGTAAGCTTTTTAACGATGTAAATTTAAAGTTTGTTCCAGGGAATTGCTATGGAGTTATAGGAGCAAATGGAGCAGGAAAATCTACATTTCTCAAAATATTGTCAGGTGAAATTGAATGTACCACAGGAGAGATAATAATACCTAATAATGTTAGAATGTCAGTACTGAAGCAAGATCACTTCATGTATGATGATTTTCCGGTAATGGAAACAGTTATAATGGGCAATAAGAGATTATATGAAATTATGAAAGAGAAAGATGACCTTTATGCAAAAGAAGATTTCACGGATGAAGATGGAGTGAAAGCTTCAGTTTTAGAAGGTGAATTTGCTGAAATGAATGGGTGGGATGCAGAAACTGAGGTTGCTCAGATACTTCAGGGTCTTGGTGTTGGTTCTGAACTTCACTATTCATATATGAAGGATTTAAACGGTGGAGATAAGGTTAAGGTTATGCTTGCCCAGGCACTGTTCGGACGCCCCGGGATAATTCTTCTTGATGAGCCTACTAACAACCTTGACATAGACTCAATAAACTGGCTGGAAGACTTTTTGCTGGATTTTGAAGGCCTTGTAATAGTCGTATCCCATGACAGGCATTTTTTAAATACAGTATGTACACATATAGTCGATATTGACTATAAGAAAATTAAAATGTATGTGGGAAACTATGATTTCTGGTATGAGTCAAGTCAGCTCATGCAGCAGCTTATGAGAGATCAGAACAGAAAGAGGGAGGACAAAATTAAGGACCTCCAAAACTTTATCCAGAGATTCTCAGCCAATAAATCTAAGTCTAAACAAGCCACATCAAGAAGAAAACTTCTTGAAAAACTGGAAATAGAAGAAATGCCGGCATCTTCAAGAAGGTATCCCTTTGTTAAATTTGCTCCTGACAGAGAAGTGGGAAATGAAATACTGACTGTTGAAGGATTATCAAAGACAGTAGATGGAATTGATGTGTTAAAAAACATTTCATTCAGAGTGAATCGGGATGATAAGATAGCCTTTATCGGTGAAAATGAACTGGCCGAGACAACCTTGTTCAAGATACTTATTGGTGAGATGGAACCTGACGAGGGAACCATAAAGTGGGGACAGACAATAACTAAATCATATTTCCCGAAAGATAACTCCGAGTTTTTTGACGGTATAAATCTAAATTTGGTCGACTGGATGAGACAGTTCTCGGAAGATCAGTCAGAAAGCTTTTTAAGAGGATTCCTGGGTCGTATGCTGTTTTCCGGAGATGATGCTTTGAAACCGGCAAATGTGCTGTCAGGCGGAGAAAGAGTGAGATGTATGCTTTCAAGGATGATGCTTTCAGGATCTAACGTACTGATTCTCGACCAGCCCACAAATCATCTGGATCTTGAAGCAATAACTGCATTAAATAACGGATTGATTGACTTTAAAGAAATAGTTCTGTTCTCTTCACATGACCATCAGTTTATTCAAACCGTAGCCAACAGAATTATTGAACTTACGGAAGATGGTTTGATTGACAGAGCAATGACTTACGATGAATATTTAGAGAGAAAAGAAAAGAAGCAGAGGGTGAGTTAATGATTAAAAAGTGTGCTCAGGAAATGAGCTTTGAGGACTTTAGAGATGCCATAAGTCCGGAAATGCTTAATGAACTGACCAAAATGAACATTTCTTACAACAGAGCATACAGTATCTTCAAGGATATTTTGGAAGAATCCCAGCTTGACGCAAATGATGACATGGGCACAATGGAAAGCATTGTAAGAAATATTATTTTAGATTATACAGATGAAGTGCTGGCTAATGAATTCTCCAAGTATGAAAAACCCTGGGAAGAATAAAAACAGGACACGGGGACAGGGGGCGGTTGATTACTTCGCCCCCAAAATCTTATATTTTTAAACCATTTTAAACCCTTAAAGAAACAAAATTTAATAATTTAATAATTTAAAAATGTGTTGACAAATAAAAATAAATGTGTTACTATTTAAACGTATTACAGAGTATTTATGGATTTCACATGTTTTTAGATATTATATGTGTTGCTGTATATAATATGTAAAAATATGTGAATTTTTTATATACAATGTCAATATAAAAATATAATTTTTTTAGGAGGTACTCATGGCTAAGGGTACAGTTAAATGGTTTAACTCAGAAAAGGGATTTGGATTTATAACAAAGGAAGATGGAAATGATGTATTCGTACATTTTTCAGCTATCCAGGGAGATGGATTCAAAACATTAGAGGAAGGTCAAAAAGTTGAATTTGACGTTACTCAAGGTACCAGAGGAGACCAGGCAGCTAACGTAACAAGATTATAATTAGCTGCTAAAACAGAAATCGGGAACGAAGTTCCCGATTTTAATTTTTTGCCGTATTTTAAAATATAAGCCCCAGCAAAAATACCACACCTGCCATAATTGCGGCGAATACCAGTACATAGGGAAGAACTATGGACAGTACTGCCAGTACCATTGCCAAGAGATCCCCCTTTTCTAGATTTATTTCTTCGACATCTGTTTTTAATTCTTCGTTTGCCCTTTTATCCGGTTTATCCGGCAAATTAGCTTTCCTTATTTTTTCTAAATCTTCATCAACCCGTTTTTTATTAAATAACATCAAAAGACTCCATTCACCTTATGGCACATTGCAAAATGCCCACTGCTCATCTCGGTGTATCTCGGAACTTCTTCTTTGCATACATCCTTCGTGTAGCTGCAACGCGTGTGAAATCGGCAACCTTTCGGAGGATTTGCCGGAGACGGAATATCCCCTTTTAAAATGATTCTCCTTTTGTTTTGATGAGACTCCGGGTCAAATGATGGAACTGCAGACAGCAACGCCTCAGTATAAGGATGCAGAGGGTTAGTAAAAATATCATTCTTGATTCCTTTTTCAACTATCTGTCCCAGGTACATTACCGCAACCTCATCGCTGATGAATTTTACAACCGAAAGGTCGTGGGAAATGAACAAATAAGTAAGACCAAAGTCCTCCTGGGCATCTTTCAATAAATTAATTATTTGTGACTGGATGGAAACATCCAATGCGGAAACAGCTTCATCACAAACTATGAATTCAGGATTTACAGCCAAAGCGCGTGCTATGCATATCCGCTGCCTCTGTCCTCCTGAAAACTGATGAGGATATCGCTCTATTTGCTCAGGGAACAATCCGCACTTCATGATTATTTCGATAGCTTTTTCTTTCATTTCTTTTTTATTTTTAACTATTCCGTGCTGAACCATTGCTTCTCCCACGATTTCATAAATTGGGAGCCTTGGATTTAATGAACTGTAAGGGTCTTGAAATATTATCTGCATTTTAGTACGCATGTGATTTATTTCTCTTTTGCTCATTTGATAAACATTTTTACCCTCATATTCAACATCGCCTTCAGTAGGTTCAATAAGCCTTAACATTGTCCTTCCAAGAGTTGATTTGCCGCATCCTGATTCACCCACTATACCTAATACATTTCCCTTTTGTATTTCAAAGGATACATCATCAACAGCCTTGACACTTCCGGTCTGTCGTTTTATTAGTCCTGATTTAACAGGAAAGTATTTTTTTAAATTTCTAACCGAAACAAGGCTGTTACCTGCTATACTTACTTCGCTCATATACTTGCCTCCTTACTCCTTCCATCGTACAGCCAGCATGCAATTCTGTGTCCGTCCTCCATCGCTGTTTCTTCAGGGAAGACTTCCTTACATATATCCATTGCGTGACCGCACCTGGGATGAAACGGACATCCAGGGGGAGTATTGCTTAAATCAGGAACATTGCCCGGGATAACATGAAGCCTTGAACTTTCAGTGTTCATGTCAGGCTTTGAACTAATCAGTCCTATAGTGTAGGGATGCTTGGGGTTTTTAAATATATTTATTGTGTCAGCAACCTCCACAACCTTTCCTGCATACATAACCATTACACGATCACTCATTTCTGCTATTACTCCAAGGTCATGAGTTATAAAAATAATGGAAGTATTTATTTTCTGTTTAAGCTCGTTCATCAAATCCAGCACCTGAGCCTGAATGGTAACATCCAGAGCGGTGGTAGGCTCGTCCGCAATAAGCAGCCTGGGCTGGCAGGCAAGAGCCATTGCAATCATTGCTCTTTGTCTCATTCCGCCTGACAGTGAAAACGGATAATCATCAACAACACGCTCAGGATTAGGAATCTTTACCGTTTCCAGCATCTTAATGCTTTCCTTGTATGCCTGATTTTTGCTCATATGGCGATGGAGAATCATTGGCTCGCTTATTTGTCTTCCTATTTTAAAAACCGGATTAAGAGATGTCATGGGTTCCTGGAAAATGTAAGATATATCATCACCCCTTATTTCTCTCATTCTTTCGTCAGAAATCTTAAGCATATCCTCACCGTTAAATATGATTTCTCCGCCTTCATATTTTCCGGGGGGAGTTTCTACAAGGCGGGCTATGGACATACATGTAATACTTTTGCCACAGCCTGATTCTCCTACAATACCTAATGTTTCACCCTCGTTAACATGGAAACTTACATCGTCAGCGGCTCTTACAACGCTTCTGTCCGAATAGAAATAGGTTTTCAGGTTCTTTATTTCTAATAACCTTTTTTCCATAAAGCACCTCACTTCTTCATTTTAGGATCTATTGCATCTCTCATGCCGTCACCTAATAAATTAAAACAAATAACAGATAGGAAAATACAAATTCCGGGAGGTATCCAGTACCACCATTTTTGCTGAATTATTAAAATATTCCTGGCTTCCTGTATCATATTTCCCCAGGTGGGCTTTGGTGGGGATACTCCGAGACCGAGAAAGCTAAGGGATGTTTCAGCCAGTATAACCTCCGCCATTCCTAATGTTGCATATACTATAACATATGCCAGAACATTTGGCAGAAGATGTTTGAATATTCTCCTGAAATCTGAGATTCCCAGTGCTTCGCATGCCTCCATGTATTCCATTTCTCTTAATGTAAGTATTTGCCCTCTTACTATTCTTGCTATATTTGGCCAGCTTATTATAGCAAGCACGAATATTAAAATTCCTACGCTGTTACCAAAAACCGCAACAACAGTAATACAAAACATGACATATGGAAAAGACATAAATATTTCAGATATACGCATTATAACAGCATCAGCTATGCCCCCGTAAAAGCCTGCGATGCTCCCTAATATAATTCCTATAAAACATTCAAGGGCTACTACTGCAAGAGCAATGCCCAATGAGATTCTCCCGCCGTAAAACAGTCTGACGAACATGTCTCTGCCTATTTTATCAGTTCCCAGTATATGTTCAGAGCTTGGACCCTGATCTCCGTTTAAAGTATCGGTTGTTTCAATGGAATAATGTGAAAACATTGGAACAAACACACATAAACCAATTAATACTACCAGTATAAAAAGGCTTATCATAGCCATTTTGTTTTTTTTCAGCCTGTAAAAAACTTCTCCCCAATAGCTTCTGTTATTATGTTTACCTGCTGTACTGTTAACTATTTCTGATTTAACCATAAATTCCTCCCTAATCATATCTTATTCTTGGATCAGCTACCGCATACAATATGTCAGCGACCAGAGCACCAATTAAGGTAAGAATAGATAACATGGCATTGATACCAAGAATTAAAGGATAATTTCTGGTAAAGCTTGCTTCAACTGAAATTTTTCCAAGCCCCGGAAGTGCAAAAATTGTTTCTGTAACAACTGCTCCGGATAACAAGGAGGGTATCCAGAATCCAAAAAGAGTAATTATTGGTATTATTGCATTTCTGAATGCATGCCTGTATATTACAGTTTTTTCCCTAAGCCCCTTAGCTCTTGCTGTTCTTATGTAGTCCTGCCTTATTACTTCAAGCATACTTGAACGTGTGTACCTCATAAAAGTTGCAGTTGAACCGAGACCCAGCACAATGCTTGGAAGTACCAGGTGCCACGCCACATCAAGAGCTTTATCAACAGGGCTGGTGGACATTAAAAGTGGATCTTTAAGCCCAAATAAGGGAAAAAACTGAATATCTACAGCAAAAGCTTTCAGCAGGAGAAGCCCAAAGAAAAATGAAGGAATACTAACTCCAATAAGTGAAATAACTGTAAAAACATTGTCTATAGCAGTGTATTGTTTTGTTGCACTTATTATTCCTGCAGGTACACCTATAAGCACCGCTATAATAAGTGAAATAAGAGCCAGAAGAAGAGTTGGCTTTACATAATCACTTATAACTTCTGTTACGGGTTTTTTATGATTTATGGAATAACCCAGGTTACCGTGGAGAGCTTCTGCTACCCAGTTAACAAATCTTTCATACCAAGGAGTTTCAAGACCAAGTTTTTGTGTAAGCTCTGCTTTTTGTTCCGGTGTCATTTTCGGATTCATCATATTTGAAGCCGGCGTACCCGGTGCCTGTTCAAGAATAAAAAATAATATAAATAAAATTCCTAAGAATACGGGAATCATTTGAAGAATACGCCTGATAATATAATTTTTCATTAAATCACCTCATTTCCGTGTAATAACAGGAGGGATTCCCTCCTGTTAACTATTCAAGCGTAACATCTCTTATACTTTGCGGGAACATTACATAAGTATCAATGGTCATGTTTTTTACCCTATTGTTAATTCCAAACAGCTCATTTCTGTAAGCGATAATAACATGAGGAATTTGATCGTTCATGATTTTTGCCCATTCCTTGTAAATTACCGCACGCTTTTCAGTATCAAATTCAGCCTTGCCTTGCTTTACAAGCTCCATTGCTTCAGGGTTCTTGTATCCTGATGCATTAAAACCTCCCTTTACATATGCATCATCATCAAACAATGCTCCTGTCGGGTCTGGATCCGGATCTAAGGAGAATCCCATTGTGAATATATCAAAATCCTTTTCACCTACTTCTGCCTCCATTGTACGAGAAGATACAGTATCAAAATCCATTAATTCTATTTCCAGTTCAACACCAAGCTGTTTCCAGGTGTCTGCTGCCATTCCTGATAGGGTTCCGGGCCATGTTGAGTCTGTATAAACCAGCCAGTTAACGTGGAATTTTTGTCCGTCCTTGTAACGGAATCCGTCAGATTCCATCTTCCAGCCTGCCTCATCCATCAGCTTAGCAGCTTTATCCATATCAAAATCATAAGCATTCAATTTAGAAGAATCAGGGAATGCCCAGGAAGCAGGAGATATTGGAGCCATACCGACTTCGGCAAGTCCTTCACCGTATTCTGCGTTTATAAAGGATTTCCTGTCTAATGCATACATCAGAGCCTGCCTTACTCTTACATCTTCAAGCTGGGGTCTTATACAGTTAAAACACATGAAGGTATATCCATTGCCGAGATAGTTGAAAAGGTGTATGTTATCCATAGCTTTTGCAGCTTTAAGGTTTTCTGAACTTGAAGAAATTTGTGCAAAGTCAATCTGACCTGTTTGAAGTGCTGAAAGTATTGATTCATCCGGAACCTCACTCATTAGTACACCATCAAATTGAAGCGCCTTTGAAGGATCCCAGTAATTTTTGTTTTTCATTAATTTAATATATTGCTTAGGCTCCCAGCTGTCAAACACACACACGCCCGAACCCATAGGCTTTTCGTTAAGCGCCAGGAAATCTTCCCAGGTATTAAAGGCATAATAATCAGAAGGCATAATACCATAGTTGAAGCATTGTATATTTGCAGGGGCAGCCTCACCCTCAGCAAATGTAAAGGATATGGTCTTATCATCTATAACCTTTATTCCTTCAAACACATTAGTTTCACCGCTGTGGTATTCTTTGTAGCCGGCAAGGGTCGAAACAGCATAAGCTCTCGGACCGTCGTAATCAGGATGAGCAATTGTTTTAAAAGTAAATTCAACATCCTCCGTCGTTAAAGGAGAGCCGTCGGAGAATTTGATACCGTCCTTAAGTGTGAAGGTATAAATCATGTGGTCATCAGATATGGTCCATTCTGCGAGAGCCGGAACAAATTCTCCTTCGGAGTCATTATCAACCAGTTTTTCGAAAACAAGATCAGTTACATAGCCGTCATAAACGTTATCTGTCATAATCGGGTTGAAGATACCGCCCCATCCGGTTCCGCCGAACTTTAAAATTTGTTCAGCCTTCGGTTCTTCAGCAGGCTGCTGTGATTCAGGCTGGTCCGTCTTAGGCTGTTCCTGCTGGTCTGTAGTCTGTGAACATCCTGCAAGAATTGTTATAGCCATGAGCAGACTTAAAGTTAATGATATTAATTTTTTTGTTTTTGTTTTCATAGTAACCTCCTATTATATTTAATACAATACATTTGAGAATGCATTTATATTTAAAATTATTATAATATGTTAACGTTTGCTAAAGGGAATATTATTATACTATATTCATATTGCCAAATCAATATATATTTGTAATATTAAGGTAACCATTTTTTATGCATATTAATAAGCATAAATTTCAAGCTTCGTCAATGCCCTTACTGCTTTCGGCATATGGGTTTTCAATATATGAAATAAATTTGTACAAACATGTTGGTCCTATATAATTATTATGTAAGAAGTTTGAAAATTATACTAAATAACAGCAGATTGCATCTCGCACTGCACTGTGTTATAATTTTCAGGAAAATAAACAAAGTATTTTAAAACAATTTAATAAAAAAATAATTCAGGTTGAACAATTGCCGGCAACCGGCAAAACAGGGAGGTTATATGAATTTTAATACATGGATGGAAGAAAAAATAAAAAAAACAGAAGAATATTTGTCAAATTTTGTTGAAGTAAAGGATAATCCTCAAAAATTAATTTATGAAGCAATGAATTACAGCCTGCTTTCAGGAGGTAAAAGGCTCAGGCCTGTACTTTTACTGGGTACATATGAAATGTTCAGAGAAGATGATGAAGCAGCTATGCCTTTTGCCTGTGCTATTGAAATGATTCATACATATTCTTTGATTCATGATGACTTGCCTGCAATGGACAATGACGATTACAGGAGGGGCAGACTTTCAAATCATAAAAAATTCGGAGAAGCAGCGGCAGTTTTAGCCGGTGACGGATTGTTGAATAAAGCATTTGAAACTGGACTTAAGGCAGCATTGGAATACAATATTGGCACAGAGAGAGCTGTGAAGGCACTCCTGGAGATTGCACGTTCATCAGGTTCTGATGGTATGATAGGCGGTCAGGTGGTGGATATGTTCGGACATGAAAAAATATCCACTGTGGAGGATCTGAAATATATGTATTCTCTGAAAACAGGAGCAATTATAAAAAGTAGTGTAATAGCCGGTGCAATCCTGGGAGGAGCCGATGAAAAAGAATTGAATGCACTGGAAATATTTGCTGAAAAGACAGGCCTTGCATTCCAAATAGAGGATGATTTGCTTGATGTTACAGGTACCATTGAAAAGTTGGGAAAAGCCACAGGCAGTGACGAAGCAAACAATAAAATAACATATTTAACCTTTGCTACAATCCAGGAAGCAAAAAATGAAGTTTCAAGTCTGACTGCAGAAGCTATAAAGAGCCTTGATGTTTTTGGAGAAAAATCTGTACGTTTATCAGAACTGGCAGGATACCTTACAAGCAGAGATCATTAGTACACTTGGTCATGGAGCTGCTGTCATCAACTGATGACAGCAGCTCCCTCCTCTTGCTCTATCAGAAGTTTCGCTACGTCATCGACATTTCCTGCACCCATGGTAATTATGGTGTCTCCCTTCTGGGCAAGGGATTTGACTATGTCTGCCGCCGCCTGAAATGACTCTGCATAATATCCGTACTTATTCAAGTCTTTCATTTTATCGATAATATCCTTTGAATGAATCTCTCCGGTGTCCTTTTCACGCGCCGGGTATATATCCAACAGTATTGCTTCGTCCGTGTTTGTCAGAGCTTCTGCAAATTCATTCAGAAGTTTTTTGGTTCTTGTGAAGGTATGCGGCTGGAATACCGTTATAATTTTTCCTGAAGTATGAGATTTTGCAGCCTTTAGTGTTGCCTTCATTTCTGACGGATGGTGAGCATAATCGTCAATTAAAGATGCACCATTAAAATCTCCCTTGTATTCGTATCTTCTATGAGTGCCCTTAAAATCCCATAGCCCGGTTTTAATTGTTCCGGAGTCTATGCCGAGATTTAAAGCAGCTGCAGCAGCGGCAACAGAATTTAGCAGATTATGCTCCCCGAATACTTTCAGGCTTATGGTTTCAACTCTTTGACCTTTATGCATCAAGGTATAGGAGGTAACAGGTATAAGGCTTATATTTTCGGGATAGTAATCCGCACTGCTATCTTCTCCGAATGTTACAACGTTGCACTTAATATCGCTGAAAATCGGTTCGTGCTTTTTATTGACTATTAGGTGTCCTGTTTGAGGAATTTTTTCTGCATAATCAATAAAGGCACTCTCAATGTCCGCTAAGTCTTTATAATAATCCAGGTGATCTTCATCTATATTCAATATTATTTCCATTGTGGGGTTGAATTTTAAGAAGTTTCGTTTATACTCACATGCTTCCGTAAGCATTATGTCATATGAGCCTCGAAGCAGGTTTCCCCCCATGGAGTCCATTTCTCCTCCCAGAAAAATTGTGGGGTTCATATCTGTTTCTATTAGTATTGAGGCAACCATTCCGGTTGTTGTGGTCTTTCCGTGAGTTCCGGAAACACAAACGGAATGTTTATATTTTTTCATCAGCAATCCTAAAAATTCCGCTCTGTCCATTATGTTTATGCCTAATTCCCGTGCTCTTAAAAGTTCGGGATTGTCGTTCGAAATGGCGGAAGTGTATACAACCAAATCAATGTCCTTGGTTATGTGATCTTTTTCGTGGCCTATGTATATTTTTGCACCAAGAGATTCAAGCCGTTCTGTTATGTGGGATGGATTCCTGTCAGAGCCGGTTACACTGACACCTTCATCAATCATTATTTCTGCCAATGCACTCATGTTTATTCCGCCTATACCGATAAAATATATATGATTAAATTCTTGCATGTTTTTCTCCTTGAAGATTTTTTATATATTCATATTATTCATTAACCAAACAATTAGCACCTATCAAAGTAATTATTTATATGTCTTGTACTAAACAAACCACAACATTATAACATACAAGAACATATTATTCAACAATTTTTGCGTATGTTACACTTCTCCGGAAGACATATTCGGTGAATGTAATTGTACCATTGATTTTTATCCTATTTTATCGTTTAAAACAATATGCGGCGATAACAAAAAAATCACTCTAAAATACACGATAAAATAAATGTTGCAAAAAAATCCTAATACGAAGTTTTTCAAACTTGTTAATCAACAACTGAAATGCTATAATAAAAAAAGTGAGCTGAATATCACGTGATTTTTATTTAAGATGTTAAATATAATATAAAGGAAACAATATGAAATTAACAGTTAATAATTTAAAGGATACAGAAAACATAGGAAAAATTATAAGCCGGTGCCTGGAAAAAGGAACAGTAATCTGCCTGGATGGGGATCTGGGTGTTGGGAAGACGGCTCTTACACAGTTCATAGCCCGAGGGTTTGGTATAGATGAATACATAACAAGTCCAACCTTTACCATTATAAAGGAATACGAAGGCAGACGTCCATTTTATCATATGGACGTTTACAGAATCGATTCGGAAGATGACATGTATGATTTGGGATATGATGAATATATTTATTCTGAAGGTGTAACAGTAATTGAATGGTCCCATAAAATTAACGGTATACTTCCTGATGAAAGAATTAATATTGAAATACAAAGGCTTGATGATACCAGACGCATAATGGATGTTGACGGTAAGGGAAAAGCCTATGACAGGCTGGCGAAGGAGTTGAAAGATTATGAAAGTACTTGCAATTGAATCAGCATCTGTTACAGCTTCCTGCGCAGTAGCTGCTGACGGAAATTTATTAGGAGAATATACTCTGAATCATAAAAAAACACATTCGGAAAAGCTCATGCCGTTAATTGAAGAATTAATGGAGGAATTGGAGCTGAAAATACATGATATAGATGTTATTGCAATTTCTGAAGGACCCGGCTCATATACAGGCTTAAGAATCGGAGCCGCAATAGCGAAAAGCTTGGCTTTTGCAGCTAAGATACCTATAGCAGGCGTGCCAACAACAAAATCTCTTGCAGGTAACATACTTGATACCGATAAACTGATAGTGCCGGTTATGGATGCCAAGGCAGGAAGAATTTATACCGGTATTTACAGATGGAGTCATGGTACACTGAGCGAAGTAATGAAACAGTTTCCATGCAATATTAACGAGTTGATTGATATATTGAATGATTATGAGGATACTATAGTTTTTAACGGGGATGGTTCGGTCAGCTACAAAAATGTTTTCGAACAAAAAATAAACAGAACAGCGTATTTTGCTCCCGGAAACTTTAATTATTTATGCGCTTCAACATTGGCGTCATTAGGTTATGAAATGGCATTAAATGGTGAATTGGTTAATGCGTCTGATTTCAAGCCTCAGTATCTGAGACTGTCCCAAGCTGAACGCAATAGGGTGTAAGGAGGGTATATGGTAGTAGTCAGAAGCATGGGTTATGATGATATAGATCAAATAATGGAAATTGAAAGAATTTGTTTTTCATTACCTTGGTCTAAAGATTCTCTTGAAAAGGAGCTTCAAAATGAACTGGCATATTATCAATGTGCTGAAGAAAACGGCAAAATAATCGGATACATGGGTATGTGGAGGATATTGGATGAATGTCATATTACAAATGTTGCCGTCCTGCCTGATTACAGGCAGAGGGGGGCAGCGAGCATGTTAATAAATAAAATGATTGAAATATGCAAATGTTCAGAAATTCAGTCGATGACTCTTGAAGTCAGGGAGTCTAATTATCCGGCAATAAATTTGTATGAAAAATTTGGATTTGTATCTGCAGGCAAAAGACCAAATTATTATTTAAAGCCTGTGGAGGACGCAATCATTATGTGGAAAAAAATTTAGTATTTTGAAGTACAAAGGAGAAAAATGAAACGTAAGGGTAAAATTAAGATACATAGAATTATTATTTTGATAGTTGCATTGTTATTGTTATTATTTGGAGTTAAAATGTTAATCGAAGGTATTGTCAATAAAAATGAAAATCCTCCTGCCGAAGAGCCTTCAGGTTCAGAACCGGTAAAGGAGCCCGACGAAGAAATAACAGGACCCTCCGACACACAGGAAAATACCCTGGATGAGCCGGAAACACCCGGAGAAGAACCCAAAGGGGAAGATACTCCTGAGGATATAGTGATAGTTGAAAATCCGGAAGCAATAGATGTATTGGTGAACAGAACATACAATCTCCCTGATACATATGTACCGGGCGACTTGGTTAAATTGACGGACGTACCTACAGTACTGTCTAATCCGGAGGTTAATCAGATGAGGTCGGTTGCATATGAAGCTTTGAAACAATTATTCACGGCAGCCAAGGATGAAGCATCATACGATTTATATGCCCGTTCCGGATACAGATCATATAACACTCAGGTGTCGCTGTATAGCTCCTATGTGACTAATCACGGACAGGCAGCTGCAGATACCTTCAGTGCAAAGCCCGGACAGAGTGAGCACCAGACAGGACTTGTAATGGATATTACATGTGAGGCGATGAATTTCCAGCTTGATGATACTTTCGGAGATACTGATGAAGGTAAGTGGGTATCTGAAAATGCCCACAGATTTGGATTTATTGTAAGATATCCAAAAGGAAAGGAAGATATTACAGGCTATATGTATGAGCCCTGGCATTTAAGGTATCTTGGAGTTGAACTTGCAACGGAAGTATATGAATCAGGACTTACACTGGAAGAATATTTTGAGCAATAGCAGCTGAACGCAGAAAAAAGGCACAAAGTGCCTTTTTTCATACAATTATTCGTCTATTGTTCAATGAGTTCGTATACATCATTTGCATACTGTACGGGGTCTTCAATCGGGAGCCCTTCGATAAGGAGTGCCTGATTATAGAGTACCATTGATAATATCTTTAATTTATCCTTATCATTTTCATAAGCATTTTTTATTTTTTCGAACATTTTATGCTCAACATTAATTTCAAGTATTTTTTCTGCGTGTACTTCATTGCCCATATTGTCAGGCATTGCCTTCAGTACCTTTTCCATTTCTATTGACAATTCGCCTTCCGTAGCAAGGCATACGGGATGAGTTTTTAGTCTGCCGGAAGCCCTTACTTCTTTAACCCTGCCATTTAGTGATTCTTTCATAAAATTAAAGATGTCTTTGTTTTCTTCCGATTCTGATTCATCTTTTTTTTCATTTTCCTGATTTAAGTCCAAATCGGCACTTGAAACGCTTTTGAACTCTTTTTCCTTGTAATTCATCAGAACTTTGATTGCAAATTCATCAATTTCATCGGTAAAATAAAGAATTTCATATCCCTTTTCCGAAACGAGCTCTGTTTGAGGAAGTTTGGCAATATTATTTACATTTTCACCTGTTGCATAATAGATGTATTTCTGGTCTTCCTTCATGCGGGATACATATTCATCAAGGGTTACAAGCTGTTTCTCTGTTGATGAATAGAACATCACAAGATCCTGTAGAGTTTCCTTATTTGAGCCCCATTCACTGTATAATCCAAATTTTAATGTCCTGCCAAAATTATTAAAGAAAGTAACATAGTTTTCTCTTTCATCCTTGAGCATAGCAAGAAGTTCTGCTTTTATTTTCTCTTTTATTTTCTTCGCTATAAACTGAAGCTGTCTGTCATGCTGCAATATTTCCCTGGAGATGTTCAGCGATAAGTCTGCCGAATCAACCAGACCCTGAACGAATCCGAAATAATCAGGAAGAAGGTCGCCGCATTTATTCATTATTAACACGCCGTTTGAATAAAGCTCCAGACCCTTTTCAAATTCTTTAGTATAAAAGTCGAAAGGAGCTTTTGAAGGTATGTACAATATTGCATTGTAACTTGCAACACCCTCTACGCTTACATGAATATATTTTAGCGGTTTTTCATAACCAAAGTGTTTTTCCATATAGAAGTTTTCATAATCAGAAGGTTGCAGCTCACTTTTATTTTTTCTCCAGATAGGAACCATGCTGTTTAATACTTCATCTTCAAAGTAATCTTCATATTCATCTTCGGTACCTTCTTTTTTCTTCCTTTTCTTCATCATCATTTTAATAGGGTATTTAATGAAATTGGAATATTTCTTAACCAGGTTTTTAATGCTGTACGGATCAAGGAATTCATCATAATCCTCATCTTCTGTATTTTCCTTGATTTTTAATATTATGTCTGTTCCCACACTATCCTTTTCACAGACAGATACAGTATAGCCGTCAGCACCGGAGGATTCCCATTTGTAGGCCTCTTCAGATCCAAAAGCTTTGGTTATTACGGTAACTTTTTCGGCAACCATAAATGCAGAATAAAAACCAACACCAAACTGACCTATAATATCAATGTCATCCTTAGAATCCATATTTGACTTAAAATCAAACGAGCCGCTTTTTGCGATTGTTCCTAAATTCGAGTCAAGTTCTTCCCTGTTCATTCCTATACCTGTATCAGATACCTTCAGGATTCTTTCATCTTCATCAACAGAGATTCTTATGTAAAAATCGTCCTTGTTAAATTCAATGCTGTTGTCGGTCAAGGATTTATAGTAGCTTTTATCAATAGCGTCACTTGCATTAGATATAAGTTCTCTTAAAAATATTTCCTTGTGGGTGTAAATTGAGTTAATCATTAAATCCATAAGTCTTTTTGACTCTGATTTAAATTGTTTTTTTGCCATAGTTAATTTCCTTTCTATAATATATTTATCGCTTGTTACTAAACTTATTGTTTCAAGCGTTCATGAACATAAATCTGTTAGCACTCTTAAGCAATGAGTGCTAACCACAATATATTTTATCAAATCATATATATTTGTCAATAGATAAACATAAAAATTATGAAATATAGTTGCCGGGTAAATCATAAATATATTGACAATAATTATATAACATAATATACTTTGAATATCAAAATAATAAAGTGTACAGCTTGAGACTACAAATAAGGTCACAGATTAATTTAGCATATTAATATTAATATGATTGATAAATTACTTTATTAAATGTTTTAAAGTGAATAAATGTTGACTTTGTTATGGAAATTTATTATTTTATATATATTGGATATTATATATGTAAATATTAGCAGGAGGTTTAAATTGCCAAACGAAAAATTGAACGAGCTCAGAGAAAAAACTGAAAAAGTTATGCTGGGCGGAGGGCAGAAGGCAATAGACAAGCAGCATGAAAACGGCAAATTCACAGCCAGAGAAAGAATATTGATGCTGCTTGACGAAAAAAGCTTTGTAGAAATAGATGCCTTTGCAGAACACAGATGTGTTAACTTCGGAATGGAAAAGAAGAAAGCACCGGGTGAAGGTGTTGTAACCGGATATGGTACAATCGACGGCAGGTTAGTATACATATTTGCACAGGACTTTACTGTCATAGGCGGGTCTCTGGGAGAAGTGCATGCCGCAAAAATTGTTAAGGTGCAGGAAATGGCATTGAAGGTAGGTGCTCCGTTAATTGGCATAAACGATTCAGGCGGTGCCAGAATACAGGAAGGAGTAGATGCACTTTCAGGATATGGGAAAATATTTTACAATAACACGATTGCTTCGGGAGTGATACCGCAAATATCGGTAATATTGGGACCGTGTGCAGGAGGAGCGGTTTATTCTCCGGCATTGACAGATTTTATATTTATGGTGCAAAACACAAGTAAAATGTTTATTACAGGTCCGGATGTTATTAAGACAGTAACAGGAGAAGTGGTATCAGGAGAAAAGCTTGGTGGTGCCATGACCCACAACTCTATAAGCGGTGTCGCACATTTTGTTGATGATTCGGAAGAGGAATGTATGAATCACATAAGGAGACTGTTAAGCTTTTTGCCGCAAAATAATTTGGAGACAGTGCCTGTTAGGGAAGTTCACGACGACTTAAATAGAACAGATGAAACGTTGAACAGTATAATTCCTGATAATCCCAACAAGGCGTACGATATGAAAGATATTATTTATTCGCTCTCCGACGACAAGGAGTTCCTTGAATACCAGCCTTATTATGCCATGAACATAATGACCGGATTCATGAGGTTAAATGGAAGAAGTGTTGGGGTGATAGCAAGCCAGCCGAAGGTTCTTGCGGGGTGCCTTGATATAAATGCTTCAGACAAGGCGGCAAGATTCATCAGAACCTGTGATGCATACAATATTCCCCTTCTTACATTGATGGATGTACCCGGATTTTTGCCCGGAACAAATCAGGAATACGGAGGAATAATAAGACATGGCGCAAAGATGCTTTATGCCTATTCAGAAGCAACAGTTCCAAAGGTAACAGTTATTACGAGAAAAGCATATGGCGGCTCTTACATAGCAATGTGCAATAAAGAACTGGGAGCAGATGTTGTACTTGCATGGCCAACAGCAGAAATTGCAGTAATGGGACCTGATGGCGCCGCAAACATAATCTTCAAAAAAGAAATAGAAGTTTCTGAAGATAAAAACGAGAAACGCAAAGAGAAAATAGAGGAATACAGAGATACGGTGGCTAATCCTTATACTGCCGCAGCAAGGGGATATGTAGATGCGGTAATAGAACCTTCGGAAACCAGAAAAAGAATAATCAGTTCATTTGACATGTTGACGGGTAAAAGAGTGCTAAGACCTGAAAAGAAACATGGAAATATTCCTCTATAAGGAGGCAATAATGGGTTTATTAAGTAATTTATTTAAAAGAAAAGAAAATGAATCAACTATAATAGGAAATCAGATTAATAGAGAAAATGAAGATGAAATTACTGCGGTAATCGCTGCTGCTCTGGCAATGATGGATGAAGAAGAAGAGACAGTAGCGGCTATAACGGCAGCAATTGCATGTATGCTGGGTAAAAACACAGATGAATTTATAGTGAGAAATATTACAAGAACTTCCGAATTAGACTCCATATGGGCACTGAGCGGAAGAATGAAGTTAATGAGATAACGGAGGAAAAAATGAAAAAATTTAATGTAACAGTAAACGGAAAAGCATATGCGGTAGAAGTGGAAGAGGTAGGAGGGTTTACATATCAGCCTGTACAACAGGAAGCTCCTATACAACAGGCAGCAGTAACAGCACAAACCCAGGCTGCGCCGGAACCGTCCAAGACAAGTGCGCCTGCACCTGCTCCAAAGGCTCCTTCAGGACCTGTGTCCGGGGAAACAATCTCTGCTCCAATGCCCGGAACGATATTGGATATCAGAGTTACAGAGGGACAATCAATAAAAGCCGGAGATATTTTAGTTATTCTTGAGGCTATGAAAATGGAAAATGAAATTGTATCTCCCAAGGATGGAATTGTAAACGGAATTCACACTTCCAAAGGTGCTACCGTAAGTACCGGAGATGCCATGGTAACAATAGGGTAAAAATTAAATTTTCTTAACTCTTCTTTTATAAAAGAAGAGTTTTTTTTTGAGGAAATTTGTGATAAAATGTAAAAACATATATTATATGAACAAGAAACATTTTTTTCAAATTTAACAAGGGGAATGAAATGATAAGCAATGAAGATATAATAAGGCTGCAGCTGGTCAATGGTTTAGGGAGAAAAACAATCAGCAAAATCTTAAGTTACATAGATAATAAAAATTTAGTAATGAGCAACTTTTCTGATATATTAAACTTATTAAAGGAAATTGGTATTAAAAAATTAAAAATTGATTTGGACAGAATAGAATCAGATGCTTCCGAAATTTTTGAATGCTGCAAAAAATCCAAAATAAAAATAGTCGGATTATATGATGAAAAATATCCTCAAAAATTAAAATCAATTGAAGATAAACCATTATTACTTTATGTTGACGGAGACGAAGAACTGCTTAATTACGAAAATAACATTGCTATAGTTGGTTCAAGGAATCCGACCCAGGAAGGATATGAGGTAAGTTCAATTTTTGCAGAGAAACTTACGGAGGAAAAATGCTGCATAGTAAGCGGCTTTGCGTCCGGGTGCGATGAAGCGGCACATAACGGATGTTTACAGGCAAAAGGAAGGACAATTGCGGTAATACCGTCAGGACATCTGCAGTCTGTTAAAAGCAATAAAGTTCTTTACAATATGATTTTAATTAACGGAGGGGCAATTGTATCAGAAATGCCTCCAAATGTTAAGGCTGCAAAGCACGCATTTATCGACAGAAACAGAGTTATAGCTGCTATATCAGAAGGAATAATTGTTATAGAAGGCGGGCAAAAAGGCGGCACATCTCATACGGTAAAATTTGCAAATGCCTATAATAAGCCTGTAGCATACACTACAAGTGTTTTATGTGTTGGTCAGACCTCAATATTTAGTAATAACATTGAAGTTTTGGACAGCTTTGAAAAACTTATAAAATTTAAAGACAAATCATGTAAAAAAGTGCTTGACAAGGTACTGGCGCAGTAGTATAATCATTTTTGTTGCTGACGCAACAGAAAAGCGGATGTGGCGGAATTGGCAGACGCACTAGACTTAGGATCTAGCGGGATACCGTGGGGGTTCGAGTCCCTTCATCCGCATTATAGCGAGTGTTTTTACGGCATTTGAAAGTGCTGCAAAGGCACTCGTTTTTTAAAAGTATTATATTTTAAATAGTATAATTGACATAATAACATGCATTTTAAGTTTAAGGAAGGAAGGAAATAAATTTTGAAATTCAAAAACTTATCGGAGTACATAAATATTGAAGAATTTCGCAAATGCACAGCACTGTTTACCACCTTTTTTAAGGCAAGTGCATTTACTTTTGGTGGCGGTCTTGCTATTATTAAGGTTATTGAACAAGATATAGTGGAGAAACATAAGTTTATGAGCAGTAATGAATTTATGGAATATGCAACACTCTCTCAGACTATGCCCGGAGTAATTGCAGTTAATTGTGCAACGTTGGTTGGGCGGCATGGAGCGGGATTTCCCGGAATGTTGGCGGCCGGCATAGGCGCAATTCTTCCGGCTCTTGTATTGATGATTATAGCCACGATTCTTGCCGGAAAGATTCCTCAGCAAGGTCCGTTGATGGGGGCTATGAGAGGAATCCGAGCGGCATCTGCTGCTCTTGTGGCTTCGGCTGCATTTTCACTGGGACAATACAATATAAAAACCACCTTCTCAATTATTATGATGATTGCTGCTTTTCTTTTCGTTGCTATGGGAGACATGGGTGTTCCTCTTATTATCGTTATCTCCGGTGTTGTGGGATGTGTTTATCAAAGTGTAAGACGTTATCGTGAAAGGAGGAACAGCAATGGTGATTAGATGTTTCAGGCTATTTTATACCTTTGTTAAGTTTGGATTTTTAAGTTTTGGCGGTGGATATGTGATGCTGCCGATGATAATATCAGAGGCACAGTCTTTTTCTGTCAGTGCAGCCCAAATTGCGGACTTGTATGCCCTGGATATGCTTGTGCCGGGACCCATTTCAATTAATGCCGCAACCTATGTGGGATACCTGTACCAGGGCATACCGGGAGCTGTAGCTGCCACACTGGGAGTATCCCTTCCGTCCTTTATAATGGCTGTCGTTCTAATGCATATTTTTGCACATTATAAGGATAATAACTGGCTGACAGATATTATGTCAGGCATTAAGCCGGCGACTGTGGGGCTGATTGCTGCTTCGGCTATTACGATTGCATCCGAAGTACTTACAAAACCCGGACAGAATATTGGAGATGTGTTTGTAAATCCGATTGGAACTTTGTCTTTGACTTGTGTTATTATTTTTGTTCTGACAGCTATTGTTAATATACGTTTCAAAATTAATCCGATTTTACTGACTGTGCTGGCTGGTGTTGTGGGCGCATTTGTCTTGGCTTAATAAATCATGGCAACCCAATATTAATCAGCAGATTGTTTTCCAGCGTTCAGCTTATAGTTATAAACTGTCATGATATAAAAAATAAAAGCTTCACTATACAGTATTTTGGGCATAACATAAATAAGAAAGCATCAGAATAATACAAGTGAGGCGAAAATATGAATATCATTGTTGAAACAGACCGTTTGATTATAAGAGAATTTGAAGAGGATGATGTTTTAAGCCTGTATAAAATAGAAAGTAATCCGAGAATTATTGAATTTATTCCATGGAATAAGCTGAGTACCCTAAAAGACTGCAGAAGACAGATTAATAAATTTATGAATGGCTATAAAAGATACAAGTTAAATAGCTGGGCAGTTGTGGAGAAGGAAACAAACAATGTGATAGGTGTAACGCAATTGGTTTATTCCGATAAAATAAAGGGAGTGGAAATTGGCACCAAAATCCTTCCGGAGTATTGGAGCATGGGTTATGCTTCTGAATTAAGCAAAGCAGTTGTCCATTATGGTCTGTATGAATTAGGAATAGATGAAATAACCGCAGTTACCGATATAAGAAATGCTGGAGCAATAAAATCGCTTATAAATATGGGAATGAAATTGAAAAGATATGGCTATTACAAGGGAACAGAATCTGCCTTTTACAGTTTAAAAAAGCAGACTATAAATAGTTTTTGAAGATTGTATATTTCTATTGACAAACAAAAATTAGCATGATATTATGAAATTAATTAAATAGGCAAAATTTTCTAAAGAAAATGGCGCAAAGCTATAGGGTCTAAGCCGCGTAGGCGGTATGACAGCCAGTTGCTGTACAGTTGTACATTATAAAGATAATTGGCTTTGCTGTTCTCAGCAAAGCTTTTATACGCTTAACACCAATTTATGGAGGGTAGACGAACAAGTAAATTGGTGGATGAGGCTGAGTGTGCCTAACCTACAAACGTGTTCCCGATTAGCTTTAACAAAATATTTCATTTAGGGGGACAAGCTATGAAGAATATAAAAATAATATTTTTTTCTTTGATGATGATTGCAGCTTTATCATCTACTGCGTATGGTGCGGATGTTTACAATGGCACTGAATCGGAAATTGACGCATCAAAGGCGGAAGACGGTTATATTAAAGTCAGGTATTTAAATGAAACTACAAAAAAACTCAAGGTCATAGTCGAAAAGGATTCAACTCAATATACTTATGATTTAAACAACAAGGGTGTATATGACACTTATCCGCTTCAAATGGGTGATGGAAGTTACAAGGTCAGGGTTTTTGAAAACATAAGTGATGATAAGTATGCGACAAAACAAACAGTAAGTTTTAACGTTAGGTTAAAGGATCAGAATGCTCCGTACTTAGTATCAAGTCAGATGGTTAACTTTTCGGATACCTATGCCGCAGTGAAGAAAGCTCACGAGTTGTCGGAAGGCAAGAAAACAGATATTGAGAAGGTGGATGCCATATACGATTATGTAATTTCAAACATTGTTTATGATAATGAAAAAGCCGGAACAGTGAAAAGCGGATATCTTCCCTCTGTAGATGATGTATTTAAAAGCAATAAGGGTATATGTTATGATTATTCGTCATTATTGGCGGCAATGCTCCGCTCCGAGGCAATACCTACAAAACTTGTAACAGGTTATTCTTCAAACCTGAGTGCATTTCATGCGTGGAATGAAGTTTACACAAAAGAAACAGGGTGGATTGCTTTAAACGGAATATATTTTGACGGAGAAAAATGGCGGCTTATGGATTCGACAATTGCTTCGCCGGCAAAGCAGTCAAACAGCCCCAGGGTAATAGAAAGCACAAACAAGTTGATAGACGGTAGAAACTATACCAAAAAATTTGAATATTAAGTTGCTTTTCATTTTTTTCCTAAGGTATAAAGATAAAAGAAACAAAAAAACAAAAAAAATCCGCTTTAGAGGATTTTTTTTGTTTTTATTGTTTTTATTAATTTCACTAATTTTATTAAGATTGACGAGGTATCCTTTTTCTGGTATAATCATATAGCCAATTGAAGGGAAGTGAGACAATGGACGGCAATCCTCGGAGTCAGATGTACGACTTCAAACCTCAATGTTTATATACAGACCAATATGTCGGTATCAATAACGGACTGTTGTTCATTGTGCGCTTATGCGGATGAATTAAATTTGCCTGTGATTGCTACCGTCTGCTATGACGGTTTTTTTGTATTTATGAGTTATTCACTAAACCCATTTATGAGTTATACCTTAATTCATTTTGGAGTCTTAGCGGCAAATAATCAAACTGCGCTGTCATATTGTATTTTCATTGGGGAATCTTAAAAAAGAAAGGAATGATTACAATGAAATTTACAAACAAAAAAAATCGCAGCAGGCAAATTCAAGAAAACAAACATACTACAGAGATTAAGCTTCGCTCCTACGCTTTTATGACAAAAGAAGAGCTATTAATTCACCTGTCATCTGCAAATACAGGGCTAACCAATGAAGAAGCTGAGAAGAGACAGGATGAATTCGGAGAAAATGTTATTACAATTGATAATAAGAACACAATGATTAGCAGATTGAAAGAAGCAATCATCAATCCATTCAATCTAATTTTGTTACTGGTTGCGGTTGTCACATATTTTACAGATGTGGTAGTGTCGTTAAAGCCGGATTACCTTACTGTAAGTATAATCATTTTGCTTGTGCTCTTGTCCAGCATGGTTGCGTTTGTGCAAAGTCAGCGTTCAAATGCAGCTGCGGAGAAGCTGTACCATATGATATCCAATAAAGCCGATGTTTGGAGAGATGGAAAGCTTATTGATATTCCCATTGATGAGATAGTAGCAGGGGATATTGTTCGGCTTTCCGCAGGAGATATGCTTCCGGCAGATGTACGTTTTTTAACCACGAAGGATACATTTGTAGCTCAGGCGGCCTTAACGGGTGAATCAAATCCGGTGGAGAAATTCAGCGATATACGTAATAATCAGGACGATGCGCTGACAGATTTAAGTACCATTGGCTTTATGGGTTCTAATGTGATCAGCGGCAGTGCAACGGCAGTGGTGCTTGCTATCGGTAATGATACGTATTTTGGTTCTATGGCCAAATCTCTTTCGGGAGATAGAGCAAAAACCAGTTTTGAACGTGGCGTGGATTCGGTGAGCGGATTGTTGGTTCGCATGATGCTAATTATGGTCCCTATTGTATTTTTTATTAATGGCCTTACCAAGAACGACTGGTCAAACGCACTTCTTTTTGCTGTGAGCATAGCTGTAGGACTTACTCCTGAAATGCTTCCTGTGGTTATGACCTCAACACTGGCAAAGGGTGCGGTTTCCATGTCTAAACATAATGTTATTGTCAGGACTCTTGGTGCTATTCAGGCATTCGGAGAGATGGATGTTCTGTGTACAGACAAAACGGGTACGTTGACTGAAGATAAAATTATCCTGGAAAAATATATGGATGTACATGGAGAGAATGATAATCGAATACTTCGTCATGCTTATCTTAACAGTTATTTTCAAACTGGGCTTAAAAATCTTATAGATATTGCTATTATAAATCGTGCTGTACAGAATGGATTAGAAGATATTTTAGGTTCCTACAGCCGTGTTGACGAAATTCCATTCGACTTTTCGCGCAGGAGAATGAGTGTTGTGCTATCTGATAAAAATGGGAAAAGACAGCTCATTACAAAAGGAGCAGTAGAGGAAATTATTTCTATTTCTTCCTTTGTGGAAATGCACGGCAGGGTTTTGCCAATGGATGATGAAACGCGCCGTATGGCACTGAATACTTATGAAAAACATAATTCCGACGGGCTAAGGATGATTGCTGTGGCACAAAAAAATGAGGTTCCGGACAGCGAAAATTTCAGCGTGGAGGATGAAATAGATATGGTGCTGATAGGTTTTGTGGGTTTCCTGGATCCTCCCAAAGAAAGCGCTAAATCCGCCATTAATGCACTCAGGGAACACGGTGTTCGAACAGTTGTGCTGACAGGTGACAGCGAGGGTGTTGCAGTTAAAGTTTGCGGAAATGTTGGAGTAGGTACCTCACGGGTGCTTACAGGTCGAGATATTGAAAGAATGGATGATGAATCCTTACTGGATGCCATTAAAACCTGCGATTTGTTTGCTAAACTATCTCCGTCCCAGAAGGAGCGGGTAGTTAAAGCCTTTCAGGCAGCAGGGCATACAGTAGGCTATATGGGCGATGGAATTAATGATGCTCCCCCGCTTCGACAGGCAGATGTAGGTATCTCAGTTGACAGTGCAGTGGATATTGCAAAAGAGACAGCTGATATTATTCTGCTTAAAAAAGATTTGATGGTACTTGAACAGGGTGTTATTGAAGGACGCCATACCTTCGGAAATATTGTAAAATACATTAAGATGGCAGCAAGCGGAAATTTCGGCAACATGATTTCAGTGATAGTTGCAAGTATATTTCTTCCATTCCTGCCTATGCTTCCGGTACAGATATTGACTCAGAATTTGCTTTGCGATTTTTCGCAGATGGGTATACCATTTGACAGCGTAGACAAAGAATATTTAAAAAAGCCGCGAAAATGGGAAACCGGCTCCATTCAGTCTTTTATGATGTTTTTGGGACCGCTGAGTTCGGTGTTTGATATTTTGTGTTTTGTTGTACTATGGTATGCTGTAGGTGCAAACAGACTTGAGATGGCACCGGTGTTCCAATGCGGATGGTTTGTGTTTGGAACAGTATCACAGGTTTTAATAATACACATGATTCGAACAGGTAAGAAGCCGTTTTTACAGAGTAAGCCTTCGCGATCACTGCTATTTTCAACCTCTATTGTGGCGATTGTCGCACTTGTTATTGGTTTTACGGAGATTTCCATTGCTCTGGATATGATGCCACTGCCTGTTTCCTTCATTCCCTGGCTGATGGTTCTCATAGCAGGCTATGGAATATCTGCTCAGCTGATTAAGAAGGTATATGTGAAATTTTACAAGGAATGGTTATAAAAAAATCCTCTTCAGAGGATTTTTTTGTATTGGTTTTTTTCGATTTATTAATTTATCAACTTTTTCATCATTGAATCCGGATCTGTTGCATACAGCATGGCATTATCTTTGGTTATCAGTCCGTTTTTATATAATTCCAATATACTTGTATCCATGGACTGCATCCCCTGATTTTCACAGGAATAAATAACACTGTTTAGCTGATGAACTTTGGAATCCCTGATTAAATTTGAAACAGCAGTATTAATTAGCATTACCTCAAAAGCAGCAACCCTTCCATGAGGTATGGACGGTACGAGATGCTGAGAAATAACAGCCTGCAGCTGCATTGATAGCTGAATTCTTATCTGCTGTTGCTGACTTGACGGAAACACATCAATAATTCTGTCTATGGTATTTGCAGCACCTGTTGTGTGCAGGGTTGAAAGAACAAGATGACCTGTTTCTGCTGCAGTCAATGCAATTTCTATTGTTTGAAGGTCGCGCATTTCCCCAATGAGCATTACATCCGGCGCCTGCCTTAATGCAGAGCGAAGAGATGAAACATAGCTTTTTGTATCAGTATATATTTCTCGTTGACTTACAATTGACTTCTTATGCTTATGTATGTATTCAATAGGATCTTCAAAAGTCATTATATGGCAGTTGCGCTGGCTGTTAATTTTATCTATTATACATGCAAGCGTGGTAGACTTGCCGCTTCCTGCAGGTCCGGTAATGAGAACCAGACCCTTTGTTTTTTTGTATAAATTCATTACAACATCAGGAATTCTTAGCTTTTCCGGATCGGGCAAGTCGAAGAATACAACCCTTATAACGGCAGCACAGGAATTACGCTGCATATATGCGCTCACCCGAAATCTACCTATTTTGGGGAGCGAAAATGAAAAATCAACATCCCCTTCATTATATAGATCATTGATATTATCTTTTTTTGCGATTTTAAATATATCGTGAACTAATAAATATGTTTCATCGGCTGTAAGAGGATTGCTGTTTTCTGAAACTATTTCTCCCATTATTTTGTAGGAAAGAGGTCTGCCGGCAATAATAAAAATATCCGAGGCCTTTTTTTCAATTGCTGTAATAAATATGTCTGTGATTTTCATGTTAATCAAATCCTTCCCATAGGTCAATATTTTGTTGTTCATAATCCGGAAGTTTAATTGCAGCTAAATTCCAGGTTTCTATTTCATAACAAGGACGATGAGTTAGTTCATCGTACATTATATTTAAAGTTACGCAAATTTTTTGGTTTTTATCTCCAAAGGTTTCATAATAAGCCTTAAATGAACCATTATTGTTGTTGATGATTGAAACATCGTCTATTTCAGCTAACCGAAGAGCAGCATTATTATAAAATACTTCGGGTGTATCTGTATCTTTCATGTTTTCATCGGCTAATCTCAGTACATTATAAATATCGGCTAATTTTTCCTCAGCTTTACCACTAACTTTATAAAAGTCTGATGTCATTTCTTCCGTTTTTTCAGCCAGTTTCAGGTCAGAATAGGCAGTGCTAAACGACAGTACAGAAAAAACAGTCAGGCACAGAACGACGAGAATTACCACAATGATAGAGCCACCCATGCCTACGGAAACATTAGATACTCTGTAATTTTTGTTTTCCATTTTTACCTCCCGGCGGTAGAAAAGAACTTTTTAGTTTCTACTTCATATAAGTTACAGCTTTTTTCATTTGTACTGATAAAAGGATAAGGCTTTATTTTTTCTAAGGTTATAACAAACTCTCTTAATTCACCTGAATCGGTAAAAACATCAGATGTTTTAACTGTGATGAAATATTCGGTATTTTCTTCTTCATCTCCATCTGTACATAGATTCCAATACTTATCATAATAATTTACGTATTTTTTTTCTTTGCCGTCTGTTTTCAGAAGCTTAAAATGTTCTGTCAGGTATTCATCCGCTTCGATGCTTGTATCAAAGGATTTAATCATTTCAGCAACAGATTGAACCTTATTTCCTGCTTCAACCTTATCGTTAGCCTTAATTTGGGTAAATTTTGCTGCGCCAAAGCAGTTGAGCATTACAGTTCCAGCTATTGCAAATATTAATATTGACATAATAATTTCAACAAGTGATACCTCTGAATTTATGGATATCCTATTTTTCATTTCAACCTCTTAATAAGAATTTAAGTTCAATATAAGTTCAGTACTCGTAGTATTACTTATGACAGTGAATTTATATAAATTATCTTTGAGCATTTCTATGGCAAAACCCTCAACATCCAATACCTTCATTCCATCGTCCAAGTTAAATTCCATCCCTGCATCAACGAACATTTCATAAATTGCATTATTATGAAAGTAAATCCATGTTTCGTATCTTATGCCGTCATATACTTCAGAAATTACAACAGCATTTTCTCCATTTAATTTTTCAATTTTTATGCATTCCTTCTTATCATTCTGTCGAATTTTATTTGCAACATATGACAGTGAAACTCTCTTTTCGTAATTGTTTGTTCTGTCACTGTTTATTTCCGAGTATATATTTCTCCCTAGCATTATAATCATAACAGAAAGAAATACAAGCATTAGAAAAAGCAGCATTACGAATATTAAATGAAATGAAAAGTGTTTTGTATTATTGTTTTTAATCATTTTAGACCTTTCTATTTTAAATAAATCGTTATTTCAGGCATAATATTTGAAGCAAAAACATTGTAGCTTATTACATAACTGTTGTGGTCGACAACTAAGCCATAATTTTTTTCCAAATATTCTATATTGGGAGGATAAACTCCTTCAATTGCATAGCATTGAACCGTGCTTCTTTTTATTGCGTCAGATAATATTTCAAAACTTTCATTTTCATTTGTTTTTTGCACATTTCCGACACCATAATAAAAAAAGATAACAAAAATAAAAATCAATAAAACAGAAAGAACATTATACTTAAGGTTTTTCATTATACCTGCCTCCTGCTCAGCCAATTGAAGACATTATGTTCATTAAAGGAAGCATAACAGAAATCATGATAAATCCTATCACTATACATAATGTTCCAACAAGAATCGGTTCAATCAGAGAAACTGCGTTACTTATTGATTGATCCGCCTCATTTTCATACAAGTCTGTCAGTTTTTTCATCACAACGTCCATTTCTCCTGTACGCTGTCCCATGTTGAGCATTTGCAGATGCATACTAGAAAACAAAGATAATTTAGCAACAGATTCAAGGAATTCTTCTCCGGAGTTGATAGATCTGCTGCATTGTTCTATTTTGCTTTTTAGCCCTAATTCATCTACGATATCAAGCAACATATTTATGGAGCTTTCCACATTCATACCACTTGACAGCAGCAGTGACATACCAGATGCAAATCTGTAAGCTGTTATCTTATTTACAATGGGTTTTGTCATTGGAAAATTGCTTAGAAATTTATATATTGCAGCTTTCCCATTTTTTGTTTTAGAAGCTAAGTATATTAAAAATATTGCTGCAACAATAATTAAAGCAAATACCAAAGCAATTTTACCGGTTATTATGCCTGATGAAAAGGACATCATAAATGAATGTTCATTGGATAATTGCCCTCCAAGTTCTTCAAACATATTTTCAAATATAGGGAACACCTTTGTTACAAGCATGGCTATCACAAAAGTCATCATTATAAATAACATGGCGGGATAGAAAAGAGAATTGCGCATTTTAGATTTAATGAAGCCTTCTCTTTCATAATATTCTGATAAAGAACTCATTACGCTTTCAAGGCTGCCGGTTACACTTCCAATCTGGCTCATATTTATTATGTACGAAGGAAAGTATCCAGACTTTTCCATGGCTTCATGCAGGGGAGCCTTACCGGATAACTCTTCTTTCAATACACCTAACGCATCTTTGACGTTGCCATCCTCAATATCGTCATACATCCAATCTATTCCGTCAGAAATCAACATACCTGATTTTAATATCATTGCAACCTGCGTGCAGAAATAAGATAATTCTGATGAAGACAGCTTTTTTATAGTTTTATTTTTCATGTCTACCTTCCATATGTTACTGCGTTTTTTAACTATAATAATTATATTATAATCAAACTCTAAACTCAACAGTTTAATTGCAGATTTTGGCGAATTTTGTGAAATTTACCCCCTTGAGGTCTTTTTGAAATCCTACACAAAAAGTTATAGATGTCGATGATGTAGAAACCCATGATTTTAACGAATTACAAATATTTAATTAGCTATGAGAAACATGGAAGAGACGATCGAGGCAGGAAGAGGCAGATGGATGAAAAAAAGAGCAGATGATAGGCGATGTGCAGCAATAAATATGATTCACACGACACCTTCTTTCAAGATAGGCCGAATTTATTATAAAGGTGTTTTGTATGAAGAAAGATTGATGATGATCTGCAAAAAGGAGCTGGAAGATGGAAAGAAATGAAATGGCTCAAGAAAAATAGTAAATGTTTACTATTTAAAATAAGAAATGTTGTGGATTTCAAGTCCCGGGCTTACTGATAAAATAAGCTCATAAAAGAAACGTACAGAAAAAGAAAGGAGGGAAATGTATTGAGCACAACAGGAACTGTTTTTGATATTCAGAGGTATTCGATTCATGATGGACCAGGCATTCGGACACTGGTATTTATGAAAGGATGTCCATTGCGATGCAAATGGTGCTCCAATCCGGAGGGGCTTACTGTAAAACCGAATGTTATGTTCACACCGAGATTATGTTATGGATGTGGCAGATGTGCGCAGGTATGCGAAAGCAAAGCCATAGTGATAAACAATGGAGCAATCGAATGGCATCGTGAGAAATGTACCAACTGTCTGAAGTGCGCAGAGGTCTGCAAGATTTCACATGCGAAAAAAGTCTGCGGCAACGTATATACAGTGCCGGAGTTGATGGAAGAAGTCAGAAAAGATGTAACTTACTATAAAAGAAAATCTGGTGGCGGCCTTACCGTGGGTGGCGGAGAGCCGATGGTGCAGGCTGACTTTGTGAGAGAACTTATGCAAGCAGCCCATGCGGAAGGTATCAATACAGCGTTGGAATCATCTTCTTATGCTACCGCAGAGAATGCCAGAAAGATTTATGAAGTGACGGATCACATTTTTACAGATATCAAACATATGAATCCGGAGATTCATAAAGAATTGACAGGGGTATCCAATGAGCCGATTCTTCAAAACATCAAAATGGCTTCCAAACTTTTAGACACAGCTCGACAGAATTTGGTTATTCGGATTCCGATTATTCCTAACAAAAATGATGACGAGGAAAATATTCGGAAAACAGCAGAATTTGTAAAATCACTGAAAGTTGTGGACCGCATTGAGATATTACCATACCATAATTTGGGAGAGGAAAAATATAACAGGGTACCGGGAGTACAGACATACGAGATGCATGGAGTACAGATGCTGGAAAAAGGTGATCTTGCAGATCAGTATCGCTGGGTGGAAGAAGGCGGTATGAAATGTAATATTGGTGGACTTTAATGAGAAATTAGTAAATATAATATTATCTTTAGGAGGAACAAAAATGAACAAATTAGCAGAAAACATTGATATTCAGTTGAAAATCAAGGCAGATCCTACTTACTACGGGAAGACAATGGAGAATGGTTGTACTGAGCGTGTACGTTTCCTGAACGCAGACCTTCGTGGTAGAAAAGCAGGCGTGGATTTACACAGAGCACGCTGCTACACAAAGATCTACAGAGATCATGCAGAGCTTGATAAATACATGAAGAGAGCTCTTGCAATCAAAGAGACCATGACTACAATGAAACTTACATACACAGAGGGTGAGTTGATTGTAGGCTTGGCTACTGAGAAACCGTATGCACATGCATTCCAACCGGAAATTGATACTACATGGGTAGCAGAGGAAGGTGGATTGCAGGCACTTAGAACTCGTGAAGATAACAGATTCTTTGCTACTGATGAGGAAGTCGGAGAATTTGAAAACGAGATTTATCCATTCTGGAAAGACAAAACCGCATGGGCAAAATGGCGTGGAGAATTGCCGAAAGATGTATATGACAAAATTGTAGGCACCGGATTTTCCGCACCTGGTTTTCCGGTAAACTGCTATGGTTCACACATGACTATGAACTGGGATGAAATCTTTGAGAACGGTACGAATTATTATAAAGAAATCGCATTAAAGAAACTGGAAGAATACGACTTCAATGATCCAGAGCAGTTAGAGAAAAACATGTTCTATCGTGCGGTCGTTGTAATGCTGGAGGCTATTGAAGAATATGCACACAGATGGGCTTCGTACTTAAGAGAACTGGCAGAGCAGAAACCGGAGAGAGAAGAGGAACTGTTAACTCTGGCAGATATATGCGACAATGTTCCGATGAACCGGGCACGTACTTTCCATGAAGTATTACAGAGTTACTGGTTTTGCTTTAATGTACTGCAAAATGATGGTACCGGATTGCTACTTGGATTTGGACGTATGGATCAGATACTGCAGCCGTATTATGAGAGAGAAGTTGCAGCCGGAACACTGACAAAAGATCTGGCAATGGAACTGATAGAGTGCTTCTATATAAAAACAAATAATACTTTGTTTTTTACTGATGCGGCAACCTCTAAATTTTTCCAGGGTACTGCTGTAATGCAGAATGTAATCACCGGCGGCGTAGACCGTTATGGCAATGACAATTCCAATGAGATGTCTTATCTGTTGGTGGATGCATTTATCGACGCACACTGCCTGCAGCCCGCTATGTGCTGCCGTGTAAACAGCAATTCTTCTGACAAGTGGCTGAACAAGATTTTAGATCTGGTAGAAGCAGGTATGGGTTATCCTTCCATATTTAACGATGATACTGCAATTGCAGCTATGAAGCGTTATGGTTGGGAAGAAGCAGATGCAAATGAATGGATTGCAACCGGGTGTGAAGAAATTGGAAAAACTGGTCACTACACATGGGGGCCGGGTCAGTACATTAACCTTGCTATGGCAATCGATATGGCATTCACAGGTGGTAAAAAACGTGAAGGCGTAAACATGGGACGTTGCGGAGAGCAGTTAAGTAAAGATACAGGTGATTGTACCGGGTTTGAAACCTATGAAGAGTTTGAAACAGCTGTGCTGACACACGTAAAAGAGCAAATCGATCTGATCTACATTGCGGACCAGCATCTGATGAATGTATATCAGGAATATCCGTTGATGGTTCAGTCTGTTCTTGCAGATTCCGGTCTTGAGAGAGGTCTTGCATATTTCAGCGGAGGTGGATACTCCAGCTCTTACCCGGGATATGTAGGCGTAGGCATTCCGGATATGATTGATTCTCTGGCAGCGGTGAAGAAACTGGTATACGATGACAAAGTGATTACAATGGCTGAACTGAGAGATGCATTGGCAGCAAACTTCGTAGGATATGAAGACATCTATCAGATGTGCAAGAATGCACCGAAATACGGTAATGATGATTTGAGTGTAGACTTGGTTGGTAAACATGCAATGGAATGGATTGCAGATGAAATTATTGCTCATCCGGGTGTGTTTGCAAAATATGATCCGGATCAGGAGACAGCAGCAACCAGACATCAGAGAGGTCTTGCACTGGTACCGCAGTCTGGCTGTGTACCTCACGGAAGTGTGGTTGGAGCACTTCCGAGTGGACGTAAATCCATGGAATCTCTGGGTGATTCCTGTTCACCATACCCGGGAGCAGACGTAAATGGACCGACAGCATCTTTGAAATCCGTTGCACGTCAGTCTCATGAGAAATTCCACGGTACTATTACCAATATGTATATTACAAGAGATGTTCTGGAAACACCGGAAGGCAGACAGCGTACAATTGATATGGTACATGCTGCATTTGAAGAAGGTGTAGGACAGCTGCAGTTCAACATAATGGATAAGGAAGTTCTGGAAGATGCACAGGAGCATCCGGATGATTATCCGACTCTGATCGTTCGTGTAACCGGATATAGTGCATACTATGTAGAATTAGATAGAAATCTGCAAAATCAGATTATGAAGAGAACTGTACATCAGGTATAAAAGATATCAATCATATTTTCCTATATAAAATGTTATGTTCTTCTTTAAAAGAATGTCCGTATGTTTTTATAATGATCGGATATCCGAAAAGAAAATTTATGAAAGTGAGGATATTGATATATGACGTCAAAAGGAATGGTAAACTGGTCTATCTGGATCGGCGTCTGGACCGGAATTTATGTTTTGTTATATCTGTTAAGTCCGTTAGGACAGTATGGGATCATCTGGTGTACCTTTATCGCATTACCGATTTTTTTTAACGGTGGTGCAACCAGAAAAGATTATATTCCACAGATGCTCAGCAGTATTGTAGGTGTATTGTGGGGAGTCGCAATGCTTGCATTTACCGGGGAGCTTTCAATCATTGGACTCGGAGTGGCAGGTTCAAATGCAATTTCTTGTGGGTTACTTACAATCACCTGTTGCTTTATGATGATCATCAAAGATAAGGGCCTAATCAACAAGGTGCCTGCAATGTTTGGTGGTATATCAGCCTGTTTTTCTCAGGGAGGACACAATATCATACCAGTGTGTATTACCCTTTGTCTGGGCGTAAGCCTCGGTCTTCTCTGCAATGAAGGAACTCATTTTGTTGCTGAAGATGGCAGTTGGACCTGGCCATTTAAGAAAGCGAAACAGACTCAGATAAAACGAGAAGTATAAAACTAACAAGCATCAGTCATTTTGGCTGGTGCTTATTAGGCGTTAATTATAAAAATTTGAGTAACATATTTTATTTTGTTTTCAAGGTGGTAAAAAAGTGATATACTTTTTCTATAAAGTATCAGACACCTAAAATAAAGAAGAAAAGAGAACAAAGCATATGTTGTTTGATGAAAAAACACAAAATGAATTTGCATATGAAATGATGGAAACGATGGTCTCAGCCACAGAGATTTTCAATACCGTGCTGTTGAATAATTTAAAAAAGTATTTTTGCATCTATAATGCATATATAACAGTCTTCGATTTTGAGGGAAAGTTTTTGTCTCTTACAGACTTGAATCGTTTGTATATCGGTACGGAGCATCCATATTTCTCCATTGCAGAGAAAGACATATGTGCAAGAAAAATCAATGAAGAATGTCGCAAAGATAATATGTGGCACGACAACATAAGACCATATATTTACAGAACGTCAGATCTTTTGTTGCAGAATGATGGAGAAATGACGGAGTATGTTAATTTTTTAAATAAAACGATGCATGTAAAATATCAGGTGATCATGCCGTTTGATATCTACGGATGTATTCATCTATGTATTTATCGCAGGGAAGGTGAACAGGATTTTTCAAATAGGGATCTGGAGAATTTCGAACAGATTTACAAATATATAGCAAAAACCTTTAAACTATTTAAAGTGCTGGAAAAGCCGAAAATTATTTCCAATATAAAAGATGAGGTAATTTTGATGAAAGATGATGCATATATCATTACAGATATTGATCATAAGGTGTTGACCAGCAATCAAAAAGCTCGAGAATATATATCTGCCATGGCAGGAAGTGCGGTAACAGATGAAAAACTCAAGGGAGAGGAGTCTCTCATTTTGTTTATCCTTCAGGGAGCCTCAGATCAGCTGGTCAAGACAGTTGAGATTAATGGATATATATTTCAAGTATATCCTTTTCCAATGAATTATGTACATGGAATGGTGGAAATGTATCACTGGATTAATATATATAGGGCAGAGGATCAGGAGGCAATCCGGTCGGTGGTCAATCCGCTGACTCTCACCAAAAGAGAGAAAGAAGTGGCAGAGCTTCTATGCGATGGGTTATCTTATCAGGCGATTGCGGATGAAATATTCATCAGCTTTCATACAGTGAAAAATCATGTTCAGAATATTTTTTCAAAATACAATGTAAATAATCGTTATCAGTTTTATCAGATTTATAAGACACATAATCCAATATAAAGGATATTTGTGGATGGAGGTTATATGGCGAAATTATCAATTATTGAAACCGGTTTGTGGGACGTGCCGAGAAATGAGATAATTCAGGCAGAGACTCCGGATATCTACGCACAGAATCGCAGACATACAATTTGCGGACATTGTGTGTTGGTTCAGGACGAAAAGGAGGGGAACATCCTTTGGGATACAGGGATTACATCCGATTGGGAGATGACGTGGCCGGAGCAGTTTAAAAAGGATTACACCTTTTATAAATTAAGCAATCTGGAGGAAAAACTAAGAGAGTTGGGGTTGGTACCGGCAGATATTGATCTGCTGATCTGCTCTCATCTTCATTATGATCATGCCGGAAATCTGAAAAAGTTTCGGCATACAAGGGCTGGAAAATGTGTTCTGATCAGCGAAGCCGAAGCGCATGAGGCTTTTGTGAAAGTTTCTATGAGCCCAGATGGAGTATTCGGTGCATATTTCAGAAATGAAATAATTATGGATGGGATTGGCTATCAGACAATTTCTGAGGACACATGGGTGTCAGATGATGTGTTTTTGTTTATTCAAAGAGGACATACGCCGGGCGTAATTGGAATGCTTGTCCGTACGGAGGAGAATGGAAACTTCCTGTTTGTCACAGATGGCATTTATTCCAAATTGAATTTTGGACCACCGGTCGTCCTTCCGGGACTTTGTGTAGATCCGAAATCCTACATGGAAAACATTGATCGTATCCGAGCATTGGCCAAAAAATATGATGCAAAAATTGTGTTTGGACATGATGTCGAAGATTTCAAACAATGGAAATTGTCACCGGAGTGGTATCGATAAACATGGTAGCACAGGAGTTGTGAGCTTTTTTATAAAATCGGCTGTGAATAGTAACTGAAAATTGTAAAGAGGAAAATTCAAAACAAAAAGGGGATTGACAAAGGAGGTTAAGTAGGCTACAATATAAAAGCATTCAGGTTAGCGGAATTGCGGATAAGACCTTAAAGAAAATAATTTCTAAAATTCAGTTGACAATAATAAACAGTTATGTTAAGCTAACAAAGCTGCTCACGAAGGCAGTGATTGAAAAAGCAGACCAAAAGATGAAAAAGTACTTGACAAATAAAAACAAGTATGATAAGCTTTTAAAGCTGTCTCTAAGGAAAAGAAGTTCTCGAAGACGGCGAAAAAAAAGTAGTTGACAACATCTGTAAGATGTAGTAAACTATTAAAGCTGTCCCAAAGGACAGCAAGAACATTGACAATAAAACAGCATAAGAACCTTTGAGAGTTCTAATACAGAATAATAGAACAAAGAAAAGTAAAGAAAGACAAAGAGATAATGCTATGCGTTATCTTGAGCAAGAATATTAAACGAGAGTTTGATCCTGGCTCAGGACGAACGCTGGCGGCGTGCCTAACACATGCAAGTCGAGCGATTTACATTGCTTCACCAAATGTTGAAATAGTGCCCAAGCGCATTTGCCCGGGTATCGAAGAGCAAGTATAAAATATAAGGTGAAAGTAAAAGGTATAAAGTAAGAAGCGATAAATGCGCTTCACGCTAATTCCAAGTGCCAACACCATAGATACTATGATTAAGTATCATAGATACTATGATTAAGTATCATAGATACTATGATTAAGTATCATAGATACTA
>ENA-UOOR01000873-UOOR01000873.1-fermentation-metagenome-genome-assembly--contig:-NODE-873-length-38914-cov-214.952186_pt1 | contig 38914 bp, 34 predicted proteins | sample MGYA00245780_ERZ724029 | MGnify/ENA primary metagenome ERZ724029 (study PRJEB28704, sample SAMN03018315) | fermentation metagenome | biome: anthropogenic terrestrial biome; feature: soil... | reverse complement strand
GTTATATATGAAGGAGCATTTTTATGATAATACGTAAGTGATTCAAGCCAAGCATTTGAAGAAGCTTTACCATTATACCAAACACCAAAAAGTCCTTTTTTCCTGAAGGATACTGTAATGTACAGACTTAAATAACCATGGTGTACGTTTGATTCCCATACATAGCTATTTACCCATAATTTAGTTTTCTTATCACTATTATAAAAAGGAAAATTTTCGTTACCCTCCATACCGCCTGCAAACTGGTCTACCCGTGTAAATGTAGTATCAGTTTGAGGATTAAAGTTACCAGGTATAACAATGCTCTTAGTAGACATGTCGGATTCTTTAACTACAGGAATTTCGACTTCCGGGTTATCAATAAATGGGATAGCTAACCCGAGTTCTTTAATTTTATCATAACTGAATACATCCCTAAAATCTTTTTCTTTACCTGCTATTAGCACTTTCCCTTCACTATTCAGCAGCTTACTTACCGATTCATCACTAACTGGCAGGTATACAGAAAAATCGTCTTTATATTCTGGAAAATATAAAGAAGGATATTTCGCTTTAAACTCCTCATAACCAGCTTCGCTTTGATAATAAAAATCAGCTTCATCTAAAGCTTGTTGATATTCATCAAAAAGAGAATGAAAATTAGACTCTATAGTTTCACTACGTGTTTCAATGGAATTATTATCACTTTTACGGATAGTTTCAACTGAGTTGAAAAATTCTGTTTCGTCACTAAAAGATAGAATATTTGCCTTATCTTCTGTTAGTTTATCTATAACGGTTTCGTTTTCTACCAGTTCTTCATTGCTGCATGAAAATAGAGCAATGAAAAATACACACAAAAAAAATGTCTTTTTCATAATATGAATTTTTTATTCCAAAGTACCCATTTAGTCAGGTACTCTGAGAGTAATTAGTTATTTGTTGATATATTAACTCCCGTTTTTCTATATTGCGCACTATATAAAACAGGCACGTTAGTTTTCTATATATTGATATTCGTTACCACAGAATATATCCTATTTATACTTCTAAAGTGAGAGTAAGCAATAGTTTGCAATAATAAAGAAAATATATATACAATCCAAATTATATATATATTGCAAATTTCATTCATAAAATCATAATATAACTGATATTAAACTCATTACACTATAGTAGTATCAAATATATTAAATCAATTGATATAATAAAACGTAGAAAATACGGTATATTTACATAACATTAACAATTTGAAAGTATTAAATTTGAGATAAAATATTCATATTTGCAAACTCGATTGTATTGGCATTTTCTTCACTCTTAACTCAAGCCGGAATTAAACCCCGTTTAAATGAATTAATCTCTTTCTCTCTCAAAATCACCAAATCCGACACAAAATAACAATCATGTACTTTGAGAGAATTCTATTTTCTTCTGATGATCCCGGCAAATTTCATCCACCGCTTTTATAAAGTGCCCAACGCTTTTTTTTCTGTTGTGATATAGAAAAAAATCTACTAAAAGTTGACGACAATAGTTTGGTTAATATCAGTCGTATAATTGGGTGACAAATGTTCCTGACGCATAATGTTTCTCTTGGTATATCCTGCTGAATGTACGCCATCAGGATATTTACTATTAATCTTGTCCATAGTTTTCATTAAAGCAATATGTTTCGGATTTCGGTCCTCAAAGATCTTTTGTTGTCTCTCATACTCCTGGACAAAATCTGAAAGTTTGACACCTGCCCGTTTATATCCATACCCATGTAGATAAATCTTCTCAAATACAGCTATGGCAAAACTGATAAGCTCCAATGTTGAATTGGTAGTAAAAGGTAGCTTAATTTCTAAAGATTTTGAGTAATTCTGATCCGGCTCTTCAAATGGAGACGTTTCAATGAAAATCTCCATTTTAGAGCATAATGATCTCTGATCTCTCATCTTTTGCGCACAATTAGATACAAAGGCGATGATCCGGTCTTTGACCTGTGCCTTATCGTAATATTTCTGATCGAATGATCGAGTCGTTGAAATAGACTTTCTTATTTCTTCCTGTTCGATACCGATAGCCGGTATCCCTCTTAAATCATACTGTAATCTCAATCCTGTGATCGATAGTTTTTTTCGCACCCAGGATTCCGGCAATAACGTGAATTCATAAGCATTTTTTACACCGGCAGAAACCAGTTTTTGAAATGATTTATCACCAATACCCCAAATCTCTTCTGCTTTGAACCATTTCAATGCCTTTATACGCTTCTCTTCCGTATCGATCACGTGAACCCCTCCTGTCTGCTCTGGAAACTTTTTTGCAATATGATTTGCGACTTTACAAAGCGCTTTAGTATTAGCAATCCCCACACCTGTTCTAATACCGATCCATTTATTTATATGATCTCGGATTTTTGTTCCATGCTCTTTGAAATCTACATTAAAACCATACAAATCTATAAATGATTCATCGATACTATATTTTTCTACAATTGGCGAGTATTGTGAAAGAATACTCATCATCCTGTTACTCATATCTCCATATAAGGCAAAATTCGCAGAGAATAGCTTTACTCCAGATCTTTTGAAAAGTGGCATATATTCAAAGGCAACAGCACCCATAGATATCCTAATCGCTTTGCCATATCATTCCTCGCTATAACACAACCGTCATTATTCGAGAGAACGACCACAGGACAATTACGATACCTCGGGTTGAAAAAAACCTCAATAGACGCATAAAAGTTGTTACCGTCGATCAACGCAAACATTTGCTCATTCTAACTTTATTGTTGACAATAGCTGTGATAATACCCCATATAATCACTTCCGATCCCTCTTTATATTCAAGTATCGGAAATTCATCATTTACCGGGATCAACGTTATTTTATTTTTTTCTTTCTTAATCCATTTGGCGGTAAACTCGCCATCTACATAACAAGCGGCCAGTAGATCATCGCTCCACTCAACAGATCTATCCACAATAAGGATACTGCCCGGAATGACCAGGGGGAAAAGTGAATAACCGGAAGCACGTGCGTAGAACGTAGATTCCTTATGTCGAATAAGGAGACTATTGATATCCAAAGTCTCCTGCAGAAAATCATCAGCCGGTGATGGGAATCCGCAGGATATCGATCCGCAAAAAGGGAGTTCAACTTTGGAATATTCAGGGATCAAAAACTCAAATTCCTGAAATTCCTTGGTTCTTATATTATTGTTGATTGATACTTTCATGATGCAAATATAAGGTTGACCAATGAAGTTTTTGTAAACTATTATGAATTTAACTTTGCGTGTAAAAATAAGAAAAATACATATTATGACTTTGGTGTCAAAATTTGATACTTCAGTTGACAGGTTCAACAAATTTTGGTGTCACAACACTACAGGATCTTCCTCCGATATTCTTATATATAATCATGCGTATTAGTAATTTAGTATAATAGTATATAAGTAATAACTTGCCAAATTTATGCGGTACATATCCAGAGTGGGGTTTTTGTTTCATCTGTATTTCTTTTGATCGTACTGCACGTTGACTATTTTTTATGCGTCCATCATAGAGTCGTTAATTAAACATAAATGAATTCCTGTTATTTGGAAAGCAACATAGAAGTGTCTTGTAATATATTATTTGTAGTGTAATCACTTTATATTCAGGATTTGAGAAATGAAAATATAATTATTAATTTAACAAAAAAATATCCCTATTAATATCGTACTACTCCCAGATTATAATTATTTACTGATGCTTTTGAATAATAAGCAATCTTATAATTAGATGGATTTCTTCCTACTATAATCCCGGCTGCACTTATATTCATCGAAGTTGTGACTCCATATACAAGCCCCCCACTATCTCCTTTTTGTATATCCTTTGAAGTAGAGACAGAAACGAGACCTGTATAAGCTACCCCAAGCACAGGACTACCTAGATTAACAGAAGGATTAATTACAGTCCCCCAATCCCAGCCTAATAATTGAGCACTTAACTCAACTGAAGCTCCGGCTCCAGGGAAAATATAACCTAAACCAAGATTATCAGTGGTTCCTTGTATTGCATTTGTAGGCGCATTAGCTGAAAGAGGTATAAGACAAAAAGCTCCATCATAATCTCCTCCGTATGTGCTACCAACACAAGATCCTATTGTATTTCCCAAATATTTCAATGGATCTCCAACACTAAATGAATGTCCTGATCCAACAATACCTACTTTATTATCACTTGTTCTTTTTGCTCTATAAGCAACTGATGAGTCATATGTACCGTTATTTACTTTCGAACCGGCATTAGGCCCAACTGTAAGTTCAATTCCTCCTGTACCATTAATAAATTCAACACCCTCCGGATTTCCTAAGAAATTCATTATTTCATTAATTACCTCTTTGTTGTTAATATCTTTCAATTCAATAACATACCTATTGGCATAAACATCGAGGTAAGATGAATAAAAATTGTTATAAAAATTTTTACTGGCTTTTCCATTAAGAAATTCTTTGAATTTTTCGTTTATACTATCCAGATAGCTATAAGTGTATTTTCCTTTTTGTAATATGTATTTTCTCCCATTTAGTTTTTTAGCAAAATCATTCTTTGCTTCATTCTCTTTACCCTCTACTACAACTAAAACAAAATTACCTTCCTTATCAATATATGCACCCCCAAAGTAATCCGGGTATACATATACCGGAGTTCCATCATTCCTTGTTGAAACTTTAATAGACTGATAAAATTCCTGTGAAATTTTATCGGCTGGCCGAAGTCGAGATTCTTTCAAGCTTTTTTCAGATCTGATTTCACTTTCATCAGTTTTCTCAACTTGATCATTTACATTTTGGTCATTGATGCATGAATTTAAATAGCCAATTGAAATTATAGCTATAAGAAATACCGATAGATTAATTTTTCTCATAATGTCAATTCTTTAAAGGATCTAACTATTTATTAAACAATTATTATGCAATATTGTTTGTATACAACAAATATTTAATATTACGAATATTATCAATACAACAAAATAGCAATCAAGTTAAGCTAACAAAAAAATAATGATGTCTTAATTCATTTTTCAATGAATACTGGAAAATCCATAGCACATTGACCCCGTTCGCCAAGTCGTCGTTGACCCTCTAAAAATTTTCTATATTGCCCCGTATAAGTCCTGGCCGACGGGGTCATTCTTATTTTAGTTTATTTATTCTTTCCTGCCTTCATTTTGCGCACGCTTTCACCTGTCAACTCAATTTGGTGTGCCTCGTGCACGATTCTGTCGAGGATGGCATCGGCCACCGTTGGGTCACCGATAGCATCGTACCAGTTGGATACCGGTATCTGAGAGGTGACAAGGATGGATTTTCTTCCGTGGCGGTCCTCAATGATATCCAGCAGGATTGGCCGCTCTTTAGCGTCAAGGGGTACGAGGAAGAGGTCGTCAAGGATGAGCAACGGGCATCGTTCTATCTTTCGGAGTTCGGCCTCGATTGTTCCTTTAGCTTTTGCCACTTTCAGAGCACCCAGTAGTTTTGACGCGTTTGCATAGAAGGTACGCATACCGGATTTGCAGGCCTGGTATCCCAATGCCGTGGCCAGGAAGCTCTTGCCGGTACCGGATGAGCCGGTGATGAACAGGTTCTGAGCCTTGCGGATGAACTCGAGGGAGGCCAGACGTTCCATCTGGTTGCGGTCAAGTCCGCGGCTGATGGTATAGTCTATTTCCTCCAAATAGGCTCTGTATCGGAACGATGCCATGCGTATGAGTCGCTGGATGGCGGCTTCTGAACGGTAATCCCATTCCCGGGAGAGCAGCCAGCCCAGGAAGCTGTCGGGAGTGGCTGCATCCGCGAAGGTTGACGACAGGCTTTCGGTGAAGGCTGCGGCCATGCCGTGGAGCTTCATACGGTTCATAAGGTCGAGAGATATGGTGTTACGGTCTTTTTCGACAGTGATAGGTGCCGTCTTTTCATTTGTTTCCATTATTGTCTTTTTTTAAGTTGTTTGATATGATTGATTTTGAGAAGTAGTCGCGTCCGCGGATGTTTTTATGGCGTGGGAGTACCGGCGCCTCTCCGTCTGTATCACAATCGTCGGCAGATGGCAGGAAATCGGCGTCATCCCCCTTTTCCAGAATGTCGAGTACTTCCTGATATCCGTAAAAACGTGCTTGTGATGCGCATGCACACGCTGCTACAAGCCGTTCCAGCCCGAACTTTTTCTCAAGTGAAAGAATGCCGCGACAGCTACGGAACGCTATGGGCGGATACTTCTTATGAACAGCCACCTCCTTCAGGTATACCAGTACGATGTTGTCGATGGAAGCGGCCCGCTCAAAGATCTCGTCAATATCTTTCTCGTAGCTGCCGTGACGGCCCGGCAGATTATGCGACGGCTTCTGCGTGTAACCATAAGGAGTGTCGTCACGGTGATGCGTGGCCACGTGTCTGAGTCCATGAAAAATATCCAGTGTTTCAGCGTCATAGACGATGTCCACACGTTTGCCGATATACTCTTTGGGTACGCTGTAGTGGTGCTTGAGAAGCGTGACGTAGCTGTTACGCATGACCGTTACCGTTTTCTGCTCTTTCATCTGGTAGCCTATAGCCGGAAGAGGACGCAGATAGCCGGCCTCCATCTGTTCGAACAGCTGGCGACGGGAATGCTTGCGCGACGCCATGCGTCGGTCGTTAAACCTGTCAAGCGAGGTGCGTATGGCGTTGTTCAGGGAGTCCAGGTCATGGAACGTCAACCCTTCGATGTCGGCATAAACAGAACGGTACATCAGTTTTACAGCGTTCTCCACGAGTGCCTTGTTATGTTAATCTTTACATAACAAGGCATATGTAAAGCTTATCGTTATGTAAAGACGACCTTGCAAAAGGTTGATTTGCAAGGTCTTCTTGAAAAATCCGTTTACATAATTCTATTCTTTCCAAGGTTCATGAGCCATTCTTTTAGCGAAGCGTTAGCCTCCCATAGAGGTTCCTCTGGATCAACGATTTGCTGGCTCACGCCTTCGATGGCTTCTCGTTTGCGGTGGTTGGAGAGCTTAGCATAGATTTCGGTTGTTTGCACGCTGGCATGACCGAGCAGGTCGCGCACAACTATCAATTCGGTGCCTTTATCTACCAAGGCCATTGCCGTGGAATGGCGCAGTTTGTGGGGGCTGGTGTCCGCCGGGATGAGAGAGGGATTCCGGGGTCGTGCCATGTTGGCATATTTTCTGAGCAGATGATTGATGCCCTGGCGTGTGAACTGGTTCCCCGAGTGGTTGTTGAACAGGGGACGGTCAAGGTTGTGTGGAAGAAAGGCACCCGTTTTAGAGGTGTAGTCTGCCAAAACCTTACCAAGTTGTTTTATCACCGGAACATGGCGTTTTTTACCCCCTTTACCATGGATGAGCAGATGGCGGGGATGGTTCATTGACACATCGCGCCCTTTGATTTGGATGAGCTCACTGACGCGTATGCCTGTTGTAAACATCAGAAAGAACATGGCATAATCGCGTTGTCCGGACAATGTTGCCCTGTCTATCTGGCCCAGCAGCAGGTTAATGCCCTCAGGCTTGAGGTAGGAAATTTCCTTTTGCTGTCCTTTTTTGATTTTGATTTTTCTCACATCATCAGTTTGTGCCAGATATTCGGGTCTTTCGTAGCGGACGTATATGGAAAAGCTTTTGAAGGCTGCAAGTCGTTGGTTTCGTGTGGCTACTGAAACAGACCGATTTTGTTCCAGCCAGTCGAGGAACGACAAGATATTTTGACGTGTGATGTGGTGTAAATCGATCTGCTCGGCAGCCACATGCAGCACAGATTCCATGTAGTCAATGAACTGCACGAATGCGACTCTGTAGGTAGAGATGGTGCAGCCTGATGCGCCCAGATCATTAACCAAGTAATCGCGGAAGTATTTATATAGCAATGAGGCAAAGTCAGTCTTCACAATGCACCTCCTTTCCATAAACATCTTCGAGAGTGGTATCGAACTTCTTCTGCAGGTAGGGATAAAGGTTTACTGCAAGTCGCAGGTAACGCTCGGTAGCCATGATGCTGGCATGGCCCATATAAGCCGACAATATGGGCAGCGCTACGTACATGTCCTGTCCACGCTCAATCATCTGCTTGAAAGCACCCACGGCATGCGTGTGTCGCCAGTCGTGCAGGCGTTTCGTGCTCCCTGCGGCGGATGCCGACGGAATGCCTGCCATGCACAGCAGACGACTATGCACTTCCTCAAGCCAGTCGCATCGCAAAGCACTTCCCTTGCGGTTGGAAAAAATGAAATCATCCTCTCCCAAAAGATAGAAGGTTTTGTCGGCATATTCCTTAAGCAATACATGCATCGATTCTGACAGGACAGCGTAACGTTCCTTCGAACCCTTTGTGACACGTAGTCTGATTATGCCCTCTTCAAGATCAACGTCTTTTATCCTGATCATCAGCGTTTCAGTTACACGCAGACCACAGCTGTATAAGAGCCTGAACAATACGGGAAGTTGTATCTTATTTTTTGGATTGCCTGGGAAGTCGTAAGCATCCACGGCTTGGAAGTACCGATCAATTTCGTCATCGGTATAGATATGAGGTACGAAATTGTTTTTAGGTGGTCGCACATCGCGCAGAAGTGTCACTTTGTACCCCTTGACAAAGAGGAATTCGAAAAATCGCTTGGTGAAGTTGATGCGCATGTAATGACCGTGATCGGACTCGCCATCACGGCGGGAACGCCATGATGCAGACACTTCAGCATCAAAACCAATGAGAGGTATTTTGTTACCTTCCAGAAAGGCATCAAGCTTCTTGAGATACAGGATGTCCTGATCAATGCAGATGCCGGTAGCCTGGCGATAATCGAGAAAGACATCGATTTCCCCGGCGAAAGCTGAGATGAATGACGGTCTATTCATTTCGCATCCTCCTTCCCTTCTATATACCAATGGCTGTGAAGTTTCGGCACCGGAAGTGAACATTCTCGCAGGCGGTCGATGTCTATCTTGACATAGGCCTTTGTTGACTCGGTCGAAGAATGTCCCAGGGCGGTGCTGATCACCTGGAAGCCGACCCCTTGTTTGAGCATGTTGGAGGCCAGGCTGAAACGGAGCGAGTGGGGCCCGTGTTTCTTTTGCTGCCATCCCTGTATCTGTGACCGGCGGAAAGCGGCGGTAACTATTGAATGGATGGTCGGAGTGGAAAGGAGCTTGCCCCGGGTGACATGGTCGTGGCTGACGATGATGACATCGTTAACTTCGGTTGGCCGCCCATGGCATAAATAGTCAATAATGGCGTTCCCGACAGATGAGAGCAACGGGTATTGCAAGGGCACATCGGTCTTGTATTGGCTAAACGAAACAGTGTTACGTTCCCAGTCGATATGTCTAAGGCTTAGCCTGACAATGTCGGAGGCACGCATCCCGTATTCTGCGGCAAGGAGAACAACCAGGTAATCTCTCTTTCCCTTGGGCGTGCTGCGATCGATAGCACCGAGCAAAGATTTTATCTCCTCTGTGGTATAGGTTGTGGGTATCTCAAGATGTTTGGAGCGCTTTGGCTCTTTCAACACGTAAGGCGACAGGTCTTTACCGAGGATACTGAAGTCGAACAGGTATTGAAGCATCTCCCTGACGGTGGATTTATAACTGGTTCTATTACCGCAGGTGTCCGAGGCGAAGAACTCTTCGTTTAATTCGATGGTCACATTCTTGATATCCAGCATTTTGTCATGTAGGAAGTTATCATACCGACAAAGAATCCAAAACTTGTACCGGATGGTGGTGGGTCGATATCCCTTTTCTTCCTCGCACCAACGTAAATAGGAATGCACATGGTCTTTCAGGATAGTGTAGAACCGATATTCCTTAAGGGGTGTTCTTCCTTCAAAAGGTTCTCCCTTAAAGAAGTTGTTGAGCAAACGTAGTGCTCTCAAAGTGATTTTGTCTTTGCCTGGGAGATTTATAGCGGCCTCCCAACACCCGGTTTTTTCCAAGGAGTAGGTGCCTATAGCCTCCTCGGACACACAGTCAATAGCGTGATCTTCAGCCCACTCTCCGAACAAACGGCAGACTTTGCCATAAGTCCAGCGAAGTTCCTGGCTATAACCCATATCAATAAGTTCGAGTTGGAACTCATCGAAAACTTTTTTGATTTTCTTCGGCATTGTTTCCATGTTTAATAGATTGATGCTTAAAGATACTCAAAGTAATGTTATGTAAAGAAACAATGTAATTAATATCTGATTATAAGGGATTTATGGTGCAATATTTACATAATGATAAGCTTTACATATGCCTTGTCCTTGGGATGGCGCACACAGGCAGGATACACGGCACACCCGTAGTGTTCGGCGAAGGCCGCAAACTCTTCGTTGATAACCGGCTCATTGCGGTCACTGCGGGTCACTGCCGACTTCAGGTTATCAGGCACTATTGCCATGGGGGCACCACCATAGAAATGCAGTGCGTTCTGGCAAGCACCAACAAGATCTTCCTTGCGTTGCGACCATACTGCTTCGCAGTAGGTATAATGGCTGCACGGCAGGATAGCAACGAACACTTCCACTCTTTTCACTTCGCCTGTGACGGCATCTGTCACCTCGAGTCGGTCTCCGGCATAGTCGATGTACATCTGGTCTCCGGCATAGTGTTCCACATGACCTATTACCTTAGTCTGGAGCATATACCGGCGCAACAGGATACCGAAATTCGCATGACGGTAACCCTCGGGGTGTTCGCGTTCATACTCTTCGAAGAGCGCGCACACCGTGACGCCTTTTCTGCTCAGGCGCGAGGCGTACTCCGGAAGGAGAGCATCCAACTCAACCCGACGATGCGAGGGTTCTCTGAGGCGTGATTTACTACCGACAAACATCTCATGAAGATGCTCGTCGGACATGGCTAACACTTTCTCAAGGGGAAGACCGCTATCCTGGTATGCCCGGACATACTTTCGCACTGTGTTGCGGGACAGCTCAAAGGCACCGCTTATGCCTTTTATTCCCATTCCCATTGCGTAGCAACGGAGAACATTTTTTAATTTTGTCATTCTATTATCAGTTTTATACCGTCGGCCAGGACGGAAACCGAAATTACATAAAAACCCCTGTCAAGTATTAAACCTGACAGGGGCATTTTTATTTTGGCGGAAAGGGTCAATGATAAAATGGTCAAGAGGGTCAACGACGACTGGCGAACGGGGTCAATGTGCTATGGATTTTTCACCGGCAATTGTACGTTCTCTTATTATATCTCTCTCAAATTCTGCCATCGCTCCGAAAACGGCCAATGGGAATTTACCCATTGATGAATTCGTATCTATTTTATCCTGTATGGCCACAAAGGTAACTTTTCGTGAATTCAAATCATTGATGATATTTAAAAGTTCAGACAAGGATCTTGCCAGTCTGTCAAGTTTCCACACTACAAACGTATCATTCTCCCGTAAAAAAATAAGGGCATTTTGTAATTCCGGGCGAGATTTAAAAGAAGAGATTTTTTCCTGGTATATTTTTTCACAACCAAATTTTTTTAAAGCGTCAATCTGCAAATCTAAATTTTGTGCATTGGTGCTTACTCTCGAATATCCTATGATCATAATTTGTACTATAAAAACGTTATCTCGCAAAAGTAGAGAAAAATATCGCGCGGAACCTAAAAAAATCAAGGAATTTCAAGAGAGTTAATTTGTCTCATAAAACCAACGTTTTAATAAGTCACAAAAGTATCAAAGTAAATTTTTTGTGTTACATGGAATAAAATTTCCCCCTGCACAATATTTGTATTTATGCAGGGGGAAATTGAAATAATTTATTAATAATTCAAAAGGGAAATTAGAAATATATAATTGGGATTATATAAAATGTACTGCACATATGTTGGATAAGATCGACTGGTGTGATAGGCTGTAATATTATGAAAACATTGGTTGTTGCTATCACCAAAGGTCGCACACTGATTGTATACATGGTATTGGTCATTATTAGCTGAACCTGATAAACTATTTCCGAAATTTAATACAAAATAGTCACCTATATACAAAGGTCCGGATGCACTCCAATTATCGTATACTAATTTTATAGCATCCCACCTTTGTTGATCGTTCAAAGGAAGTAAATTGATTGGTGATGCTAAACGAGAGTCATTTTTTTTTTGAACCGGCACAGCCCAGATTAATCCCTTTTCATCATATTTAATTTCAAATCTACCCTCTTGTAATGCCGTATTCCATTCCTCATACAAAAAATTCACGATATAATCGAACAGATCTTCCGCCATATTGACTTCAGCTCCTGATTTGATGGTTGTGTATATTTGATTGTCTTTTACATACGACTGTTCTTTTATCCGGTCTAAGGCTGCCAAATATACCATCTGGTTGTAGGCTTTATCCCCCACAAGCCCGGTTTCAGGATCCGGTGGATTTATCGCTTCCGTACTCATCGGTTCTTTGGTTTCGAGAAAGTCAGAGTCTTTGAATTTAAGGGCCTGGGCCTGTTCCCAAGCTTCTGCATTCCTTGTCTGAATTTCCTGCGTTTTTTTATCTTGATATCCTTCATCCGATGCTTCAGTACCTTTTTGGTCGGTACAGCCCGATATGATTAACAATAACAAGGAAAATACAATTAATGATATTTTAAATAAAGTGTTCATAGTCTTTTTGTTTAATTGGTTTAATTCATAAAAAATGCGGCAAAAAACTACCTCCTTTCTTTATACCGCTACCATTTCAATTGTTCCACAATAATAATAAAAATATATATGCAATCAAAATTGTATATATGTAATTTTAAATATTTTTTCTGTTCGACATGAAAAACGACTAAAAATACTAATATAATAATTATCTTTAAGTAATAATAGCAAAATGCTACAAGAAATTATTATAAAATATCGCATTTCTACTATATTTTCGTAATCAAAATTAATAAATATAGGTAATGCTCCCGTATAGCTAAGAAAACCTATATCGAAAATTTTATATTTTCGATTCGAATAAATGAGAATTCCTTTGGAGTTCCCCCCTTTAGCGAAGCGTCAAGGTAAAAGGGGGGAAATGAGAAAGGGGGGATATTCCTATTGTGGTATTTCTTTAGTGTTTTGGGATGCGTTTTATTATTCTCTTTATTCTTTATAAGATTGGTGGTATGAACTACACAGCTAAATATGAAAATAAAGCCGCATATTAAAATAAGGGAGTATCCCCTGAACTGTGTAAGTTGGTAATTGTAGGGTTGAAGTCCGGACTTCAACCCTACAATAATTTTACTAACTTTACATTTCAACAGTTATGAGAAAAGAAGATTTATTAAACAGCGATTTTTTAAAGCAATTCAAAAGCGGGGAAGAACTTGAGAGCTTTCTTTCCCAACTTCACAAGCGTGGCATCGAGCAAATGCTTGAAGGGGAGCTCGACCATCACCTGGGTTACGACAAGCACGCTAAAAGTGACCAGCCCAATGCCCGAAACGGGTACGGCAGTAAAAAGATAAGAAGCGATTTTGGCGAAGCCCGCATCGATGTCCCCCGTGACCGGGAGGGCAGTTTCGAGCCGGTTATCGTTCCCAAACGCAAGAGCATGGCCGAAGGTGTTGAATCCCTGGTGGTCTCCCTTTACGCCAAGGGGATGAGCAATGCCGACATCGAGGAACAGTTACTGGAGATGTATGACTTCAGGCTTTCCACCAGCGCCATATCGAGGATTACGGCTCGTGTGACGGAAGATATCACGGCCTGGCAGAACAGGCCACTGGAAGAGGTTTATTTGATTGTATGGATGGACGGGATCGTCTTCAAGGTGCGTGAAAACTCCAGGGTGGTCAACAAGACGGTCTATATTGCCGTTGGCCTGCGCCGGGACGGCAAGAAGGAGGTACTGGGCCTCTGGCTTGGCAAGAATGAAAGCGCAGCCTTCTGGATGAGTGTCCTGACGGATCTCAAGGCGCGTGGCGTGGTGGATATCCTGATCACCGCCACCGACAACCTGAACGGCTTTACAGATACCATACGCAACGTGTTTCCCGAGTCCCGCACCCAGATATGCGTAGTGCACCAGATACGCAATGCGTGCCGCTACGTGGTATGGAAAGATAAAATGATTATCCGCAAAGTGTCCTATTATAAATTTTAGTTCTAAAGTCTGATTGATATGAAACGGCAGCGAAGACAAGCCGATCAAATTGTTTCTCTCGAAAGAACCTCCTGTTGAATTTATAACAGAACTCGTTGAGATAATATTGTAAATATTCTGTTTTTAATTTATGATGTATGTCCAACAACAAACGCTTAGCATTGGCAATAGCTACATGCACCCAAGGCAGTACGGTTTCTAATTCCTCAGGCTCAATTGCCTTTGAAATATGAGATTGAACATGTTGTTTCAAATCTACATACGATGTGGAATCATCGGTTAATAATTCCGAGTTCTCATCCACTTGCTCTTTGACAATCGGTGTAATTGTATCGGCTTTTAAATCACTGATGACTTTCATTTTCAGATAACCAACCCTTTTGGGTCTTTGTCCTTTGCGAGGGGTATCTTCAAACCGACTTTCACACATTACCAACACTTTGGTTTTGTTTTGGCTGCCTCTCCCTCTTTTCAAGGGCTCACCCTTTTGACTATCGGGGATTTCGGTTGTGAAAAAAGCATCGTCAAGTTCTATTTGCCCTGAAAGATCGTATTGATCATCGCGTTTGCCCATCACATCGCGCAGTTTGCAAACCATTTCCCAAATAGGCTGGTAGCGTTTATGTCCCAATTGAAGGCGAAGCTCTTCGGTTGAAAAAGACTTTTTAGTACTTGTCAGCAAATGAATAGCTATCAACCAGTAACGATAAGGCAACTTGGTATTTTGCAATACAGTGCCTGAGCGAAGCGATGTGCGAGAATGACATTTTTTGCATTCGTAGCTTGATTTATTTTCAAGCCAGTAATGGTCTTGGCAGTTACACCTTTTACAGGTAATACCGATTTTGTCGCGTTCCTGCTTAAATTTTAGACGACAGGCGGATTCATCGGGGAACTCTTGAATGAATTTTAGTAAGTTCATAATCTGATTATTTACACTGTAAATATACTAAAATTCAATAATATACACAAGTATATATCGTTAAATTATTTACCTTTTTTTCCGCTTTCAGGTTCTTGGGTTTTAGGACACTTTGCGGATAATCATTAAAGATAAAAAGGAGTTCACCGCCGATATGAAGCTGATATATGACGCCCCCACCCGGGAGGCGGCCGAAGCAGCCCTGAACGACTTTGCCGCCAAATGGGAAGGTAAATATGCATATGCCGTCAAGTCATGGCGTGACAACTGGCAGGAACTGACTGTATTTTTTGATTTTCCGGTGGAAATCAGGCGTATTATCTATACTACCAACCTGATAGAAAATCTGAACGGGAAGATCAGGAAATACACCAAAAACAAACTCTCATTCCCGACCGATGAAGCGGTCATCAAGTCTGTATACCTGGCTGTCAGGGAAGCGACAAAGAAATGGACAATGCCCATAAGGGACTGGGGGCTGGTATTGAACCAATTTTTAATTATCTTTGCAGAGAGGGTCAGGCTATAAACAGGACCCTTCAATTACTACTTACACACTTTAAGGGATAGTGTCTTTTTTATACAGCATAATTGTCAATCCGAAACCTACCAAAAGTTTCGGATTGTTTATTTAATAGGCTTTTTGTTACTTTTTCTCCCTGTCCGTTTAGTTAGTCATGGAAAAAGTAACGGCGGAAAAATCCGCCGTCTGTTCATGCTATATCAGTTCCAAACATATCATTGAAGAAAGTTACCAGTTCCTTTCGGTGTAAGCTGTCCCAATATAGGGAAGCAGGATGATATGGTTCATGGCGTCCGATTTCATAGGCAATATCTAATTTTGTGAAACGTTTGCCTTCTTCATAACGCATTTTAGTACCGGGCAACCAGTTGTTCCGCCTTTGTTCCTGTCGGATTTCTATTAGTTGAGTTAGCATATACGCATAATTTTCGCCAACAGTATGCCCTGATTCCATTTTATAAGGGCTTTCTATGCAGTCTTTACATTGCTTGATAGCAGCATCGAGGTCTGTTACCTTGATGCTGTTTCCTGTGATGTCTTTTATTATTTTCATACTTGTTCTTGTTTTGATTGTGATACATACCATGCGTCCCGATAATTGTCGCCTAACAAGTTAAATGCTCCTGTTAATCCGCTATCCTGTGCATATTTCTTAGCTTCACTAATGGTGTCGAACTCTCCCAGTCGTTGAAAGCCTAAGAATAAAATATACTTATCTTTACTTTTCTCGGCTATCCATTCATTCCGACGGGAACGGCATTCCTCCAAAGTCGGTGCTATTGTGCTGAATAGTTCCCCGTCCGTATGTCTATAATCATATTGGTAAAATGCTTGCTTCGGACGGTAGGCAGGGCGGAATGTTGTGTAATTCTCTTGTCCCTGTTCGCAGACGGAACAGCCGTTTTTATTGATTGAATTTGTTTTCATTGCTGTATATTGTTTTAGTTCAAATTGTCTATTATTCTCACTGGGGTATTTTTCGCAAGCCATTCCTTTACGCAATCCATGTTGTATTCAGAAGTAATAATGGCAGTATATTCGTCAATCTGTGTAAATCGGGAACTCTCATAATTATCAATCCATTCTTTCAGATTGACCGTCTGCCAGTTCTCATAATCACGGGTAAACATTCGGTCTATCTCCTTAATGGTCTGCGAAAATGTTACTTTTATTGCCTGATACTGGTCGTCTATGATTTCCAAATGACGGAGCGATCCGAACTCATCATGCAATCTTCCGAATGCCCAACCATATTCATATTCTAAGTTTCCCCATTGATGCGGTTCATCGTAACGGACTTTCACTTCTGCGGTATGTTTCCCGATCTTTATTTCCTCGATCGTTCCTGTTACCATTAAGCCTGTAAAAATACACTTACAACGTTTTCCTATTATGCTCTCGTTTACTTCTGTCGTTTTCATATCTATTGATTTACTTGTTATTAAAAGAATGATAATTCTAACTGTACAGGCTTACGTCCTGTAATCTCGTCAAATAGGGCTTTTGCCTGTTTAAGTACGTTTAGGGCGTATCTGTCGGTCTTACTGCTGTCTTTTTCAAGCCCTGTCAGCATATCGTTTAATGCCGATTTCAGGCAGTCTTTTCGGTTGTCGAATATCTTACCCCACACGCCTAAACCGTAACCCGATCCGCCCGTACTATGGGAATAACTTACTCCGTAACTCCATTTGCCGTTTAAACCCTTGCCCACTGTGATATAATTGGATACCGCCCAACCGTCCCGATGGGGGAACTTTATTTCTTCCCGTTCCAAAAAACAGGGACATTCCAACCAACCATATTGGTTAAATTCTTTCTTTGTAAACCCGAAAAGCAGATGCTTGTCGTAATCTCGCTTATTCATAATCAACTGGCGTGGGCTATCTCCAAAGCTCTCGTATTCTTCAATTACCGCTCTGTAATTACGTCTTAATGCATTCAGATAAACCGCTACCTCATGGCGTTCGGCTCGGCAGTAATTTACTTCCTGTATCCGTTCCAATTTTTCGTATATTGATAATTCTTTGTATTCCATGATTTTTGTTTTGTGGGGCAGGGTTACTGCCCCGTGTTACTACTTAATCCAGTCCGAAATAACAGGCTAACTGCTGTTCCTGTGATTTAGAAAATATCCAACCCGCCAGTTTTTTACCGTTAAAGGTCAGTCGGGCGTTAAACCGTCCGCCCATCGCCCGAAGTTCGTCTTTGATACTCTTGGTATCTCCAAATACCGCTACCGCTTTTGTTGAATATTCCACCAATGTACAGCCGTTTTTTCCTGCTCCTGTTGGGTTGCTTGGGGGTGTTGAATTTGGTTTGCTGATATGTATGTTATCTTCATTCCCTGCGGTATAGGCAAATTCTTCTATTGTATTTTCCCTTTTGTAAATAGGCGTTTTTTCGATGATCCAACCGCTGTACTTACTTTCGCCTAAGTAGTAGCCGTCTCCCATGCTGTACTTTTCCCGATGCTCGTAATCCTCGTTAAATTCGGCTAAATAGGCGGTTTCCTCAAAGTTGGGCGCGTGTTTACGCATTTCGGAAAAGATGTCCCTTTTGTGGGTTGAAAAGCCTAAAATAACGGTACGTTGTACGCTACTTGCGTAATAGTCTGTTTGGCTGTCGCTTTCATTTTGTTTCAATCGAGCCACGATAACCGCCTGAGCGTTTTCGGGAAAAATGGCAATCATGCGTAAACGTCCGATTTTCTTAACTTCCTCTACCCGTACTTTTTCTTTTTCGGCTTCTTCCTGCTCCGCTTTCTTCTTTTGCTGTGCTTCCTGAAGAAGTATTGCCACCTCGAAGCTGTCCATATATTGAGGATTTTCGCTGTCGTAGTAGTAACCGATACCGAATTTTTCTTTCAATGGTCTGATAATGTCGGCTGTCTGATAGTCCTTTGTGCGAAGATTAACCAACTTGTAATGCAGTCCCCAATCATTTTTAACAATGTCGTACACTACATATCTGTCATAACTGTAACCCTCCATTTGGATGATTTCGTTTACTTCAACTACCTGTTTACTTCTGTCTATGCTCTTGTTTGCACCTAATAAAAATACTGTACTCATAACTCTAAATTTTAAGGGATTATAAAAAGGTCAGCAGAATGAAAAGAAAGAGGATTATAGCCCCAAAACCTACCAACACGGAGAGGATAGCCCGAAGTATGGGAAAGAATAAATACAGGCCAACTAAAGCCCAAATAAACCCTGTTCCCCACACGCAGAATCCCAAAACCACCAAAACGATTTTTACAACCAATTTTATGCTAATTGGAAGGTAGATTGTCGGTCGTTGTTTCCTATTTTTTACTATACTTCTCATAATTTCTGACTTTTTTTTTCTGCCGTATCGGAGCCGGTGAGTTGTGATCGAGTTTCAGGGGCTATCGGAAAGTAGTGTTTAGCCGAAGACAAGTTTTTTGGGAATAAATACGCTCGCCCGAAAACATGAGGGAAAGAGGAAGATTTTTCACAAAACCGACAGGCTCGAACTTGCAAGCGGCGTGAAGAACACGGAAATACTTTCGCCACTGTAACCGATTACAATGAGCCGCTTTAGTATAAGTAGCTAATAGAGGAAGAAATTATGAGGAGAGAAGTGTAGTAAAAAGAAAAATTGATTGATATACTTTGCGTTTGCTTAAAACGCAGACTTTCCCCATAGAAAGGAAAGCCATAAAAAAAGCCCGTATCACTTTTTTTGAGATACAGGCTTGCTTTGAGTTAATGAGATATTTTTTATTTCGCTTTTGTTTTAGCATAGCATTTACTACCGTCAGGAGATAAGTAGAAATCAAATGTTTCAGCGACGGAACGTCCTTTCGCTTCTACTGAATATTTACATCTTACGAGTACAGCAAGAACGTCATTTGCACTCCGCTTATCATAACCATTCAGATTGTCGGGAGAAGCATTTTTAAGTGAATCAATACGGGTATCCATTCGTGCGATATTAGCCGTGTATTCATCAATGTCGGCTTGTTTCTTTGCTTTCGACAGCAGTTCCTTGCTCATATCTTTAGCCAGTTCAAGCCGCTTGACAAAAAGGTCGTTGTCTTTCCGGTACTCTTCGGTAATATAGGCGATACTATCGGCAACGGTTATCGTTCCATGTTCCGCCAGTTCCTCAATCTTAAAATTGAAGTCGGTAGCCGATTTGCCTTTCAACAAATAATCAGTAATGGTTTGTCCATACTTTTTACCGGATGAGTTTGAGCCGCAAGAAACCATTAACAGGGCGACCAATACATAAACTACATTTTTCATCTTTGAATATATTTATACGTTTGAATTAATTTAATATTATGGCAGGGAGTTTTGATGATAAGTTATATATAATCAATACTTCTGCTTCTCTTTTGGGTTTCGTCCGGGTATATTCGGTCAGAGCTTTCATTACCCACTCCCGAAAAACCCGTGCTTCATAGGACGCAATACGATAACTGACAAAAATCAGTGCTTCAAGATTGTATTCCGTTACTTCGCACTGGCGACCATTGTTCTCGGATTTGTGTATCCGGGTTACGTCTTCCTCCCGCAATATGTCCGATTTGAATATAGCCTGAAGGTTATTCCCGACCGAGCTTACAAAGACGTTTAGCAAGTCAGCTATCTCATGCTTTGTCATCCAAAGGGTGCAATTTACGAGTTTCGCTTCAACAATTAGCTGATTATCACGATTTTCTTTTATTCTTATATATCCTCGTTCCATAATCTTATTCTTCATCTTGTTTAACATTAAAGCCTATACGTTTGCGGGGTTTATTCTCTAATTCCTTTTGGGAAGCCAGTTCTGTGAGCGCTTGGTAAATATCGCTAAACTGCATATTGGTTTCTATCATAAAATCCTCCAATTTACGATTTATGTCGGCATATCCCAGTGCATATTGGCGTAAAGCAACAAAAGCCCTCATTATAGAAATGTTTACTTGAATTGCTTTCTTACTTTTCAATACGGATGAAAGCATGGCTACTCCGAGTTCCGGGAACGCCATTATTAATGAAGAGCCGACGTTGTATCCGGGGGGTATCACATTTTGTGACACCCCTAATTTGATTGCTGCATCGCTTTCTTCCCGTGTCAGTTCAAACATAAAGTCAGGCTCCGGAAACCTGTGAATATTGCGTTTAACGGCTTGTTTCAATGCCCTTGTTTCGGTTTCATACAACTTTGCAAGGTCATAATCAAGCATGACACGCATACCTCTGATATCGTATATCTTATTTTGAATGATTTGTAATTCCATAATTATATCTTTTATTGATTAACTGCTAGTTTCATCATAGGTTTGAAAGAAAGGGATTCTTCTTGTTCAAATGTATTTGACCAAAGAGAAGATTTTTCTTCCTCTGAAAGGCTGTGCCACATTACAGATATTCGTTTCACCCTTTCAGGATCATTCGATAACGTTTGTGGCAGATTAAATAAAGCCATCTTTTCGCCTAAAGAAAGACACTCAAATAGTTTATCCAGTTTGGAATTAGACTTAACTCTTTTATCTTCCAATTTTTCAGCAAAAGAAGCCATATCCGTACTAACTTTAACATCGGTTACTCTCGCATATATCTGGGTGGTTTTAATATTCGTATGCCCTAACATCTTCGATACACTTTCAATAGATACGCCTTTTGTAAGCGTAAGGGTTGCAAATGTATGTCTTGCAAGATGATAGCTTAAATTTTTATCAATTCCACAGACTGTCCCGATTTCCTTCAAGTATTCATTCATCTTTTGATTGCTCATAACCGGAAGCACCTTTTCATCTGGCAATTTACCCGAATATTTTTCTATGATTTGCTTAGGAGTATCAAGTAAGGGAACATTATAATTAACTCCCGTTTTTTCCCGTTTGCCGATAATCCACAATCCGTCGTCAAAAGAAGTGCGAATATTGGACTGGCGTAGATTCTTAACATCAATATAAGCAAGTCCGGTGAAGCAACTGAAAATAAATATATCTCTTACTCGTTCAAGACGTTCAGTAGCAAATTTCTTTCGCATAATTATGTCAATTTCCTGCTGTGTTAGATAGCCACGATCGGTTTTCTTAAATCGTATCTTGAAATTGGCAAATGGATCAATATGTATCCAACCGTTATTTTTTGCCATGATAATAATTGTACGAAAACGTTGTAGGAATTTAGCAGTAGTATTTTGCTTGCAATTGCAGGAAGTCATCAGGTAAATCTCAAAGTTATGGAGAAACATGTGATTTACTTCTTTCAAAGAAATATCCGATACATTATAATACTCCTTAATGAAATCTGCCATACGCTTGCGAGCAACTTCATACTTTTGAAATGTTTCTTTAGATTTACTTATGCCAACTAATTTTTTCACATCATCATTATACCGTTGAAAAAGTTCAAGCACAGTTTGGTGTTTTACTTCAGTGCCTAAAAAGATATTCTTAACTCTTTCGGCATTTACGTTGTTTTCCTTTGTCTGTAATTCGTGGTACACGTTATGAATACTTGTTTTTATAGTATTCAATAAGGCATTAACTTCAACAGCTTCGTTTGATTTGCCGATAGCGATTCCGGCTTTTGCATCCCAAATATCGGGATTGACATTTGCTTTAGTGTTGAAGCGACTTGGTTCTCCGTCGATAGTGATTCGACACATGATTGGATAAGTGCCGTCTGATCTTTTTTTGTCTTTCTTTACATAGAAAAGAATGCGAAATGTACTTCTCATAAACTCATTTTTTAATATTACAAAATTACTGTGAACTATTTCAAAATGAACTTTATGCTCTGTGCCAAATCGGGACAACTCCCTGCCAATTTTGACCAAACTGTACCCCCTTCGCTTCGAATTACTGTACCCCCTTGCGTTTTTTCGGAAAGGGGGTACAGTTTAGGTTAGATGCTTTGTCGTTTTTTGTCTTTTTCTTGGCTTTAGACCAAGACATGATAAACGAAAAAAGCCCCTCATATTCACTGAATATGAAGGGCTTGTCTTTCTTTTGGCGCCTCTTGTCGTAGGCTCTCTGCGGTATGGACGGATTGTGAACCATCTGTCCAAACTATATACTAATAAAAGATTTGCGCTATTTTAGATTATCAGTTGTAGCATTTTTGTAGCAATTCTTTGAATATCTTCTGAATACCACTTGACTACCTTAACATATCAATTCATGAGTACAAATATAGTATATTTTTGAACCCTCTCCAAATAAATTGATAACAAACTCAGTAAAAACATTTCTGCTACATCATAAGTGCAAGGTGCAAGTCTTTATATAAAAAGCTTGCACCTTGCACTTAGATTTGCCGTACTTAATTGTTATTTAGTTAGTTTTTATGCTTAATAAAAGATTTAACTAATTAAATAACAAAGACATTATGCGCTCAAATTTTCACTTTATGAAAATAGTTTTCATGAAGTTGCAGAATCATTCGCATAATGCAAACTAATTTTATGAGTATGAAAAAGATTGCAGAAAGACTTAGATTATTACGGCAGGAGAAAGGATATTCTCAGCAGTATATCGCTGATATCTTGAATGTTTCGATAGCAACCATTTCCAGATTGGAGAACAATCCCGAAGAGATAAAATTAAGGTATCTTTTATCTTTGGCTCAACTCTATAAAATGGATTTATGTAAATTATTTTCGGATGATGAAAGTGAGTTAAAAAATGAATTATCCAAATTAACCGTTCAAGTGACTATTCCGATTGACATTACTTCCACTCTGTTATTCCGAGTTGCAAAAAAACTGCAAGAGACAGAACAATTTAGGAAACAATAATCATTATGCAAGTAATTACCTTAGAAAGTGAAGCCTTTCAAGTTCTGATGAAAAAGATCACGGACATTGAACAATACGTCAGACGTACATCCGATTTGTTCAGCGAATTGGAAGAGACGCTTGAACTTACATCACGTGAAGTGATGGATACCTTGGGAGTTTCAAAATCTACGCTATATCGTTGGCGTGAAAGTCACACCATCCCCTTCCGTTATGATGAACGAGGTAATGCTCTCTATCCATATAAAGATTTGATTATTGCCATCAAAAACGGCAGCCTGACAATGCAAAACACCAACAAATCTCAAATTTTAGCCAAACTATCCGACTTTAAAGAAGAAATAATTACAAACAGCCTTTGGCACAATAGTTCCTGCAACAATACACTATGATTACCAAATCCGCCATTTTAGCAGCGACGCAAAACGGTTTAAACGTTTTCAAACACTATATTCCGTTTGATTTCAAGCTGGGAAAAAACTTCAAAAATCCCTTTTATGACGATAAAAACGCTTCCTGCAATGTTTATTACGACCGACATAATCTCTGCTTTAAAATAAAAGATTTCGGTAATCCCGATTATTCCGGCGACTGTTTTGCATTTGTCGCCCAAATCAAAGGATTGGATGTTCGCCGGGATTTTTTGCAAGTGGTACAAAGTATCAACCTTGATCTAAACCTCTGTTTAGATGAAAAACCGGACAACTTCATACCACAGACAAACTTTAAGAAAAAAAGTAAAACTCAATCTGTATCGACATCAAATTTTCAAAAAATTAAACCTGTATCCGATCATATCATAAAAACCATTGCCAAACCTTATGAGTTTACCGAAAAAGCCTTTTCACAAAGTGAACTTGCCTTTTGGAAAACCTTCTGCATCAGCGAGAAAACATTAAACTATTTTCGAGTAAGATCCCTTTCCGAATTTAAATCCGTAAATAAAGACAATGAAACTTACGAGCTTCAAGCAACTATCAACGAACCGATATTCGGTTACATCGGAGAAAGCTACGTAAAATTATATCGTCCCAAATCCAGACTTCGTTTTCTATACGGCGGACAAATACCCGCGAACTATTGTTTCGGATTGCGACAACTGCCCAATCGTGGAGATATTCTGTTCATAACAGGTGGCGAAAAAGACGTGATGAGCCTTTATGCCAAAGGATTTCATGCCGTCTGTTTCAACAGCGAAACATCGCACATTCCGCCCGACATCATCGAGATGCTTGCTCACCGTTTCAAACATATTATCCTATTATACGACAGCGATGAAACGGGACTTTCCGCATCGGAAAAACACCTTGCCGTCTTAGAAAAATACAACATACAACGTTTAGTGCTGCCTCTTGCAGGTAATAAAACGGAAAAAGACATATCCGACTATTTTGCCAAAGGAAACGGTAGAGACGATTTCCAACGACTTATCATCGATCTGCTCAACACAAAATACGCACAAACCATGACACTGATAAAATCCTGCGAAGTGGATTTTTATAATCCGCCCGAACTGACCGAAAACATCGTCAGCGTGAATGAGGTTCCGCTCGGCACGCAAGGCAACCTTTTCTGCATCACCGGTGGCGAAGGTACCGGAAAAAGCAATTACGCGTCGGCCATAGCAGCCGGAACTTTGGCGGAAGACGGTTTTGAAGTCGATTCATTAGGCTTGGATGTGCAAGCAAACAGGAACGGTAAAGCCGTGTTGCTCTACGATACCGAACAATCGGAAAATCAACTCTATAAAAACACAACTTTGCTGCTCAGAAGAGCCGGACGAAAAAGCAAACCCGAATGGCTGAAAGCCTATTACCTCACTGCAATGTCCCGCAGGGAGCGGCTGCAATCCATTCAAGACAGCATGGACTATTATCACCATTTTTTCGGCGGCATCCAATTGGTCATCATCGACGGCGTAGCCGATCTTGTCCGAAGCACCAACGATGAAACCGAAAGCATTGCCGTGGTGGAAGAACTGTATCGATTAGCCGGAATTTACCGTACCTGCATCATCTGTGTGCTGCATTTCGTTCCGAATAGTTTTAAACTTAGGGGACATCTCGGTTCCGAGTTACAACGCAAAGCGGCTGCCATTCTATCTATCGAAAAAGATACACAGAATCCTGAATTTTCAGTGGTAAAAACACTTAAAGTGCGGGAAGGAAGTCCTTTGGATGTGCCTTTGATGCAGTTCTCGTGGGATAAACACAAGGGAATGCACGTTTATCGTGGAGAAAAGCCACAAAAAGAAAAGGAGAAACGCAAGGAAGTGGAATTAACCGCTCTTGCCAAAGAGATTTTAGCAGACAAAAAACGATTTACCTATTCCGAGCTATTACAGGAAATAGAACTGCTGATGGACGTGAAAGAACGGACAGCCAAAAGCTACATCCGATTTATGTCGGAAAACGGAATAGTGGTAAAAGACAGTGCCAACACGGCTTATTACATATTAGGCAAACTTTAAAAAACTCATTTACGACTATGCTCATCGACAAACAAGAATTTCGTGCTTATATGGATCGACTAATCGACCGTTTCGACTTGATCGACGAGAAATTGGAACGGCTCATCAAGAAAAAAACGTGTCTCGACGGCGAAGATTTATTGGATAATCAGGATATGCTTCAAGTGCTTAAAATCAGTCATCGCACCTTGCAACGCTTTCGTTCGTCCGGCGAACTGCCTTTCTTTAAAATGAACGGTAAAATCTACTACAAACTATCCGATGTAAATCGATTCATTCGTGAAGTATTCGAAGGCAATTCGGGACGATGCGCCAAACAACGCCAAATAGAGCCACGAACGGACAAAAAACGGTAACAGAGTTAATCCCGATATAATTTTGCCGAAAAAAACATATAAATATGAATGTAAACGACTATCCCGAAACAGAACATCCTGCACTAGCAGATATCATCGGTGATGACTATTCAGAAAAAAACGGCATGAACGAACAAAATCCTGCAAGAAACATTGCACATTCAGACGAATTCTCGGAAACCCTTCTTGTTTTCGACCAAGAAAAACAGACGCTTCAAGCGGTTAAAGAGCTTGACAAAAACGGAAAACTCAAAACCGTAGATCCGACCCAAGAGAACAATCCCGATTTTATCCGATTGGATAAAAACGGTGACTTCTTATCCAATTTTTACAGCAATTTCGTAGCCCAACTCAAAGATCCGACACGTTTTAGGGTATTTAAAACACCTATCCCTAAAATAAGTTTTTTAGCGGAAACCATCAAAAGTATCCTGAAGGACCCTACCCCAGCCGGCAATGCCATGTTGGAAAAATACGAAGTAAAAAACGAAAATTTAAAACAAAACATCAGTCCGGATAAAATTCAACAAAAAGGTCCGGAAAATACTACTCATTCACAAAATAAAGAGACAATGGACACAACAAGCAATGCTTCCGATTATCGCTACAAGGTAGAAGATATCGATTGGGGAACACTCGAAAAAATGGGTGTCAGCCAAGAAAAACTGCAAAAAATGAATGTAATGGATGACCTGTTGAGAGGTTTTAAGACCAATCAATTGATACCGATTTCTCTTAATCTGGGGACGGTCATTACCCGCAGTGAAGCCCGATTATCGTTACAACCCGATGAAGACGGCAACACCGTGGTTGCCATGCACGGCGTTCGCAAAGATGTCAATGTGCATCAACCCTTTTTCGGACACGAGTTTACGCCGGAAGACAAGGAGAATCTGCTTAAACACGGCAATATGGGACGTATCGTGATGTTGGAAAACAGAAAAACAGGCGAACAAATCCCTTCCGTTATCAGCGTGGACAGACTTACCAATGAACTTATCGCTTTGAGTGCTGACAAAATCAAAATTCCCGATGAAATTAAAGGAGTAAAACTTACCGATGAACAAAAACAGACCTTACAGGAGGGCAAACCGCTCTATTTGGAAGGAATGATTTCTCGAAAAGGAACGGAATTTAACGCTACCGTACAGTTCAATGCTGATAAGCGTTACGTGGAATTTATGTTTGATCGTGAACAATTCAAACAAAACCGTCAGGCACAGGAAAACGGCGAAGCGCCACGCTTTATTCGCGGAAAAGAACTGAGCGATGAGCAGTACGAAAAATTCAAGTCGGGACAGACCATTTATGTAGATGATTTGGTAGATAAAAAGGGAAAGACCTACAAAGGTTATCTAACCTTTAACGTTGAAAAAGGAAAAACGGAATTTTCATTCGGTAATCCCAATAAACAGAAAAAAGCCGCCAAACAATCCGCTCAACCCGACGAAGCTTCCAAAGTACAAAAAGCAGTTAATTCAGACGGGAAAACCAATGAAGCGACAAAAAACATCAAGGAACCCTTAGAAAAAGGACAAACAAAACCGACGGAAAAGCAGGTTGAAAAACAAGAAAAGGAAGAAGAAAAACAGCAAAAAAAATCACGGGGAAGAAAAATGTAAAGCCCCTCCAACCTTCCGTCAGTTGACGGAGAGGCTTTGGAAGTGCAAAATATCAACACTATAAAATCAAAACATTAAAATGCTAAAAGTTATCATAGCAGAAAAACCGAGCGTGGCGAGAGCCATAGCCCACGTGTTGGGTATTTCCGGTCAGCAAGACGGGTACATCGGCGGAAGCACCGTCGATACCGTTGTAACGTGGGCAATCGGTCATTTGGTTACCTTTGCTATGCCCGAAGATTATGGTTTTTCGGGTTTCAAACGAGAAAACCTGCCCATTTTGCCAGAGCCGTTCCGACTTATTCCCCGCCAAACCAAAAAAGGTAAAGAAACCGATGCCGATGCGGGGGCTTTAAAACAACTGAACGTTATCAAAAAATTGTTTGACCAATGCAACGAAATCATCGTTGCCACCGATGCCGGACGAGAAGGCGAGTTGATATTTAGACTGATTTACAAGTACCTGAACTGCCAAAAGCCTTTTAAGCGTTTGTGGATAAGTTCGCTGACGGACAAAGCCATTAAAAACGGTTTCGAGAACCTGAAAAACGGCAGTGAGTTTGATTATCTCTATCAAGCCGCTCGTTCACGTTCGCAAGCCGATTGGCTGGTAGGCATCAATGCGTCGCAAGCATTGAGCATTACAGCCGGAAACGGAGTCTATTCACTCGGAAGGGTGCAGACTCCAACTTTGGCGATGATTTGTAAACGGTATTCGGAACACAAAAACTTTCAAACGCAAACCTATTTTCAAATACAGGTAGAAGCGGAAGTCGAACGCAAAACGCTCAAAATGCTTTCGGACGACAAGTTTGAAGAGAAGGCATCGGGACAGGAGACCGTCGAAATTGTCCGTCGTAATAAGTTGGAAATAACGGAAGTCGATACTCGGACAGTGCGGGAAGAACCACCTTTATTGTACGATTTAACCGGACTACAAAAAGATGCCAACAAAAGGCTCAATCTTTCGGCAGACGAGACACTTGCCATTGCACAGTCGCTTTACGAAAAGAAGTTTATCAGCTATCCGCGTACCGGAAGCCGTTATATCAGCGAAGATATTTGGGAAGAAATTCCTGCTTTGGTGGAAACGCTTTTGGTTTATACTCCGCTTAAAGAACAGGCTAAACGGCTTTTGAAAAATAGGCTAAACAAGCGGGGTGTAAACGATTTGAAAGTAACGGACCACCACGCCTTGCTCATAACGGATAATACCGTATCTGGACTTTCTACCAAAGAAGAAAGCATTTACAAGTTAATAGCAAGCCGGATACTCGAAACATTTTCCGCACCCTGCGTAAAAGAAGTAACCACGCTGAAAGCTCGTTCGAGAGAGTTTCAGTTCTCATCTCGCGGTGTGGATGTCATCGAAACAGGATGGCGGGGGGTAAACGGGATGTTCGACAATGAAAATTCGGAAGAACCGGAAATTTCCTTACCATACGTGGAAAAGGGAGAAAAACACGCGGTGCAATCCGCGCAGCTTTTGGAAAAACAGACTAAGCCGAAACCTTTGCATACCGAAGCGAGTCTGCTCTCCGCTATGGAACATGCGGGAAAAGAGCTTGAAAACGAAGACGAGCGCAAAGCCATTAGAGAGAGCGGTATCGGAACACCTGCCACCCGTGCGTCCATTATCGAAACGCTGTTTTCGAGAGATTACATCGAACGGCGGAAAAAATCGCTTGTTCCCACTGCCAAAGGGTTGAAAGTTTATGAAGCGGTAAAAGAGAAACGCATCGCGGATGTAGCGATGACGGGAATGTGGGAAAACACGCTTTTAAAGATAGAAAACGGCGAAATTCCTTTCGAGACATTCGATAAAAGTATTGCCATTTATTCCAAACAGATTACCGAAGAGTTGCTGGCAATGGATTTCCCGAAAGATGAAAAAGAACGGACAGTTTGCCCGAAATGCCAAAAAGCAGCTGTAAAACTGTTTGAAAAAGTTGCCAAATGTAGTGACGAAACTTGCGGTTGGCTCTTGTTCCGGAATATTTGCGGTAAAACGCTTTCGGAAAAAGATATAAAAGCTATTCTAACAAATAAAAAATCTTCTTTATTGAAAGGACTAAAAAGCAAGGCGGAAAAAACGTTTGACGCCTATATCGTGCTGAAAGATGACGGAAGCACGGAGTTCGAGTTTCCGACAAGACCGTCTCCCACCCCGCGTAAGAGAGGATAAGGAATGTCTAAAACGTAACCGCATTGTCATTTTCTAAAAAAATCCTTACCTTTGCCACAAGTTCATTGTCATAAACGTGGTTTATACATTGGATTTAGTGGTTGGCATCGGTGGGGACACCGATGCTTTTCGTGTTTTATGGGATTTTTTCCGGCTCATTATCGGATATTTTCGGCTCTTTTTGGCTCATATTTATTTAATTTGTTTTATCTTTGCGAAATGAAAAATCAAGTACATTCACTATTCGTTGAAATCAATTGGCAGTTAATCAGTCGAATAAGTCAAATTGATCGTTTTGATGCTCAATGGACAAACATTGAGAAACGAGAAGGACAAAGTCTAAAACAACTCAAATCTATTGCTACCGTGCGAAGTGTTGGGGCTTCTACTCGTATTGAAGGCGCTAAACTTTCAGATAAAGAGGTTGAAATATTATTGGAAAATATAGACATTACTAAATTAGAAGATCGAGATTCGCAGGAGGTGGTTGGTTATTTTAACGTGTTGGATTTAATATCAGATGCTTATTCGGATATTGAAATAACCGAAAATGGGCTGAAAAATCTACATAATTTGCTGATGAAACATAGTGAGAAAGACGCTTGGCACAAAGGCAATTATAAACAATTCAGCAACGCGGTTGAAGCAAGACTACCCGACGGAACAAGGCAGTTGATTTTTCAAACCACGCCCGAAGGCTTTCCGACACAGGAAGCTATGCGAAGTTTAGTCAATTGGTATAATTCGGATAACGAAACTCATCCGTTGGTAAAAAGCGCCTTGTTTGCTTATGAGTTTGTAAGTATACACCCATTTCAAGATGGTAACGGACGATTAAGCCGACTAATCTCAACGCTTTTATTGCTTAAAAACGGTTACAAATGGATACAATATGTTAGTCTTGAACACGAAATAGAAAGCCGGAAAACAGAATACTACAATGTTTTGAGAAGTTGTCAATCGCAACGCCCGAACGAAGATATATCCGAATGGATCAGTTTCTTTTTCAGTGCATTATTGAATATTCAACAGCAACTAATTAGAAAGTTAGACTATCAAGGACTGAAATCGGCATTATCTCCACGTGAAAATTCAATATTGATGTTTATTGAAAATAATCCCGGATGCAAAAGAAGTGAAATCGTTCAACGTTTGAATATTCCGGCGCCGACGGTAAAACGAATTTTGGCAGATTTCGTTCAGAAGAAATTAATTCATAAATACGGTCTTGGTGCAGGAACAAATTATGCACTAAAATAACCCAAACAACCACCACTAAATCCAACAAACAAAATGACAACAACAAAAACCACCACTACGAAAGACGAGCGTGAAGACCTGTCCTATTTCACGCTCACATTGCAATCTTTCCTGAACGAAAGTTTTCCCGAGTTGGCAAACGACAAAACGTTTATCGAAGAACGTTCCGAGCTAGCCGCACAAACTTACGCCGATGCACTTCTGGCAGGACATACACATCCCGAAGCATCGGAACTTTCCAATGAAGTACTCTATGAAGGACTGCACTTCTCCAAATTCGATATGCTGTTCAAGGTTATCTGCAACGAGTTTGACAGCCAAATGCCGGATGACGAACTGCGACCGTTCGCAATGAAAATGTATCCGCTTTGCACGGATGTTTTCAGCAAATATTCCACGAACGAACCGGAATTTGCCGACAGTGCCGATTACGAGTTGCTTTACACCGAACTCACGGGAACCGTAGCCATCCATATCGAAGAGAATGGCTTATGGTAAAAAGGCGCATTTAATCGACAATATTGAAGCAATCGCTACCGTTTTCCGGCTTGAAAAAGAAAAACGGAAAGCCACCGCATCCGAACGTGAAATCCTATCCCGATACAGCGGTTTCGGCGGATTGAAATGTATTCTCAATCCTGCTCGAACGCTTGAAGACGCATCTCGTTGGAGTAAGTCTGAATTGGACCTGTTTCCGCAGGTTGCCGATTTGCATCGCCTGATACGGGAAAATTCACAGGATGAGCGGACGTACAATCGCTATATGGACAGTTTGAAACAGTCCGTACTCACGGCATTTTATACCCCGCCCGCGGTAGTGGAAAGCCTTGCTCAAACGTTGCGTAACCACGGAATTACGCCCGCCCGACTGCTCGAACCATCGGCAGGAACGGGTATCTTTGTCGATGCCTTCAATCCCGGGAATTCCGTAGAAACCATAGCTTTCGAGAAGGATTTGCTCACGGGAAAAATTTTGCAACACCTGCATCCCGACGCGAATGTACGCATTGAAGGATTTGAGAATATCGAAGCCAAATGGCTTGGCTCGTTCGATTTAGTGGCGAGCAATATCCCGTTCGGCGATGTATCGGTTTTCGACTTGTCCTATTCACGTGGCAAGTCCATTGCCAAACAGCAAGCCGCCCGAAGCATTCACAACTATTTTTTCCTGAAAGGATTGGACTGCTTGCAAGAGGGTGGCATTTTGGCTTTTATCACTTCGCAAGGCGTGATGAACAGCGACCGCAATGCCCCAATTCGTGAGTATCTAATGGAGAACAGCCGATTGATTTCGGCGGTACGGTTGCCGAATAATCTGTTTTCGGATTATGCGGGAACGGATGTCGGCACCGATTTGATTGTGTTGCAAAAACAATCGGGGAAAGGTGTTTCCAATGATATCGAACGGAGTTTTATTGAAACCACCAATGAGGATATTTCAATAAACAGCTTGTTTACCGATATGTCCAGAAATATCCATACCACGCGCGACCGTTCCACCGACTTGTACGGAAAACCCGCTTGGGTTATGCGACACGAAGGCGGTATAGACGGCATTGCGAGCGATTTGGAGAAAACCCTGACAAAACAAATACGGCAGTCCCATTTGGATATCTCGCTATTTGAAAATCGACAACGAAAATCGACTTTCTCTTTTTCCTTGCCCAAGTCCGTTAAAGACAAAAACCAATCCATTGAGCAAAAAGATGACACGGAAATAGTTGAAAACGCATACGATTTAATTCCCGAACAACTAATCGGAGAACTGCCGAAACCTTACGATACTGATGATGGGAAACCCATCGGCGACAAAACAGCGCATCTGCGTTTTTTCTTTCCGATGGGTGCATACACGGCTTACGTATTGGAACACGAGTCAAAAACAGGCGAACTTTTTACCCTGACTACAATGGACGGCAGGGATTGGGAGCTTGGCTACGCTTCATTGGATGAAATTCGTTCCATCAATATTGGTGGTTTGAAAGTAGAGCGGGATTTATATTTCGAGCCTACTCAACTGAAAAACATTCGTGAATTAAAAGATTACGTGGGCAATCGCTTTACGCCCGAAATTGTCGATACCGAAATTATAAAAGACAAATCGGTTGAAACAAAACAGGAAAACCGTCAAGCCGAAACATTTCAAATCCCGTCAGAGTACGTCCAAATCAAAAAGAAACATCCCGAAGCCGTAGTACTTTTTAGGGTAAACGAATATTACGAAGCCTATCATGTCGATGCCGAAAAAGTATCGCCTGTCCTTGATTTGCCTCTCATTCAAAACAGCAAAAATGATAACATGAAAATCCGTTTCAAAAGTCACGAACTGGATGCGATGTTGCCCCAATTGGTACGTTCCGGATTACGAGTTGCCATTGCCGATATATTGGAGCAGAAAATTGAAAACAAGATTTTTAATAATAACAGTCAAAAGGAACAAGAAAAAGAGCAAGAGCTAAAATTAAAGGAAAACAATAATCCACCGGAACCACCCGAACAAGAAAACCCTGCGCTTACGTTGTACGATTTGTTCGGTTTTTCTGAGCAGGAACGTTCACAAATAAAACCACAAAAAAAAGGACAAAAACAATTTAATAATTGGGCGAAACAAGCGATCGTTATTACGCCAAAACCGATTGTCCCTTCAAACGGAAAATTACCACGTCCGAATCAAGAAATCATGAATAACGTTCTTGAAACGGCTTTAAGTGCATCGGGTACATCCGGGTTACAATCGGCACAAGCTGTTTCAACAACAACGGAAATTGAAACATTGACAACAGAAAAACTTCCTACTACGGAAGAGATGCTCGACGCATTTTTTGCTGAAATGGACCCGTACAGTTCAAGTAATTATATAGATGAATGGCGGTTGGAAATACAGCATGAAGCAAGGCTTAAAAAGGCAGGACAATTACCTGAAAAGAAGGTGGCTGTTGAGAAGTCAAATAAAACCTTAAATAACAACAACTCGACCACAGCCGTTCAAACCAATCTTTTTGACACGAAAGAAACTTTATCCTTTGCATCCCGTTTATTCCCTAATGAATGGAAACAGCATTATCGTGAAGGCTGTTTGGTTGTCGATTTGGGACAAGTAGGTTTTTTGAAAAAGGACGAAAACGACCGAACGTTTTTTCATCCCTTGGAAGTCAATGTCAAACAGCAAAACCGTATCGAAAGTTATATTTCGGTGCGGGATGCCTACAAGAATTTATACGCTGTTGAAGCCGAAAACAGTTTGGCTCACCCTGTCATGCGAAATGATCTGAATCGCTTTTACGACGACTTTACTCGAAAATTTGGTTGGTTGAATACAGCCGAAAACTTGAAAGTCATCAAGATGGACACCGCCGGAAGTGATATGCCGTTTTTGGAACGCAATATTGGCGGTGTATGGCAGAAAGCCGATATTTTCAGTCGTCCTGTTTCATTTGCCACACAGGAAATCACAAAAGTGGATACCGTGGAAGAAGCTCTTTCGGCATCGCTCAACAAGTTCGGAACAGTTGACTTGGATTATATGGCAAATCTGTACGACAGTTCCCGTGAAGAGTTGAAAACCGAACTTCACGGACGTGTTTTTTTCAATCCGTTGGAAAAAGAGTATCAAATTGCCGACAAGTTTATTGCCGGAAACGTGGTGGTAAAAGCCAAAGCGGTGGAAAGGTATGTAAAGAACCACCCCGATGACGCCGAATCAGCTTTTTCCCTAAAAGCCCTGCAGGATGCCTTTCCGCAGCGTATCGAGTTTGAAGAGTTGGATTTCAATCTTGGCGAGCGGTGGATACCGGCAGAAATTTACGGCCGTTTCGCATCCGACCTGTTCGATACCGATGTAGAGATAAAATATATAGACTCTTTGGATGATTTTTCGGTGAATTGTTCCCGAAAAAACTATACTATTTGGACAAAATACGCCACCCGTTCCGAAAGCAGGACGTACGACGGCATCGCCCTGCTCAAACATGCCTTGGTAAATACTACTCCCGATATAACCAAAAAAGTGATGGAGGACGGCAAGGAAACGAAAGTTCGTGACGGCGAAGCCATTCAAGCTGCCAATGCTAAAATCGACGAAATACGCGAAGCTTTTTCCGAATGGCTGCAGGCACAAAACAGCGAATTTAAAGAACGTCTGACAACGATGTACAACGAGAAATTCAACTGTTTTGTCCGTCCCCGATACGACGGTTCGTTACAAACGTTCCCTGGGTTAAACCGCAAAAATGTAAATATCGAAGATTTATACGACAGTCAGAAAGATGCGGTTTGGATGCTGAAAATGAACGGCGGCGGCATTTGCGATCATGAGGTCGGCGCAGGTAAAACGCTGATAATGTGCTGTGCGGCACAAGAAATGAAACGTTTGGGATTGGCTAACAAACCGATGATAATCGCCTTGAAAGCCAACGTGCACGAGATTGCCGAAACTTACCGGAAAGCCTACCCCGATGCCAAGATTATGTATCCCGGCAAAGCCGATTTCACGCCCGAAAAACGGCAGCGGATTTTCGGGGACATCAAAAACAACGATTGGGATTGTGTTATTCTAACGCATGAACAGTTCGGAATGCTTCCGCAATCTCCCGAAATACAGCAGGAAATTTTACAAAAAGAGTTGGACAGCGTGGAAGAAAACTTGGAAGTGTTGCGTTCGCAAGGCAAAGAGATATCGCGTGCAATGGAAAAAGGGCTTATTGTAAGGCAAAACAATCTTACCGTGAAGCTGAAAACGTTGGCTCACGATATTGCTAACCGCAAAGACGATGTAAGCGATTTCAAAATGATGGGAATAGACCATCTGTTTGTCGATGAGAGCCATCAGTTCAAAAACCTGATGTTTACCACCCGCCACAATCGCGTGGCAGGCTTGGGCAACAGTGAAGGCAGTCAGCGGGCAATGAATATGCTTTTTGCCATCCGTACCATTCAAGAACGGACGGGCAAGGATTTGGGAGCAACTTTCCTTTCGGGAACAACCATTTCCAATTCGTTAACGGAATTGTATCTTTTATTCAAATATTTACGTCCCAAAGCATTGGAAGAACAAAACATCCATTCGTTTGACGCATGGGCTGCCATTTATGCCAAGAAAACCACCGATTATGAGTTTTCGGTAACGAATAATATCGTACAGAAAGAGCGTTTTCGTTATTTTATCAAAGTCCCGGAGCTGGCACAATTTTACAACGAGATTACCGATTATCGTACAGCCAAAGACATCGGGATAGACCGTCCCGAAAAGCAGGAAATCCTGCACCATATTCCGCCTACCCCACAGCAGGAAGAGTTTATTCAAAAATTGATGAAGTTTGCCCAAACAGGTGATGCCACTATTTTAGGTCGTCCAAAGTTGTCGGAAAATGAAGAAAAAGCCAAAATGCTTATCGCTACCGATTACGCCCGCAAGATGAGTCTGGATATGCGCATGATAAGTCCTCACTACGATGATCACGTGGATAACAAAGCGAGCCATTGCGCTAAAAACATTGCCGATTATTACCAAAAATACAATCCGCAAAAAGGAACACAGTTTGTCTTTTCGGATTTGGGAACGTTCAAGTCCAACAGCGAATGGAGCGTTTATTCGGAGATCAAGCGCAAATTGGTGGAAAATCACGGCATTCCGGCAAGTGAGATTCGTTTTATTCAAGAAGCCAAGACGGACAAAGTTCGCAAACAGTTTTTTGCCGATATGAATGCCGGAAAAATAAGGGTGCTGTTCGGTTCCACAAGCATGCTCGGAACGGGCGTAAATGCTCAAAAACGGGCGGTTGCCGTGCATCATCTCGATACGCCGTGGCGACCGAGCGATTTGCAGCAGCGCGACGGCCGTGCCGTCCGCAAAGGGAACGATATTGCCAAAAATTTTGCCGGCAATAACGTGGATGTGGTTATTTATGCTGTAGAACGTTCGTTGGACAGCTATAAATTCAACCTGCTACATAATAAACAACTGTTTATCGACCAACTCAAAACCAATCGTTTGGGTAAGCGTACCATCGACGAGGGCAGTCTGGATGAGCAGTCGGGCATGAGTTTTTCGGAATATGTGGCCATTCTTTCGGGTAATACCGATCTGTTGGATAAGGCACGGCTGGAAAGACAAATTGCCTCATTGGAAAGTGAGCGGCGCAGTTTCAACCAGTCCAGGGCGCAATCGCGAATTAAACTGGAGGGCATGGTCAATGAAATTGAAGCTTCACGGTATAGGATATCGCTGTTGGAGAAAGATCAAAAGCACCTGTCGGAGCGTATTCAAAAGAACGAGTTCGGCGAAATATTAAACCCAATCCGCTTAAACGGCTTACCCGAAAACGCGACCGTAAAGCAGATTGGTGAAAAACTCAACCGCTTGTCGGAAAATGCCCGCACGCACGGATTTTATGAGGAGATTGGTTCGCTGTACGGTTTCAAACTGCTGGTAAAAACGGAGACAAGTATGAAAGACGGATTTGACTTCAAGGAAAATCGGTTCTTTGTCGAAGGAGATGGAGGTATCAAATACACCTATAACAACGGAATAATGGCAACTGACCCGAAGCTGGCATCCATGAACTTTCTGAACGCTTTGCAGAAAATTCCGACGCTTATCGACAACGAACACAAACGCATTGCCAAAGAAGAAAGCAGTCTGCCGGTATTGCAGGAAGTGGTAAATGGTCTCTGGAAAAAGGAGGAACAACTGAAAGAACTCAAAAAAAAATTGAACGAAGTGGATAAAAAGATTTTGACGGAAATTACAGCGGAAAAAGAGGGGAAAAAGGAAGAGGTTGAAAAGAAGGTGAAAACGGAGGGGGAAGATAAAATAGGGTATGGGGTGAAGATGTAGTAAAGTTTTACGTTTAAAAAACTCCTCAGAAACTTTTCAAACTTAATATATGAGTATTCAAATCCTTTTTATATTTTTGCAAACAAATACTTTTCTTTGAAGAGTAAATATTGAACATTCGTATTTATTCGTAACGAAAAACGGGCAAATTTTTCAATAGGAAACGAGATAAATACGCATGACTATCGTCATATAATGACGGTACGAGTCTGCTTATTATCGTTTTCTTGGATGCCCGTCCATTCGTTACGTAATAAGTTTGATCTCGTACCGTTTTATTTTACTAAATGATTACTAACTTAGATAATCCTGCTAACAAAGATACAAAACAATTCTTGTTGGAAGTATCTTTCAAGGTGTTTATATCAAAAGAATATGGACAAGTAACATTTGATTATTTAACTTCATTAACAGAATACACGAAAGGGATATTTTTTTATTATTTTGAAAATAAAACGGATTTATACTGTCAAATGATGGACAAGTACTTTTTTTCGCGGTTAAATCCTCGATATCCTATTCACACAGTTGAAATTAAATCTTTCAATGATTTTCTTAAGCATAAGATTAGGCGTCATATAGAGACAAACCACTGGTTTCATCAAAACGGGATAGAGGATAACCCTTTTACAATAATGCAACATTTGTTTGCCCAAGCCGTGATGAGATACCCCAATTTTAAAACCAAATATAAATCATTATCAGACCCTTATTTTAAAGAATGGCATAATGCTATTGAAATCGGTAAAAAAAATGGAGAAATACCTTTAACTTACGATACTAATAGTACGGCTATCTGTTTAGATGCGTTGTTTCAATCGTTTCCATTCCAAACCGCAGAAATGCCCTTATACAATAATATTTTTCAAGCCTTGAAAAATATGGGTATATT
>ENA-UOOR01000871-UOOR01000871.1-fermentation-metagenome-genome-assembly--contig:-NODE-871-length-38998-cov-8.979791_pt1 | contig 38998 bp, 30 predicted proteins | sample MGYA00245780_ERZ724029 | MGnify/ENA primary metagenome ERZ724029 (study PRJEB28704, sample SAMN03018315) | fermentation metagenome | biome: anthropogenic terrestrial biome; feature: soil; material... | reverse complement strand
TTTAGTGTAGCTTATCCTGTCGAAAATCGTGTCTCACTCCCTGGGTCCATTATAATCTATCCGGGTCAAAGATTAAGATTGCCGGATTAAGTTTGTTTGATAACCATTACAGTTACCCATATTATATTCACCACGCAAAGATTCATTTTGTGTCTTTTGCTAAGAAAAAATCGTGATTTTCAACGTCCTATAATACATATTATGTAAACTAAAGAAGAATTTGGGCTTTATAACTTTATCTTTTTGATTTTCTCTATCTTTTTCGGTAACAATTGGTAAAAAGCCATTATTAATTTCTTTCCTTTTTTTCTTTAGAACTTTTTTTTATAGGCTTAGTTGGACTTCCATTTCCTTGTCTTGAATTAAACGCTCATATTTCCCAAGCCGAATGGCGGGTTTGGTTTTCCCGTGGTAATCACTGCCGCCCGTAATCAATAGCTTATGGGCTATTGATTGCTGATAAAAAAATGAAGCCGTTTCCCTTGGATGATAACTACTGCCTACTTCCACGCCATCCAACCCCAACCCTACCATTTCTTCAAATAAGCTATAATTGTGAGACAGATTGATCCCCGGATGCGCCAAGACCGCTTGACCGCCGGTATCATGGATTGCTTTAATTGCCTCTTTTAAATCCGGATAACTAACTTTGACATAACAAGGTTTTCCCTGGGCGCAAAAATCCCAGTAAAAATTAACAAACGGATTGTCACTTCTTACCCCGCCGGGACGATAAGGCTTAAGTAACTCATGATCTGAATATTCTTCTTTGCTTAAAAGAACTTCGGCAAACTTCTCGCCCGTCCAGATCTTTGAGCGAGATCCACCGCTGTCCAGCGATTCTAATTCTTCTTCAGTAACATGAAACCCTAATTGGTTAATGAGCAATAAACGCTTTTGCGAAGCTTCTTGATTTTGACCCGTGACGTTTTCTTCGATTTGGGTAAAAGCGCAATCAAAAAAATCAATTCCGTACCCTAGAACGTGCAGATCAACACCTTGGTAAGTGCAATCCAGTTCAACTCCAGGGATGTATTTAATTCCCGCTTTCTCCGACACTCTTTGTGCTTCTAGGTTCGCCTTTACACAATTATGGTCTGTGATAGCCATCATTCGAAGGCCGATCTGTCTACACTGTTCCACCAATTGTAAGGGCGTAAATTCCCCGTCATCGCTATACAAAGAATGGATATGTAAATCAATATAATTGTTAGTCATTACTCCCCTCTTTTCTTCATAGCCGATTCGCATCACTGGTTTTTTAGTTCGAAAGAAATCATCTTTGCAAAGCTTAAAGTAAATAATAGCTCCTTTGGCAGATGAGTTGTGAGATCATGGCTGTAATATCAGTATGATCAATTAGGACAGGGGCTATCTTATTGCCGTTCTGTTTTAATAGTTAGCACAATGCTGGATTATTCAGCGTAAAATAGGAAAGAGGTTATATTGATAACCTCTTTCCTATTTCCTATTTTACTATACCTGCGATCTATACTCCATTCTTAAATCGTATCCTTGGTCAGCACGGAAACTCCTGTATCAATGTATTTGGCGCCGGGATTTTTACCTTCCAAGACGGCAACGGCGGCCTTAATTCCTTTGTAACCCATGACATCAGGATTTTGAGCCATCGTAGCTAAAAGATATCCTTCTTTAATCAATTGCAGAATGGTGTTGGATTTATCAAAACCGACTCCGATTACCCTCCCGCCTGCTTCTTTGATCGCGTTACCGGTTCCAACGGTGGAACCTTCGTTTGCCCCAAAGATTCCGACCACGCCTTGAGTAATATAATTGGCGGCAATATCTTTGGATTTTGCGGCATCCCCTTCACCGTATTGAGTCTCAAGAATTTCAAACTTTGTTCCTTTAAAGGCTGCTCTAAATCCTTTTTCTCTGGCGACCACTGATGCTGTTGCGGCGTTTACATTGACGATCCCAATCTTACCGGAGGTAATTCCCTTTGCGGCCAATGCCTTCTTCATTTCTTGCCCGGCCGTGGTTCCCGCTGCTTCATTATCGGTTGCTAAAGTCTGTTCTCCCGGATAATCAGCGGCGGAATCGACATAGATGATTTTAACCCCTGCCGCAGTCGCCTCTCTTAATGCTGAAGTGACGGCGGTCGGGCCGTTGGCGGCCAGTAAAATAGCATCCGCTCCGCCGGCTACCGCATTATTGATGCATTCAATCTGCTTGGCGTCGTCCTTTACATCCGGGGCAAGCCACCGATAGTCTACATTGCCGAGTTCTTTTACCGCTTTTTTAGCTCCGGCGTCAACAGTCACCCAGTGCTGATCCATCTGGTCCATGGTAATCAGATAAATCTTGTGCTTTGCGGCTCCACTCGCATACCCTATGAGGGCAAACAGAAGAACGACACATAGTAATGTCCCCAATAATTTTCTCTTCATTTCCATATCCTCCTTTTTTATTTATAAAGCATAAGTTTTAAATCTTATGCTTTAATACAGGAAAATAGCTCCTTTCCGCGCCGGCTTTAGCTTTCCCCACTTTCTTATTAAGCCTTACTACTATGTCGAGAAGGACGGTAATAATGACAATAACCCCAATGACAATATTTCTGATTGCGACCGGAGCGCCGGCAAATTGGAGTCCATTCTGCAAAACCCCCCAGATGGAAGCGCCAATCACGGTACCAAGAAGGATTCCTTGACCGCCGAGAGTACTGACCCCTCCAATGACGGATGCTGCTACAGCATAGAGTTCATAAGAATTACCTGCATCCATGGTCCCCATTCCACTGGTGGCCGTGATAATCAATCCTACGGTGGTAGAACAAAAGGCACTAACCAAGTAAGCTTTGGTAATCGTACTGGAGATGTTTACCCCTGAAAGGTGAGCAGCGTGAATATTGCTCCCGACTGCGTAGAGATGCCGACCTGTTCGCGTCCTGCTCAGTAAAAAGTTGAAGACCAACCAGATAAACATCGTGATCCAAATGGTATTAAACAGTCCTAATGTTTTCCCATAGTAAAAGAATTGCATGAATCCTTCCGCTGCTTCGCCAATCGAATCGGTATTGTAATTATTATTGACAATTTGGGCAATTCCTCGGGCAATGGTCATAGTGCCCAAAGTTGCAATAAAGGCGGGAAGCTTTGCCTTAGAGATCAGTTTGCCATTCAATAAACCCATGATACTTGAAGCCAGATAGGTGATAATCACGGCAACCCAGGGATTAATTCCCTTGGTCATCAGGGTTGCTGAAATCATGCAGCTCATCCCAACCACCGACCCAATGGATAAATCAATATTACCGGTAATCAAGACAAAGGATTGACCAATCCCGGTTAAGAGCGTCGGTGCAATCTGTCGTAAAAGATTAGAGATATTTCGCGCCGAAAGAAAGATCGGATTTAATAATCCAAAAACAATAATCAATCCCACAAGGCCAATGGTGACGGTAATAACCTGCCCCATACCCCTTTTCGCCAAGAGTCGCTTAAGCTTGTTCCGTTTCTTCTCATTTTCCATATCGCATGATCTCCCCCACTTTTATTAAGCTTTCATTGCTTCTTCTTCGTAATCCATTCCCTTACCAAATTTGGTGGCATATTCCAGAATAAGATCCTGCGTCGCATCTTTCACATCTAACTCTTTGGTGATTTTGCCATCCGCCATCACCAGAATCCGATCACTGATGCCAAGAATCTCCGGTAGTTCGGAAGAAACGAATAAGACCCCGATTCCCTTCCTTTTTAAATCATTCATTATATTATAGATCTCAACCTTAGAAGCAACGTCGATGCCTCTGGTTGGTTCATCAAACATGACCACTTTTGAATTTCTGGCCAGCCATTTACTGACAATAACCTTCTGCTGGTTTCCTCCGGATAAACTATCGGCGGGGACTTCCGCATTGGCCAGTTTGATGTCAAAATTCTTAACCGCTGTTTCTGTAACCTTTTCTTCTTTTTTACGATTTACTAAGCCCAATTTTGACGCGATTATATCCAAATTAGGAAGGGCGATATTCTCTTTTACACTCAGCTTGGTACATAAGCCATTTTTTGCCCTGTCTTCCGGCACCAGGACAAGACCAACTTTGATCGCATCCATGGGTCGACGGATCTGGACCTCCTCACCATCAATAAAGATTTGACCGGATTCCTTTGGATCCGCGCCGAAGATCGCCCGGGTGGTTTCTGTTCTTCCGGCTCCCATTAAGCCGGCAATTCCTAAAATCTCGCCCTTGTAAAGGGAAAAGCAGACATTCCTTACCATCCGCCCGGCATTTAAATTTCTTACTTCAAATATTTTTTCTCCGATCTTTTCCTCGACCCGCGGAAATTTTTCAGTGATCTCCCTTCCCACCATATAGGAGATGATTTCGCTCAGCGTTGTTTCTTGAAAATCCATGGAAGTAATATATTTTCCATCCCTGAGGATCATCACCCGATCCACTATGTATTGTAATTCTTCCAGCCGGTGTGAGATGTAAACGATGCCACAACCTTGTTCTTTTAATCTTTTGATGATGGTAAACAAATTATCGATTTCTTTGGAAGTTAAGGCGGAAGTGGGCTCATCCATAATCAAAATTTTAGCCTGGGTTGACAACGCTTTGGCGATTTCTACCAATTGTTTTTTCGACACGGGTAAGTTTCCCACCATGGTCTCCGGATCGATATCAATTTGGAATCTTTTTAGAATTTTGTAGGCTTCCTCATTCATTTTTTTGTCGGAGAGGACCCCCTTTGTAATTAGCTCCCTACCTAGAAAAATGTTTTGGGCCACCGTTAGATGATCACACAAATTTAATTCCTGATTGATAATGGCAATCCCGGATTTTTGGGCGGTGATAGGGGTTAAATGGTCCACCTTTTTCCCGAAGATTTTCATGGAGCCTACATCCTTGGTATATACTCCGGATAAGATCTTCATCAAGGTAGACTTTCCGGCTCCATTTTCGCCCAGCAACCCGAGAACCTCCCCTGCTTTTAATGTAAATGAAACCTGATCAAGAGCCTTTACTCCGGGAAAGCTTTTACTGATGTTCTTTAATTCAACAATGTAATTACCCATAAAAAGGCCCCCTAATTCAAATTGCTTAGTGTAGCTCGTTACCTTCATCTTAGCATAATTTACCTTTTCAGATGGTAGAGCTTCCTTGGAATTAGGGGGACTTTTATTAGAAGTTTCATAATACAATCCAATTATTCCTGGTACCCCGGAACAAACGAGGGTAAGTCTTTAAATTGATGGGAGGACGGCGCCAGCTTTCCATCTTCCATGATCAACAGTCGATCGGTAACCTTTAACGTATCGGATATACTTACGGCTAGAATGACTACGGCAATCTCTTTTTCCTTCAACATTTTGATCAATTCGATGATTCTCCCCCGCAAGTACATATCCGCTTGGGAGAATGGTTGCATAATAAAAACCACCTTGGGTTTATAAAGCAGTAACCGAAAATAGACCAAATTATAGAGGGATTTCATCTCAAGTCTCCAAAGGTCCGTCGCCTCGATCTCAGCTCCCGCCAATGCTCTGTATTCTTCCTTGATACTCCTTAAAACCTTTTTCCCAATGATACTCCGCTTGAGTTTGCGATCAATCAGAAAAGTTAAATTTTCCAAGTAGGAAATATCATAAAACAAGGTTTTTGGCACAGGATTTTCCGGGATATAGGCCACTCCGTTCAGTAATAAATTTCTTTCCTTCGCCCATGGAATTTCTTTTCCACCCACTAATATTTTTCCCGATACCGGTGGTAAAAACCCATTAATGATTTCGGCGATATCCTGAATGCCCCGATTATTCATATCAAGAATGGTAAGACACTCCCCTTTTTTTACCAAAAAGTTGATTTTCTTCAAGTTTTCCGCACAAAGGTTCTGATACTTCAGGATCCCCGCTTGGTTATTTTGTTCATCGGCCACCGAATGATGGGTAAAAGAAAGAATATAGGGTCGTAAGCTTGCTTCGGAATAATCTTTTTCTTGGATAATCTTAATGATTCTGCCTTTTTCCAACAGGGCTACCCGATGGCAGATCTTAAAGGCCTCTTCATGATGATTGACCATATAAAGGAAGGAGATTCTCTGTTTGGTATAATAAAGCAAAAGCTTTTGAAAAAAGGATAATTCTTCGATACTTAGAAAGTTGGAGAGTTCATTGAGGATAATTAATTGCGCCCCATTGGCCACCGCTCTGATTAGCTCAATGATGGCTTTTTCAATAAGCGATAGTTCGGAAACATACTGTTCGGTATCAATCTCAATCCCTAGCTGTTTTAGCAATTCATCGGTTTTTTTTTGCAACCTTTTATCACGGATAATATAATCATGGAAGGTATGATTTAAGACACAGATATTATCCATCACTCTTAAATCCTGGATCAGATTGGTCTCCTTATCGATTAAATAAACCCTGTTTTTGGTCATACTGCTGTGCTCATAGTAGTTAACAAGCTGATCGTCAAAATAGATTCGCCCAAAATGAATCGACACATTTTGTAATATTAACTCAATCAACTGGCTTTTTCCATGATTGTCAAGGGGGATTAAACCCATAATTTCCCCTTTAAAAATATTGAAATTAATATTATCCAGATAGGTAATCCCATCTAATATTCTGGTCACATTGGCAATTCTTAAGATTTCTTCCTTCATCTTTTCTCCTCAAGAATTAAAGGTAAAGTAATTTCCACATCCGTTCCCGCCCCGGCCTTGCTGTATAAATAAATACCATATTCATCGCCAAAGAGGAGTTTGATGCGGTTATTGACATTAAGTAAGGCAATGCCTCCTGTCTTTTTATCTTTTTTGATATAGGTAAGGGATGCCCCCTTAAGTTTATCATTGAGCAGATGCACGTGTTCCTCTTCCATCCCGACGCCGTTATCGGAGATGGTGATCAGGAGTCTTCTGGGCGTGGCCAGGACTTTTAAGGTAACTATGCCCTCTCCCATTTTTGGCTCAATCCCGTGAAAAACAGCATTTTCCACAATGGGCTGTAGCGTCAGCTTGGGAATTTTCGCTTGAAAGACCTCCCGATCCTGATCCTCAGGGCATTCGATTTTAAAGTTTATTTTCTCGCCAAACCGAAACCGCTGGATTGTGCAATAATTTTCGACATTGGAAATCTCCTCTTCTAAGGTGGCAAGTTTGTCCATATCAGAAATGGTATAGCGGAAAAAGGTCTCCAAGGCTTCAGTCATATTGGCGATGCTCTCAACGCCTTCAATTATCGCTTCACTTCTGATCCCTTCCAGGGTGTTATAGAGAAAGTGGGGATTGATCTGATTCTGCAGCGCTAAATATTCCGCATGTTTTTTGGAGCCTTCAATTAATTCCTTAGTATCAATAATCTCCTTAAACTTTTGCATGGCGAGGAAGGATTCGTGATTAAAATGAACCCTTAAATCAAATACCCCTTTAAAAATATAGCCATCGGCAAAAAGCCTTAGAACCTTATTGCTCTCCTTGTAGGGTATATAGATCCAGCGATAGGATAAATAAAAAACAATTGTGATCAGGAAGGTAAAAAGTAATAAAAACAGAGAGATTCCCTGGTTTAGCGCAAGAGAAATAACGTAAAAAAACAAGGCCATAAGCAAGATGACCATGAGCATGAAAAGCAGGAAGATTCGATCCATCAAATAAAAGCTCTTTTTCAGGTTCATCATCTTCTCCTCTGTTAAGGAATCGTATAATTCATTTATTTAAGATTTAACCGCGATATATTGATATTCCTACGAGAAATTCCCGAAAGGCAATTCCCTCACGCAAATATTTTCCGGAATTCATTGGGTTTTAAACCTGTGTGTCTAATAAATAATTTCGTGAAATATTTCACATCATTATACCCAACCATCAGGCAGACATCCTGTATTCTTAAGCCCGGCTCTTTTAAGAGTTCCTTCGCCTTTTCTATTCTAATCTTGGAGAGATATTCAACAAAGGAGACGCCTGTTTCTTTCTTAAAAAGGCTGCTGAAATAGGATGAATTAAATCCCAAATAGGAACCCAAGTCCTCCAAAGTAATATTTTTCATGTAATTCTCTTCGATATAGATTTTAGCCTGTCTTATTTGCCCGAGATTCTTTTGGGTTTTATCCTCCGCTAGTTTGGACAAGGATAGGGTGATGTGCTTGACCAGCTCTTGAAATAAAAGTTCCATGGAATAAGAATTGTCGATGGTTTTCTCTAGTTGCGTTTGTTCCTCAAAAGCATCGTGGATCTTGATCTTATTATTTCTCATGGTGAGATAGTAAGTATTCCCAATTTCCCGGACCAACCTTTTTAATTCGGAACCACAGATGCTTTCATGGCGAAGCTCTTCCTTAAAGGTGTTGATTATCTTTTTTATCTCTTCGGTATCGACTAATTCCACTGCTTTTATGAATTTCTTGGTAAGTTCGTAAAAACGATCTTCATTGTAAATCCCTCCGGACTTAGTTTTGGAAAATGTGATGATTTGTCCTGTCCCCTTTAAGATCCGGTCATCGATTGCTCTTTTTGCCGATTCAATGGAGGCTGTGATCTTTTTTAAATCCTCTACCTCTTCGCCATACCCAATGGTGATCATTAACCCAAAGGTAGTTAAACGGTCTTTGGACTCATTTAAAATCTTGGTAAAAACAGATTCGATCTTTTCTTTTTCATCCGGTCCATAATTTATTAAAACATACAAATTACTATTAGTATGTATTATCTCCGCATCATAAGTCAGTTCCGGCAAGGAAGTTTGCATCGTTCCCGCCATCTTGGCGATGATCTCGTCACTGTTTTGGTTTGCCTTACTACTGCCGTCAATTTTTATGGAAACTACGCGAAAAATACCTTCCCGGAAATGAAAATAATGATTTTGATTGATCTCTTCACAGGAACATTCTTTGAAACCGTCCGCTTTAAATAAGATGAGATTTTTTACAAAAGACGCTCTGATTTTCCTGATGTCTTTTTTAATGGTTTGATATTCCTTTTCTAAACTACTTTGCCTGTTTTTTATTTTTAGAGAATCGTTTACCCGACGCAGAGCCTTTAACAAGCTGTTTTTATTGATGGGTTTGCAAAGATAGTCCTTAACCCCATACTCCATAGCCTTTTGGGCATAAGCAAATTCCTCATATCCACTGATAATGATAAACTCTAATTTTTCGTTTATATTTTTTGCTTTTTCAATCATCTCCAACCCATCATAACCGGGCATTCGAATGTCCGTAATGACAATATCCGGATTCTCTCTTTCAACCAGGCTCAAGGCATCAATTCCATTATCGGCAACGCCCACGATCTGCATGCCAAGCTCATCCCAATTGATCAGGTTTATAATAAGCTTGCAGATTCTTGTTTCATCATCCGCTATGATTACTCTAATCATAAGCTTCACTCCAATGCAAAAGGTTTGGGAACCCCGCTTGCCTATTAACTATCATGTTACAAATTATATGTTCTCATATCTATTTCCGACTAACTCCCGGCTATACTTATTATATTTAACCCAATTAATCACTTTGCTCTTTTTTTGCCGCCTTTTGTGCTATCGACCTCTCGGTAAAGCGTCAAAGGGTTTCCCCTTTACTAATTTATTGTATTTTATCATATTATTCATTTTTTTTCTACATAGGTCAGTTAGCTTCCTTTTCAACTTATTTCCATTTCTTTTGTTTAGAATTTGTTTAGAAGTAAGCTGTAAAATACAAGGTATAAACAACTTTAAAAGGAGGTAATTAAATAATGTTCAGGAGAAAACATTTTCTCTTCGGCTTGCTGATGATCCTGATTCTTTCCGCCCTGGTACTATCCGGTTGCGGCAGTAAGAAAGGAGGCACGAAGGACAGTGGTGATAATAATGACCCGGTCCCCATCGAATTCAACACCGAAAGCTTTGAAGGCACGACTTGGGAAAGCAGCGGGACCGTTAGCTTCCCGCTGATCACAGTTAACATCAGCGAAATAATAGCGGACGCCAGTACTCCTGCATCGGCTTTTTACACAGGATCAGTCGATTGCGCATCTTTCCCTGGTCCAATAGATATTACCGAAGAGGATATCACTTTAATTGGAGGCAAATTAATTTGTCTACTGGGGGTTGAAGCAGGCGGAACCAAAGGGATTTCTTTTAGTGTTTACGCCACCAACGATGACGGAGATGCCATCGGAATCAATGGATTTATCCACGAAAATAACCTGAATACCGTGGAAGTGCACATATTAACGATTGACTATGCGGATGAGGAAAAGACGGACTTCTACTATGATGAAGAAGAATCATCTGAAACCATAGTCTTAACTAAACAGGTTCCGGTTTAAGTTAACGGGCCAAACACGAAGACAATCGTTTTTACGTGAAGAACAATAGCGGAAAAAATTAACCGAGAAAGGCTATGTTAATTTTAACATAGCCTTTCTTAAAGAGTATTAATTTAATCCCAGATAAGCGCCGATCTCCTCCGAGGCTTTCCGGGCGGTGGCGAGGGAATCACCTTGCTCCTCCCGGTAATCCTTGATGATGTTCTCGGTGCCGGAGGCCCGTTTTAGGACCCAAACCCCGCCGGATAAAACCACTTTTACCCCGTCACCGATTACCATTTGTTCAATCGTCCGCCCGGCAATCTTTTTTCCGGCCAAGAGGGCTTTGACCTGACCCGGATCGGTTGCCAGCTGGGTAAGCCGGGCTTTTTGCTCCGGGCGGGCCGGTCGGTCTTCCCGTTCGTACTGATAAAGACCGTATTTCTGCTCCAGTTCCCGGTATAAGGTACCGATCTCTTTGCCGGTAGCGGCCATGATCTCCATCATCAACAGGACGGCGGCGATCCCGTCTTTTTCCGTCACCCATAAACTGCCGTCCCGTCGCGGGAAAGAAACCCCGGCGCTCTCTTCCCCCGCCAACACATATTTTCCTGTCTTTAAGCCATCCACATAATACTTAAAGCCGACATTAACCTCATAGGCCGGACGACCGTGGTCAGCCGCGATCCGATCTAAGAGGTGGGTGGTACCAATTGTCCGACCGACCCCCATTGACGCCGGAAAGTTACGGTGGGCGGCCAGATAGTCAAAGAGGACGCACAAGACATGATTGGGGTTTAAGATCCCGGTTCCGTCTTCTCCGCCGAAGCGGTCGGCGTCATTATCATTAGCGCCGATGAAGGGTACCCGCAGGCTTTCCCGCATTCCTGCAACCGCCATCATGACATAGCGGGAAGACGGATCTCCTCGAAGTTTACCGTCCCAGTCATAGGTCCGGTTCGAGGAAGCGGGGTCCGGTTCAGGGAGCACAACCTCGATTTGGGTACCGTGCATTTCATTGACGGTTTCATAATAGCCATTGGCCGAGCCGCCCAGTGGAGTAACGGCAAAACGTTCCTTTTTGATCAAATCCAGATCCACGACGCCACCCAGATCCCTGACATAGGGGGTGAGGAGATCGATCTCTTCGACCAAGCCTTTTTCCAACGCTCTTTGGTAAGGAAGTTGTTTGATCTTCTCAAGATGCGCCAGGTAGTAGTTGCCTTTCTCATCAATGGGTCTGGTGTTGGTATTGGGACCGCCGTCAAGACCGTTGCTTTTATACCCGGCATCTTCGGGCGGATTATGGGAAGCGGTGATGATTACTCCTTCTACCTTTTCGCCCCTGGCCACCCGGGTCAGGATGGCATGGGAGACAACCGGAGTCGGGGTGCTGCGTCCACCACGGTGGATCAAAACTTTCATCCCGTTGCCGGCAAAGACCTCTATCGCTGTTTGTTGGGCCAGATCAGAGGCGAAACGAACGTCTTTCCCCATCACCACCGGCCCGAACAGCTTTTCTCTCATATTTTCTGGGTGGATTGGCCCAAAAGTGCCATACTCCGTCCGTAAATCAACTAGGGCTTGCGTCATCGCTGCCACATGCTTTTCTGAAAAACCAGATCCGGTATGACCTCGGTGACCGGAGGTTCCGTTTTTAATTGGTTTTAATTCCCCTTGGGGGTTAGTGTACCAAGTAGTGATCTGTTCTTTAGTGAAAAGATCCTCCGGTTGAGCTTTCTGACCGGCCAGAGGATGAATCTGTTGATTCGGCATCTTGGCGCCTCCTTAGATTAATTACTTTAACTTTATACAGTTTAAGCTCGTTAATTTAGTATTTCCAATTTCCATAATTCCTTGAGAATGATTTCTCGATTTAGTATTTAATTCCTCCCCTAATATCGCCACTATCCCATACCAACGTGAAAAAAGCAGGACTTAACCATTAGTTAACGGCGGTTACCCCTTCGATCCTGGCTTTCGCCGCGGTGATGATTCCGGTGATTATGAACGGCGCGGTCATCGGCATCCTGGTTGTCCGCCGGATTCCCGAAAAACCCTTCCGGAAAACTGAAAAAGCAACCGGGCCTTCTCGGTTGCTTCTCTTAACTAAAATGTTATCGGTTGCTCCTAACCGTTTAGCAGGCTAAAGGCGTTCTTGTTATTATAATATAATAATTTAAAAACCGGAAAATATTGATCATAGATGATTGTGTTCTTCTGATTCGGGAGATACCGTTCTTTAGCGGTGATCAAGTTGTCGGCGTCGGTAATGCCTTTAATGAGCTTAAGCCCCACAGCCGTCACGATAGCCGCGCCCACAGCGCCGGTATTCTGCGGGTTGTCTACGGTCTCTATTTCCCGTCCTAAAACATCTGCCAGGATCTGGCAGGTAAGGGGGGCTAAAGCTCCTCCCCCTACCAGCCTGATAGTTTTGGAGGCTTTGACCTTTCTTTCTGAAGCTTCCAATTGCCATCTTAAGTGGTAACAGACGCCCTCCAAGACGGCGTGGATTAACTCGGTTTTGCCCGTCTCAATGCTTATGTTAAAGAAGATTCCCCTGGCATTAGGATCTTCAAAAGGACAACGGTTCCCATGGAGCCACGGTGTGAAGATCACCCCGTTACTGCCCGGCGGAACATCTTTGATGGCCTGCATCATGTAGTCATATAAATTCATCTTAACGGTTTCCGGAGATTTGGAATCCTTGTTCCGCAAATAGATGTTGATTTCATCCAGAGCCAGGTGATCTCTGACCCACTCCAGGCACTTGCCGGCAGTTTCCAGTTCGGCAAAATAGTTAAAATATTCGGGTTGGGCGCCGACGATCGAGGCGATCATGTTTTTGATATCCAGCGCTTGTCTGCCGACGACTGTGGAGACCCACCCGGAAGTGCCTAAATAAATATGGGTGCTTCCTTCTTTTACCGCGCCTGCGCCCACCCCAATCAAGGAAGCGTCCCCGCCACCGCCAAACACCGGAATCCCCACGGGCAGAGCAAGCTCGGCGGCAGCCTCTGAGGTTACTCTCCCGACCAGATCCGTACACTTCACAACTGTAGGAAGATGTTGCATCTCAACGCCCAGCATGGCGCAGACTTTTTTACTGAACTCCTTCCGGCCCCGGCGTGTATTGTACAGCAGGGTGGCAAAGGCGCTGTCCTCGGTCATGATAAATTTTCCGGTGGTTTTTAGGATTAAATACTCCTTGACATCCAACCATTTGTAGACTTTTTGAAAATTGTCCGGTTCATGCCGCTCGACCCATTTGTATTTCCAAACCGGATCTTTGACACTGGCGGCCACTGCGCCGCCGATCAGAATGGAGTTTATTAGTTTATAACCATTAAGGCCGGCGATTTTGATTCCTGTCCCCAGTCCCTCTTTGAGCTCTTGTTTTGCCCTGTTATCCATATAACTCATGCCCCGCCGTACAGGCGCGCCCTTTTTATCCACAAGCACCAGTCCCTGCATCTGCCCGCAGAAAGAAAGGCCCGCAATCCGATGGGTAGAAACGCCGCTTTCAGCCAACACTTTCTTGGTGGTGTTGCACATGGCGCGCCACCAATCATCCGGTTCCTGTTCCACCCCGCCGTTTTCCATCATGTGTAACTCATAACCTTCTACAGCGTCGGCAATAAGTTGTATTTTATCGGAGAGTTCAAAAAGGCAGGTTTTCATAGCGGTTGTCCCCACATCATAGGCGATTACAAAAGTATTCATCTTTTTAATCTCCTTTATTGGTCACTTGTCTTACAGATATTGCGCCTTTCAGCGCTGGAGGCAAGCTGGCCACGGATTATCAGGTAGTCATTCGCGCTGGCTATCGTTCGCACACGTGAAGTGATGAAAATTGAAACCGGGCGCCTCGACAAACATCGAAGGCATTTTCCAAGGTGGGTATCTCCAGTCGCTTGGCTTGTTTAGCCGTCTGTTTTAATCTTTAGTGGGAGTAGAACGTTGTTAGTGAGGTAAAATATTTTTTTCCGTCTGCTTTGAATATTTTTTGAGATAGACATACCTCATGATCATACTCTCTATAGGATTAATGGGTTTCGTTTTGCCGAATAACGAGGCGCCGATTAAGGCTTTGCAGGATTTTTGCAGAATCATACCGACGGCGACGGCATCATCCTTGGTAAGTCCACAACATAAGGCGCCTGTATTGAGAATAAGGACGGCTGTGGATTTACTGAGCGCCTGGGCGATCATGTCCGGATTATTCTTATCCACCGTTCTGACCTGCAAACCGATGATCTGCGCAAAGTCATCCAGGAGAGGTTTTAAATTTATGCCGACAGCGGAAAGTTCGAGAATCTCCGGTGTAGCTTTGAAGATGATCTGATTGATCTGTTTATTCTGATTATAGATGGTACGATAAACCCTGGTCTCTTCTGGCAGACCAGCCAAACTTTGGTTATCTGGAATCTCCAACTCTCTTTCCCCGTCATACCAGATAAACCCTTGGTTGCTTCTTCTGCTACAGCCATAGGTTTTCATTTCCTGATCAAGAATGGGTAGTTTGGTTTTGCTGTTTTGTCCTATGGCAAAGGCGTACATAGAGGAAGGATCATACTTAGCTTCTTTACTCAGCTTTAAATAATGATTGACGACAAATTCCGCACAGGCTTTCTCCAGTTCGGAAGCGACCGTAAATGTCTCCTCGGCATTGCCGCCAAAACAAAGGGCTCCGTGATGTTTCATGATCACCGCTTTGCCATTGGACTTTCCCAGCGCCTTCTGAACTTTTTTACAGAGCGCCTTAGTTCCGGGCAGAGCGTACTCCGCACAAATAACCTCCCCGCCCAGAGTGGGATATTCGCCTCCAACCTCTATTTTTTTTAATCCGGTTGCCGCAATTACGGAGGCATTATCTTGGTGGGTATGGATGACGAAATTTATATCCGGATAAAGTTTATAAACTCCGGCATGAACTCCTTTTTCGGATGAGGGTTTGATCTCCCCTTGGTAACTCAGGTCTTTTATTTTTACCCGCACCAGATCAGCGGCGGTCAAAGACTGGTAACTCCTGCCACTGGGTGTGATGACAAAATTTTCTTCATCTACCCGGCAGCTGACATTCCCCCAAGTACGAGCAACCAAACCTGATTCTACCAGTTGGATTCCAGCTTTGAGCACCGAATTTTTAGCTTTGTTAATGTCCATCACAACCTCCGTTTTATGCTTTGACGGCCACGCTTTTGAATACATTTTCAAACCTGGAAAGAATGTCGGGCAGCATCTTATCCTCGTAAGCGGCGCTGGTATAGAGCCTACTGCCGGCCAAGGTGACGATACCTTCCGCCATATAAGCAGCGCCCATATGCTCCATCTCTTTCTTCCTTTCGGAAGTTGCCTTTAAAATCCCAGGAATCTGCCACGGTTTGCTCCAGTTAATGGAAAAATGCATGGTGCCTACGGTTTCCAGGTGGCAGATGGATCCCTGATTAAAAGCGACAAAAGGTAGGTTATACTTTTCATTTAACCTTTGTAAACCGGCGATTAATTGGTCGGCGAACAGTCCTGCTTTTTGAGGGGCGTTGATTCTTTCAATCTCACATAGTGTATAATAACCGGCCACACAACTTAAGGGGTTCGCCGCCATGGTGCCTCCCACCAGAGCTTTTTTGTGCTTCCCGCCCCCACCGATGCCTGCGCTAAGGTATTTCATATACTCTTTTTTACCGCCCAGACCGCCGGCGCTGGGATAACCACCGGCCACCACTTTGCCAAAGACGGTTAAATCCGGAGAAACGCCAAAATAGCCTTGAGCTCCTGACATTCCTATTCTAAAGGCGGTGACCACTTCATCAAAGATGAGTAACGCTCCGTATTTACGGCATAGTTTTTCCACGCCTTTATTGAATTCATAGTGCAGAGGTCTGGTTCCACTTTCCGGCCCAACCGGCTCAATCATGACCGCCGCTGTCCCACCTCTCAGCTTATTCAGGCGAAGCTTTTTCTCCAGATCATTAAGGTCATTGGGGAAGAATTCCTGAATATATTTGAAGCAATTTCGTGGTACACCATTTGCTTGTGTCCATTTGGAGCCGGGTACTCGAATACCGTAAGCAAGTTGGTCGCTCCAGCCGTGATAGGCCCCACCCATTTTAAGAATGTTCTTCTTTTTTGTGGCCAGACGCGCCACTCTAATCGCCGCCATGCAAGCTTCCGTACCGGAACCCAGCATTCTAAACATTTCCACTGCTTTGATGTGCTCGGATATTTTTTTAGCCAGTTTATACTCATATTCATGGAAGAGTCCGGTCGAGGGACCACAATCATTCAGTAATTCTATGACCTTTGAGCGTACTTCAGTTGGATTACTCCCTAATACAGTAGGTCCGCCGGCTTGTAAGAAATCATAATACCTGTTCCCGTCCAGATCATACAAATAGGCGCCCTCCGCTTTCGTGATCACCAAAGGAAACGGGTAGTTAAAAGCGAGGTTATGCTGGACTCCGCCCGGTATGATCTTCCGGGCTTCTTCGATTAGCGCCTTGGATTTAGCGCATTTTTGATTAAAATAATTCTCCACATAGTCTTGTAGTTTATTCGGACGTATTGTATAGATTGGTTCTTTAATTAAGCGGTCAAGTTGGTTAATAATCTTATCAGCATCAGGATATTTAGAAATAGCGAATGTTTCTCCCATTTTTTATCCCCCTCTTTACAGTAAGATTATGGTGAGTGAGTATTCACTCACAAGTATTTTACCACTATTTTCTATTGTCGTCAACCGCAACCGGGATTAAGCTAATTCGGTTGTTACCTTGATTTGAGGTTATGATACAGTATATAGTGTGTTGCTTATAAATAATAGTTGAAGATGGAGGCCAAGCAAGTAGCCTGGATTAAGCGGGCATGAAGACTACCGGAAGTCGACTTCCAATTGAAGCCTAATGCTTAGCCATGCTATAATCAAGACAAACAGTTTTAATGAGGTGACTAAGCTATGCTTAATCTGAATAAAGAGTCGTTTAGCAAACTTCCTCCGGACAAGCAGGAAAAAATATTGCAAACCGCCATCGTGGAATTTGCCGAACATGGTTTTGACGGCGCAAATATAAATAAGATTGCGGAAAAAGCCGGCGTCAGCGTAGGCTCCATGTATAAATACTTCAATAATAAACACGATTTATACTTAATGGCCGTCAGTTTTTCCGTAGATAAACTAAAAACAGTGCTTAATGAGATTATCAGTAGTAAAATGGGTTTTTTAAGTACAGTGGAAAAGATCATCAGAGCAATACAATTTTACTCACGAGAAAACATCTATCTAACCAAATTATATAATGAGATGACCACGGAGAATAATTCCGAGTTTGTATGGAAAATTGTCTCCAAGATGGAAGGGGTAACGGCCAAACTTTATGCGGCATTTATCGAAGAAGCGCAAAAAAATGAACAGGCCAGAAAAGATATGGATCCAAGATACTTCGCTTTTTTCCTTGATAATCTGTTTATACTGCTACAGTTCTCCTATACCTGTGAGTACTATAAAGAACGACTAAAAATGTTTATTGATGACGACGTCTTTGAACATGACGAGCAATTAGTTGAACAGCTAATGAAGTTTATTAAAGGCGCTTTATATTTAAAATTATAAATGTCTTTGAGAAATCCTGAAGGGATTCTATCTACATTCCATCATTATTCTAAGACAAATTTTAAGAATTTTCATGAAAAAACCCCCGGCGAAGAACGAAAGTAATAGTTCATCATTCGCCAGGGTTATATTTTGTTTTATGGTTTATTATTCCTTTTCTCTAATGAGTTAGAATAAGGTAGAAAAGGATCCCTTATTTCGCAAAAATAGATACAGGCTCTTTATTGACGTTAGGATGTGGCGCCAAGACTTTCTTCAATTTGGCAAATCTCGGTAGGCTATTCTCCAGCGGAGGAGCTGATACGCCCTGAATCAGCGGCAAAGCATAGTCGATAAATTGTTTCTTCAAACCGTTGCCAGCCTCATTAATCCATTCACGTGGAACCTTCTTTTCCTTATTAGCAACCTCCTCGAGAGCGACTAATTTGATATTGCATTTATACTCTGCCCCCGCGGCTCTTTCAAACGCCACCATATAATCGGTCTTTCCCTCGACAGCGTACCTGACTGCCATCTGACCGGCCAAAACAGCTTCATTAACGTCAGTGAGAGAACCTAAGTGAGCGGCGCATCTCTGCAGAAGGCTGAATTCTATTCCGCGTATTTTGGCGCCTGTCTTTTCCTTAAGAATCTCTACCAGTGTTGCAGCCAGACCACCCAGTTGCACATGGCCAAATGAATCCTTATTCTTCGAAAGATCCGCACTGTACTCGGAAATATATCTTCCGTCTTTATCTCGAATGCCTTCTGAAACAGCGATAATCACTTTGTTTTGTTTTCTGTAAAGATCAGAGACTTCGAGGATAAACCTGTCCAGATCGAAAGGAATCTCGGGGAGGTAGATCAGATCCGGTCCAAATCCTGCATATGTTGCCAGTGCGGATGAAGCGGTCAGCCATCCGGCATTTCTACCCATGATTTCAAGTACTGTGATCATGCCCTGATCGTAAACCCTGGCATCATGATACACTTCCATAGTTGAGGTGGCAATATACCTTGCTGCGCTACCATAGCCAGGACAGTGGTCGGTTGCCCATAGATCGTTGTCAATTGTTTTGGGCACACCCATAACTCTGCATTCATAGCCTGATTTTTGCATATACTTGCTTATTTTATTACAGGTGTCCATTGAATCATTACCGCCATTGTAGAAGAAATATCTAATATTATACTTCTTAAAGACTTCCAAAATCCTTTTATAATCAGTTTCATCATCTTCCACATTTTTAAGCTTATACCTTACAGAACCTAGGGCTGAAGAAGGGGTCGTCTTTAAAAGCTCCAGTTCATAAGGATCTTCCTTACTCATATCATAGAATTTTTCTTCAAGGATACCCTTGATCCCGTGAGCTGCCCCATAAACCTCGGTAATGTCTCCCTGTTTCAATGCTTCTTGAAATACACCGGCGGCGCTCGCGTTTATAACTGCAGTTGGTCCACCGGATTGTCCGAAAATTGCCGCACCTTTTAATTCACTCATACATTATACCTCCTCTAGATCTGTTTAATTTAATATGTTTTCTATTATGTTTTCTATATAAATCTGTATAAAGCTATATAAATCCCGCAGTTTTACACTCCTGTTTCAACTGGACTTTTAGCTTGAATCCAGTTTTGGAAGTAAAAGAAGAGAGAATCGAGATCGGTACTGAGAAAAACAAGTTACTTCACGTTTAATATTTTTGAAAAAACATTCCAAAATACATTATACACTAGCAAATTCACAAAATAACTAAATTTAACAGAAACTAAATAAAAAGATAACATGCAATAAACTAAAATGCCATCCAAGCAACCTCAAAGCAATCCCCATATTTCCCCACATATTAGGAGAGTTAAAAAGTCATTTTCTTTTTGCCAACTCAGTCCTTGATCCAATATCAACACTATTTATAGTAATTAGTCAAACAATTGCGGCTCATATTATAGCGCTTTTTTCATAAAATCCTTGCTTTTAAGTTTAAATTTGGTAGAATGAATATGGTAAATTTTAAACATAATTATTCTATACAACATTTTATTCAAAAAGGAGTTGTTTTTCATGCCATTAGTCACATCAACGGAAATGTTTAAAAAAGCTTACGAAGGTGGTTATGCTATTGGCGCCTTCAACGTAAATAATATGGAGATTATTCAGGGTATTACAGAAGCGGCTAAGGAAGTGAATGCGCCGCTGATTTTACAGGTTTCCGCCGGCGCAAGAAAGTATGCCAATCATACATATTTAATGAAACTAGTAGAAGCCGCCGAAATTGAAACAGGATTACCGATTTGTCTGCACCTTGACCATGGTGATTCTTTTGAACTTTGTAAATCCTGCATTGACGGTGGTTTTACTTCTGTTATGATCGACGGATCTCACTTTCCTTTTGAAGAAAACATCAGATTGACAAAACAGGTAGTTGAATATGCGCACGCACATGGAGTCGTTGTCGAAGGGGAACTAGGAAGGCTTGCTGGTGTTGAGGATGATGTAAACGTATCAGAAGAGGATTCTTCTTATACCAGACCGGAAGAAGTGGAAGAGTTTGTATCCAAGACAGGCGTCGATTCATTAGCCATAGCCATTGGCACAAGCCATGGGGCTTTTAAATTTAAAGGAGAACCCAAACTGAGATTTGATATTCTTGAGGAAATTGCCAAGAGACTTCCCGGTTTTCCGATTGTTCTCCATGGGGCTTCCTCTGTTATTCCGGAATTTGTGGACAAGATTAACAAGTTTGGTGGGAATATGCCTGGCGCAAAGGGCGTTCCCGAAGAAATGCTAAGGAAGGCTGCCCGGTCTGCTGTTTGCAAAATTAATATTGATTCAGATCTAAGGCTTGCGATGACAGGCACGATCAGGGAATACTTTACTCTGCACCCCGAGCATTTTGACCCCAGACAGTATCTTAGACCTGCAAGAGAAGCGATTAAGGAACTAGTTAAGAATAAGATCATCAATGTTCTCGGCTGCGATGGCAAAGCATAAACACGGTAAGAAGATAGCAAAGACTCCCGCTCTATAGATAGAGTGGGAGTCTTTGCTATGACTTGGCTTCCGAAGGAGAGGTTTCCAGTGTGGGAAAAATCCTTTACCCATTGTTCTTGTTAATGCTATTGTTCTTGAATCGTGGCGCTTCAGAACACGTCGGAAAAACTGTCTCTCACCCGGCTTTTTATTCTTACCTGATCATTAACAACTTTCTTCACGATCCTGAGGATTTTACTCAAGGTTTAATATAGATGTACTCAATGGAATAGCTTACGATGAGGAAACCAATCGGTTATTTGTTACTGGAAAACTATGGCCAAAAATATTTGAAATCAAGGTAGTGTTAGTTGAGTGAAACTCTCTCCTACCTTTTTACTTATTTTATTTAGAACGATAAATCTAAAGAAAGGGAACCCCGCCAGGAAGTGTCCCCTAAATCATAGACCACATACCCACCAAAACTAAAGGGTTTAATTCCCAGAAGATTCAAATCACAAGCCACCCCTGAACCGACCGCATAAGAAGCTTCTATATGATAATAGGTATCTACAAATTGGTACCAAGAAACATCTTTTAATTGAATGCATTGGAAAAACTCAAGTGAATAAGGAAAACGGTATTTATAATCTAATTCCAAGGAAGTTTGGACTAAATTTTTTTGAGCAGCAAGTTCTTGTTCTAACCCGCGGTAAACTATGGGATGAGAAAATAAATCATTTTTATCGGTATTACTGACTACTAGTTTTGGTTGTAAAGCAAAATTCTTCCCTAGCCCAATATTAACAAACTGTGAATATACATATTGACAATCGGAAACTTCTTGTTGACCAGAAGATGGAGTATAAAGGTCACCTTCTCCTTTAAGGTTAATCTTTCCCCAGTTAAGATCGAAGGTTCCTCCATTATGTAGATAATTATTCTTGTTTATCTCTGCCCAGCCAAAAGAGATTGTATAGTAAAGATTATAATATTTTAAATCCAAACCATAGCCCGAACGTAATCTCGTCTCTTTTTCTTCAAAATGTAGTCTCCCGATTAGATCAAGCGAAGGAGTAAGACCAATAAATTTAAATTGGGTCTCTAAGTAATCGAAATTCTTTCCCCGAGTTAATAATCTAAGATCCATGCTTCCTCTTTGGAAAATCATTCCATATTGTAAGATTGCTGATTCTTCCCTAAACAGGTCTTGTTTAAAGATCGAATGTTCCTTACCAAAATAGACCAGCGGTTTAATCCGGGTAAAATCATATTGTAAGCGTTGATATTTTATGTCACTAAAGGTTTTAGTTAAATTAAGATCTTGATTAACATAAATCTTCTTTTGCTGTTCATCTAAAGGTATCTTCTTTTCTTCTAAAATATGTTTAATGTCTGGAATTTGTTTTTTAGCTTCCTCGTAACCCAAGGCAATGAAATCTTTAGCCAAATGGTAGTCCATAAATGAATAATCCCCGACATCACAATTAATCGTAATATCGGAAAAGCGGTCAATGATTGCTTGGGAGTTCTTTTCTTTTTGTAGATTAATAAACCGAGTCCAAGCGCGAATCGGCAGATCGTAGGTGTTATATGGTAATTCATCAAAAGCAGTGGTCGAAATTACCAGATCGGCCCCAAGGATTTTCGCTGTCTGTGTGGGTGTCAATTCTAGAATTCCGGGGTCCATCAGAAAAAGACCATTATAGCTTACGATTGGGAAAAACAATGGGATTGAATAAGAACCTTGAACTTCACTTGAAATTCTACCGCGAGTATGTACATATTTAACCCCATTGGCCAGGTCATAACTTAATAAAGCAGTGAGGATTGGGAAATCCTCCAGCCTTTTAGAGGGAGAAACTTTCTCCATAAAGAAATTTACTCCCCTGGTATCAATCACTGAACGAATAAAGGGAAAATTGAGATCAAACATTGAAGGCAAGATATCGGTAGTGACCAGTTGTTCTAGGTCTTCAATGGGCATGCCGCTCCCGTACAGAACCGCTATAATAGCGCCCATACTAGAACCGACCACTAGATCAACAGGAATATTTTCCTCCTCTAAAGCTTTCAAAATCCCGACATTAACAAGAGCCCTCGCTCCCCCACCCCCTAAAGCCACTGCCACTACCTGTTTATTTATGTTAACAAACCTATTAGATTTCTGGATATAAAAAAGCTCATTCGTTTCTTTTGATTCAATGATATCATAGGCCCAATTATTGTCTCCGGCAATAGCTTGAAACATCATCGATTGAATAATAAACAACAGATTAATTACTATCACTACTAGTAGAAGCTGTTTTTTAATGTAAATCAAAACTTCACCCCAAAACAATGTCGTTATTCTGTGTTTCTTTTAAATCTTAAGACTATAACTCAGCTTTTCTTGAAAATTTCTATATTAATATCTGTCTATTATTCGAGAGGGAAGTGTAATCTTCCTTGTTACAAAAGAATGATCTTAAAACATGTGTTAGATTATTTTTTGTATTTCAATTTTAATCCTATTTTTTGAGGAAATTGCCTAATTACCTTAAGCACATATTTGTTCACAACATATAGTGTTTATCTTTTATTCGAGAGAATTGTCTAAGATTAGACAATCCCTAGTGGGCTATCAATATATTGTGGACAAATGTTAAATAATTGAATTATGCAATTCCCTAATCCAGCATAACTTTTTGGGTGTTTACATTTCTCAATAAAAATAAAAGACGCGCTAAAAAAAGGATACTCCGCGTTCATGATAACGGTGTATCCTGCCACTTCAGATCCTATGCCAGCCATAAGAGCCAGAAGTTATCAGTAATAACTCATCCTACTCAATCAAAGCGCCTCCAAATTTTTGGTGGCAATAATATCAGCCTCGGTACCTAATATATTTTCAACGATAATCTCTCCGGTTCTCACTGGCGCTTTCACCTCAATTCTGCGTAAATACTGCACACACTTTGTTACCAAATCTTTAGGAATTGGTTTTGAGGTCCTTACCGGGAGTAGCGCATATAGGGTGTTCTTTATTGATACCGTTGTCGTTACAGTACGGGTTGGATTCAAGCACTCCGTTTGAGCGTATTCCACCCCTTTGCCGCAGGTATTCCCAGTAACCTTTGCCACCTTTCCTTCTTCAATCGTGACTTCTAAACGACACCCCAGCGGACAATTGATGCAGATTATTTCTCTATTCATCTTTCCTCTCGCCTTTCGCTTCAATATAGACGGTAAGTTTCAGTCCGGTATCAATACCAGCAGCATCATTAACATGTATACCCTTTAATATATGCTCCCGTTTCAAATTAATGGTCTGCATTTCTCCTGGCGCCATAATTAACCTCTTGATAGAGTGTATTGGTTTCGGATTTTGCTCCGTACCAATGGTGATCATCAATCTTTGATCTTTAAATATATCTTTCACCCGTAAATATAATGTGATCTCTTCCTCCATCTTTTGTGGATGAATAATTTGGGGGACAACATATAATACCCCGTGCCCAGCCACTGTTTTAACCTTTATGGAAGGAAACTTTTTATGCGATAAAACATATTTAGCGGCGTTACGACCGGCCACTTCACTTTCTTTAGAAACATTATCAACAAGGTCATGGACGTGTACCACGTTTCCACTGGCAAATATACCCTCTACTGAGGTCTCCATCCGATCATTAACCACTGGTCCATTTGTTATCGGGTCAATTTCAATGCCGGCTTTTTTTGATAGCTCGTTCTCGGGAATTAAGCCTACCGCTAAGAGCAACGTATCGCAGGCTACCTCCTTTTCAGTTTCGGCGATTGGTCTTTTATCTTTTATATCGACCTCGGCAAAACTTATCCCTGTCACTCGGTCTCGGCCATAAATTTTGGTGATCGTATGGTTAAAATATAAAGGGATATTATAGTCTTGTAAACACTGAACAATATTTCTCGTTAAACCGCTGGAATATGGGAGCAACTCTAGAACCATTTTTACATTAGCCCCTTCTAAAGTAAGCCTTCGGGCCATAATCAGACCGATATCGCCGGAACCCAAGATAACAACTTCTTTTCCAGGCATATATCCTTCCATATTCACAAATCGTTGAGCCATGCCAGCGGTAAAAATTCCGGCTGGACGCGTTCCTGAGATATTTATAGATCCTCGAGTTCTCTCCCTACATCCCATTGCCAAAATTACTGCTTTAGCTTGTATCTCCAAAAGTCCCTCTTCTTTATTGATAGCTATAATCTTACGTTCTGAAGTAATATCCAATACCATAGTGTTTAACTTATAACTAATCCCATTTTCTTTAACCTTTTCTATGAATCGTGTGGCATATTCCGGGCCCGTAAGGTCTTGAGTAAAGTAAAATAAACCAAAGCCATTATGTATACATTGCTGGAGTATTCCTCCCAATTCCCTGTCTCTCTCGATGATTAATATGCTTTTTACTCCTTCTTTATAAGCGGAAGCAGCAGCAGCCAAACCGGCGGGTCCTGAACCGATCACCACTATATCATAGCCTACCATTTTTATTGCCACCCCCCTTTTTCCTCAAGCCCGGAATCCTTGGTTTTTCCATCAAGTACAGATGAAGCTCGACCACACTTTGTAACCTGGTTCAAAGGAATCTTTAATTCCCGAGCCAGGATCTCGATTACCCGTGGGCCGCAGAAACCACCCTGGCATCTGCCCATTCCCGCTCTAGTCCTACGTTTAACCCCATCAAGATCTCTAGCCCCCAAAGGCCTCTGGATGGCTTCAATAATCTCTCCTTCGGTAATGGTCTCACAGCGACAAATAACCCTACCATAATTGGGATTCTGCCTAACTAATCTTCGTTGTTTCTCAGGAGACAGTTCGCTGAACCTAATGATTGGCTGCCGGTAAGGGTGAAAATTCCTTTTTCTCTTACATCTTAAGCCTTCCTCCTCTAAAATTTCCCTGACCATTTTTGCAATAGCCGGAACTGAAGTAAGACCTGGAGACTCAATACCAGCTGCATGTACGAGGCCTTTTACTCTTTTGTCCGCACTAATAATAAAATCTTCCGTATTAGGGACAGACCTTAATCCTGCAAACGACGTTATCGTCTTTTGCATCGCAAATGAAGGCACTGATTTTTTTGCCCCTGTAATTATTTCCTGAATACCCTGCTCAGTAGTTGTCGTGTCTTGCTTATCCTCAATATTTTGAGCGGTCGGCCCAATCAGCAGGTTCCCGTCGATAGTTGGTGAGACTAATATTCCTTTCCCCATTTTGGTTGGAACTTGGAAAATCACGGTTTTTGCTAAATATCCCTGGTCCTTATCGAAGATACAATACTCTCCTTTACGGGGAATTAGGGAAAATGGCTCTCCGCCAATCATTTGATTAATAAGATCGGCGTATAGTCCAGCAGCATTGACAATATATCTTGATTCAAAAGAACCCACTCTGGTTTTTAGTAAAAAACCAAATCTTCCGTTATGTGCTGCTAAAACCCGGACCTCCTTAACCTCGGCGTTAAAAAAGAAATTTACCCCATTAGTATAAGCGTTTTCTGCCGTGGCAATGGTTAAAGTAAAAGGACAGACTATCCCCGCTGTCTTTGTATATAAAGCTGCCACAGCCTGAGTGGAGATATTGGGTTCTAAAGCCCTTAATTCTTCTTGATTTACTATGCTTATTTCCGATACACCATTCTTTAATCCTCTTTCGTAAAGAACTTTCAGGTCGGCAACTTCTTCTTCGCTAAAAGCCACTACTACTGAACCAACTCGCTTGAAGGGGACCGCCAGTTCTTTGCAGACCCTGGAATACATGACATTACCTTCTACATTTAGTTTTGCCTTTAGAGTTCCCGGTTTGGCGTCATAACCGGCGTGCACGATGGCACTGTTTGCTTTGGAAGTTCCGCAACATAAATCCGCTTCTTTCTCTAAAACACACACTTTCAGATGATAACGGGACAATTCTCGGGCTATACTACAACCGGTTATACCACCTCCGATAATCACCACATCATACATCCTGTGTCATCCCCTTACCTAATTATGTTGTCAAAAGAGAAGAACCATATCTAAAGGGGAACATGGCCCTGGTTGACAGATATAGTTCTCCTCCACTCCAATTCTTTATTCTGCTACCTTGCTATCAACCTATTATTCTTCCCATTTTAAGGCTCGCTCTACTGCTTTTTTCCATCCGGCGAACAATTTCTCCCTTTCTTCTGTACCCATCTCCGGTTGGAATTTTCTGTCTACAGCCCATTTCCCAGCGATTTCCTCTTTACTAGGCCAGTAACCTACCGCTAAACCAGCCAGATAAGCGGCGCCGAGCGCGGTGGTTTCATTGACCACTGGTCGTTCGACAGGCACCCCTAGAATATCTCCTTGGAATTGCATAAGGAAGTTGTTTTTAACGGCGCCTCCGTCCACTTTTAAAGTGGAGAGTTTTATTCCAGAGTCTTTCTCCATTGCCTCCAACACATCACGAGTTTGATAGGCAATGGCTTCAAGAGCCGCCCGAATTATGTGCTCTTTTTTTGCTCCTCGGGTTAACCCAACTATGGCGCCTCTGGCATACATATCCCAATAGGGGGCCCCTAGTCCTACAAAAGCTGGCACCAGGTAAACCCCGTTTGTATCATTAACTTTTGTCGCATAATCTTCACTCTGTGGCGCATTGTCAATAATCTTTAATTCATCTCGGAGCCACTGTACCACGGCGCCGGCAATAAAGATGCTACCTTCCAACGCGTATTCTACCTTGCCGTTGACTCCCCAAGCTATGGTGGTTAAAAGTCCATTTTGCGAAGGAACCGCTTTTTCTCCAGTATTCATGAGCATAAAACATCCGGTCCCGTAGGTATTCTTTGCCATACCCGGCTGAAAACAAGCCTGACCAAAAAGGGCAGCTTGTTGATCTCCGGCAATTCCGGCAATTGGAATTTCCGCTCCGATGATTGTCGGGTCCGTATATCCATAAATATGGCTTGACGGTTTAACCGTTGGTAACATGGACCTTGGAATATTGAGTTCAGTTAAGATTTCCTCATCCCAATCAAGATTATGAATATTAAAGAGCATAGTACGGGAAGCATTGCTATAGTCAGTGACGTGAACTTTTCCTTTGGTCAGGTTCCAAATCAACCAAGTATCTACGTTTCCAAAGAGTAGCTCTCCCTTTTCCGCCCTCTCCCTAACTCCCTCCACATTGTCTAAGATCCATTTAATTTTTGTTCCGGAAAAATAGGCGTCGATTACAAGCCCCGTCTTCTGACGAATTTTGTCCACCCATCCCCTGGCTTTTAACTCATCACAAATTGAGGCTGTTCTTCTACACTGCCAGACAACGGCGTTATAAACTGGTTTTCCGGTCTCCCGGTCCCACACCAGAGTAGTCTCCCGTTGGTTGGTTATACCAATGGCTGCAATCTCTTCCGAACGGATCCCGGTCTTCTTCAAAATATCCCTGGTCACTTGCAATTGAGTGTTCCAAATATCGGTCGGATTATGCTCAACCCAACCAGCTTTTGGATATATCTGCTCAAACTCCTGACTTATGGAGCCAAGTATTTGACCATCATAGTTAAATATAATCGCACGGGAACTGGTTGTTCCTTGATCCATAGCTAAAACATATTTAGTCATTATTTTTACACCCCATTTCATCTTTTAATGAGGATACTGAAGTCAAAAAATCATCTTTATCCAAGTAAATCCTTGAGAGATTAAACCCCAGTATCAATTAGTTCAAACACCTTATACTTCAAGGCTATTTTCCAATCAAGCCCAAGACTACCCCACCAAATATTCCACCTAAAATAACTGCAATAAGGGTTGGAAGGGATTTACCCACTTTCCCTCCGTTATATATCGAATTTACATAAACTCCTGTACCAGCAGCCCAGGCCATGTCCACCCACGGTGCGTCTTGTCCCTGTACAATCAAGTTATTGACCACCGTTTGAGTTGTAGAAATGCCTACACCAGGCAGAGCATGGGCGATTGTCCACATGGTGCCGACAATAAACCCAGCCGCTAACCATCCCCCCAAGGGACCATATTTGTCCACCAGTTTTCCCCAGCACATACAGATTAAGAAAGGAAAAGTAAAAGCGCCGACTAAAGTGGTAAGTAAACCAGCAGTTGACATCTTTGTCACCTCCTTTAGTTTTCTAAAATACAAGGGTACGCGTTATCGTCACATCTACTGTTTTCATTTTTCATCCGTCTATCTGTTGTTGAGGCTCTTTTGCCTTATTGATCCTTTGCAATGGCTTTATTAAGTACGCCTGCTGTTAACCCTCCGATTGCTCCACCGATCATACAAAGGATAATAGTGGGAATAGCCGGCGCTAGGAGTAAACCGTCTTTTACTATTAGCCAAACTGTGCCGGACATGGCAATACCACAAGCCATATCAACAAAAGCTGCATCCGGTTTATTATCGATGGCGCCAACATAGTGGCAAAGAAACCAACTGATACTAATAATGATAAACCCGGCAATCCAACCTCCAAATACTCCGTATGTTTGCCACATCTCCGGCCAAATTCCAAAAACAAACATACCTGCGATTGCACCGCCAATGAAACTTCCTACCTTTCTCAAGATCTCACCTCCCTTCTGTTGGAATCTTTACCTGTCAGACACTAAAACTCTCCAGCTTCTTCTGTTTCTTAACCATCCGGTTAATGTTTTTACTAACTGGCAAAAAGGAGAAAGGTTCCATCTTGAACCAAATAGAAGTATTTGAGATAAGTATATGATTACTTTTATTAAACATGACAAATATCTTGTACCGCTAAAAAACCTTAATAATTCACACATCGGAGCTTAATAAAAATAATCCCATTTCCAATTAATGACATTATTTGTTATAGTCACTGTATTTAGTTTGGACCGTACATATGCGGAGACAATTGAGGATAGCCAAAAATACTTTCTAGAAAATGATGATTTTATGGTTATTAAGGAATTGCATAATTCAACTATTTAAAGATTTGACCACAATATATTGATAGTCTAATAAAAGCTAAACACTATATATTGTGGTCAAATACAAGCTTAAGGTAATTATGCAATTCCCGCCCGAGAAGTCTCTCATCTGTCGCGTTCAAATCTTTAGCTAATAAAAAAGAGACCGCCACCCGGCAGCCAAATCACCGGATCGTGTGTAAAAATAAGCATATAATGAGATACCCCGTCCGCAGAGTGGAATTGGCCTTCATCTTTTTATTAGGTGAAAATCTCCGCGGAATCCGATAAACCAGGCTTATGTGCAACGGCCAATTATCAACACAGTCTGCGAATTACCCTGGTTCCACCATGGGGAACGGGCGGCGGCTTTCTTACATGTTTTAGGGAATGGCCCCCTGTGGGGGAAATGGTGGGTGAGTCAGCTACGAAGGGATAGCATCGGGCGGGCAAAAGGGGGCATTAAATCAGGCAAAAGCCCCCGGAACTCTAACGGAGCCAGGAAGGCGACCTGCTAGCATTAAACGGTTCCGAGGGCCGGGGGGCTGGACAAAATTATCCAGACGTGGCAGGCAAGGCCAGGGCCTTCCGCTTAGAGCTCGAGTTTTGAGGCGACCTGTCCTTACCTGCAGTGTGTTAACTTCCTTTTTAGCGCCGCCGTTGAGGGCGGCCACTGGCAGGATTAACCATACTCAATAGTTTTTCCGTTCGCAATAATGATCTAGATGTTTATAAAAATCCATTAAAAAAATTTTACATATTCTTTTTTTAATTAGATATATAGAACCTCTAATAATTATTATCCCCGGTAGGACAAACCATCCACTACGAGTTAACGTATGCATAAATCTCCTAAACCCTTCTCCAATTAAATTTAGTAATAAAGCTAATGACATTATTAAAATCGTAAACCTCATTATAAAAGACATTTTATATTTAGTTTTGATTGTTAAATTATGGGATTCCATTATTTCTACTCTAACTATCGGATAGGGATAAAAAGGTATTGGCCTTTCTGTAAAGACATTAAGCGACATTTTAAAAATTGGAATGATCGTAATACATTTATTTGTCTTGCTTATATAAAACGTAAAATATGGATCTTTAAATTCTCCTATCTTCCTTTCCAACTCCGTAATAAATTCACCTTTTGTACATCCAAAATAAAAAGTATCCATATTTTTTACCTCACTACCCTTTGTTCTCATCTCCTTGGAATCATTACATCATCAGGTATCGATGAAAAGTTATTGATTCACCCGCCATTGATTGACAATACTTTGTAATACTGTCGGTAGGCGGCATGAACAACTTGCTTGTCGAGGCGCCTGGCTTTGATTTAAATCACTTTGTGATGCGGGTGGTAGCCAGCATGAACGACCATCTAGAAAACACTTTGAGGCTTGTCGATCAACGTTAACTTTTATCTTATTATTTTTGCTCTGGCCAAGTGGAAGTTAACGTTGACGACTATATAGTGTTTGACTAATATTCGAAGGAATTGTCTAAGATTAGACAATTCCTAGTGGGCATATCAATATATTAGTCTGAATTCGTGACATCTATAGACACCAGGGGAAATCGTGAAAGCTTGCGGTAGCGTTTCCCCTGGTATAGATCGAATAGTCACGAAATCAGATATGTGGTTAAATCTTAAATAAATAAATTATGCAATTCCTTAAAATATAAGTTTTTATAATCGGGTTTAAAATATTTAAAACTAAATGAATCCTATTTTGGTATAATTTAACATATTATTATATGAATGTAAAAACTCGTTTCCATCAGAATTTGGCAGGATTACTTAAATAAATACCGAATTATTCCTGAAAAAGATTAAATTTGCCAAATTTGTAATGGGGGTTCAGTGTTGGAGAATAAAAACATAGCTTGGATGGTAGTTCTTCTTCTCTTATTTGTCAGTCTGGGTTTAACAGCGGCGGAAACCAGACGTAACTTAGATTTTAAGGATACTGATCTTCATGATATCTTAAGAGCCTTAGCCAACTCCGAAAAGCTCAATATGATTATCGATCCACTGATCCAGGGACAAGCCACCTTCTACCTTCATCAAGTCACTTTCCGGGAAGCGCTGGATATTTTAGCAAAGGAATATGGGTTTGGCTATGAACAGAAAAACTCTGTCTATTACCTTACCGCTCTCCCCCATTATCAAATTGAGATGGAACCCGCTTCTGAGGAGCAGTCTTTTTCGGTTAATCTGGTCAAGGCTCCGGTTGTTCTCGTTTTGGAAAAATTGAGCGCCATTGCGCAGAAGAATATCATCTTCCCTCGCGAGGCCGAGGTCTTAATTACCTTATCCTTAAAAAACGTTCCTTTTGACACTTTACTGGGGTTAATTGCGGAAGAGGCCGGTTTGGAAATTAAAAAGCAAACAGACTTAATCCGTTTGCTAAAAAAACCAATCTCCGCGGAGAATCTCAGTATGGGTTGGAAAGATCGGAAGTTATCTCTGAATGCGAAAAATGTTAGTATTCGTGATTTAGCGCGTCAAATATCGGCAGAAGCTGACTGCTCGGTAGTCACCGATGCTGACTTAAATACAAATGTCAGTGTCTTTTTCCAAAATTTATCGCTAGAAACAGGCCTCAAATTACTTTGCCAGACTAATAACTTGTTTCTGCTTAAAGAAGGAGATAATTTATTCCGGATAACCAGAGGCGAAGGAGGATTTAGTCTTAAGTTTGAAGAGGAGTTACTCTCCATTGAAGCCAAAAATATTGACATCAGTAGGATTTTGGATGAGATTGCCCGGCAAGCGGGTATCAATATCCTTTATGAGCGGGAGGTCAAAGGCCCGATTACAATAAAATTTGCAGATTTGCCGCTGGAAACCGGACTCCGCTCTTTAGTGGAGAACAATAATTTTGTGTTAGAGCAGAGAGCCGGGAGTTACTATGTCAACCGCTCTTCACTGCAAGCAAACAGCAAGATTTATTACGACTCAGAAAGTGATCTTTTTGAGTTGGAACTGGTTAATGCCTCTTTACCCCAGGTACTATCTGACCTGGCTAAAAAAGTGCAGCGTAATATTTTAATCTTTAACCATGTTACCTACACCGTTAATAACCTCTCCGTAAAAGGCGTGACTTTAGAAGAAGCCTTTTCTTTACTGCTGAAAGGCACTCCTTTCACTTTTCTTCTAAAAGATAATGTCTATCTGATTGGTGATGGACGGAACCTGCGTCCGGAAACAACTGATTTGTTAGAGACCGAGCTTTACCCGCTACAATTTACAAATGTTGAGTATATCTTCAATAATCTTCCGGCCCATCTTCCCCGCGCCAATATCATCGCTTTTAAGGAACAAAACGCCCTTTTAGTTAGTGGCAGTCGGGAAGTACAGAAGCAGATCAAAGATTTTCTCACGCTTTGTGACCGGTCGGAAAATCAACTGCGGACAGAGATTATCCGCCTTCAACACCTTAAGGCAGAGGAGGCCTTAAAGCTTTTCCCGTCCACTTTAGCAAAAACCGATGTGATGGTGGTTAAAGAAGCGAACGCCATCGCCATTACGGGAACGGAGAACCGGATTAAGCAGGTGGCAACCTATCTTGAGAAAATCGATCTTGCTAATCCCTTGATCCTTTTTGATGTTATGGTGGTGCAAATCAACAGATCTTCAGGGAAAAAATTTGGTCTGACTAAAGCGGAGGCGGCAGCTGATGGTGAAGTTACGAATCTAGTTTGGGACTCGATGAAATCCCTCTTTGGCCAAGTAATCGTTCCCGGCTCCCGGGCCGCTTATGATGTCAAATTATGGTTGGAAGCTTTAGTTAGTGAAGGCAATGCTCACTTATCGGCCAACCCGCAGATTACTACTTTAAATGGGCATAACGCCAATTTCAATGTTACTAGTCGTTACCCGCGGACAGTATTAATTAAGACTAGTGGCTCCAATGACAAAGAAACTACCGAAACTAAACTCGTAGAAGTGGCAACCGGCATCCAAGTATCGTTAACCCCTTGGGTCTCGGCGAACAAAGATATTACCATTGAGATTAAACCTAAAATCACCCAGAGTGTTCCGGATACCCTTGTGGGCAGTGACAAATCACAGATCCCAGCCACCAGTGAACGCTCTACCGAATCCACGGTTCGGGTTAGAGATGGCGATCCGATTGTGATCGGCGGTTTAATTCAGACCCAAGAAAGTGTCTCTAAAACTAAAATACCGCTTTTGGGAAGTATTCCACTGCTGGGCGCTCTATTCTCCTATACATCTGTTAATAAAGAAGAGAGTGAATTTGTGATCGTGATTACCCCCTATTTACTCTCCGGGGAATATGCGGAGCAAAGAGGAGAAGAGGACCTTTACGTCTTTGATAAATACCAAAAATATCTGCCTGAGCAAGTTGGGGAGGATGAGGGAAGTAGAATTAAGATCAAGCCTACTCTTCCTGAAAAAGAGTAAGCAGTCTGCCGTCCTTAAGGAGAATAACTTGCCCTTGTTTAATGGTGACGATTTTTTCCTGTAAAACAGTATCTCCTTCCCTGACCAGATAACTCTCACTCGGGTTCTCTTTTACCACTAATACTGCGGTTTTACTCGCCCCGATGATCGTCCCTTTCAGGACGAAGCCAGAAGCTACCAAAGTTTCAGGGAGATCATTTAAACCCTCATCGGCTAGGGAAAATGGATTCTTCCGCCAGAGAATCGGAGTCTGATCGCGATCGAGAACGGGCTTCTCTTCAGATGTTTTCTCTCCTTTAATCTCTATCCCCGCGGTCTCTTCGAGCGGAGAAGAAGTTATCCATTGGTTTAGAACTTTACCCAAAAAGATTAGGCCACAAAGAAAGATGGCGACTGCAAGATAAAATAAGAAGTTACCCTTTTTCACGTTACACCTCTGGAGATTATTTATACTAATATTTCGTTTTTTAAAGCCTTTTCTTGGTTGATCTACTAACAAGCGATTAATCCTGAAGGTCGTTTCCCCATGCAATTCCTTATGGAAGATGAGTAAAGGAATACAGCTTGAGCTTAAAACTAAGCAGTCCAGTGTATTCATCTAAGTGGAGCTCCATTCGTTCTACGCATAAAGATTTGGGCGCGGCAATTAAAGCGGAATAAAACGCGGTTAATGCACGAAACGCAGTTCTTCCCTCAATAGTAACCCCGATGCGCTCCCACCCCTCCACTGTCGGACCCGACAGAGACGGATGGAGGGTTTTGTTTTTTACTGCTAAGCCAGCTTTGGCTGCTAATTCTTCAACAATTGAAACCAAGAGAATAGTGGCGCTGTCGCCCGACCCTACAAAAAAACTCTTCTCCCAATTCGCTACCGCTTGTTGACACTCCCCTACCCTTTTTCGATATTCTTCTTCTCTATTAAGTAAGGAGTTGATTGTCTGTACCCTCTGCTTTAGAAGAGTGGAATCGGTAGAATATAAATGGGATTGAGAATAATGCTCTGCTGTACGCTCTTGATTGGGGGAGAATAAAGCATAGCGCAAACATAAACCGGCAATTGAAATCGCAATCGCCACTAGGGGCCAAGTTTTTCTAGTTATGAACTTCATAATGCTCATTCCATTTTCCGGAAAGAGTAAAGACTTCGTATCCGTCCCGACTAATAGTAATCTCTCCTTTTACCTGTAGTTGCTTAAAAAAAGAGGAAGTTAACAGCGCTTGATATAATTCGGAAAAAGAAAGACAACGACCGGTGATCTGTCTTATTTCATTGTGATCGAAAATAACCGAAGTTAAGATTGTTCCGTTAGGAACTACTTCTTCCCAGACCGCAAAAAATTTCTGCATTTTACGGTTCATTTCCCATTCTTGCTGAAAAAATAAGGCTTGTTTGGTTAATTCCTCTTCTAAACTTATCAGTTTTTTGATCTCCCCAATTTTTTTTTCATGTTTGGCGATTTCCCCGAGCAAGGTTTGTTTTTCCTTATGCTCTAATCTTAGATTCAACGTTACCCCGGCCAGGATCATTAATAAGCCTAAAGCGGCAAGAAGAAAAGTTATTTGGTCCTTAATCCCCTTGCGTCTTTTCCCTGTAGTCAGACGGATGGAAGCTCGTTCGTTAGTTCTCGCTTCCAAGGTTAATCCAACCGCAATTAAACTACTTAAGGAAACTATCTCTTTTTTTTGGCAGAAACTTAAAGGTAAACCAATTTCGGATGGGATCTTGATATTAGCTTGCTCCAGATCAAAAGCAGCGGCAATAATCTCTATCCCTTCTTCTCTTGGCCAGTGGTCGGCTTGATCTAAAAGATAACAACAGTCTGGTAAAGAACGGATTTCTTTACGAATCATAAATTTAGTTAAACGTAACTCGTCGCTTAAAGCCTCTTGCTCAACTTTACCTTCGTTAAGAAGCAGTGGGAAATGGCGATAGTACTCTATATCGTTGGCTTGAAAAAGACAGATTTCGACATCAAGAGAGTTTACGATCAAAAACATGGTTGCTCCTCCGGTTGAAAAATCTTCCCCGGCGACAAACGCCAGCCCCGTGCTGAGGTGAGCGCGATCCGGTAGATAATAGGCGACGTTAAGCTCTGCTTTTTGTATTAGGTCAGCTTGTTCCCGCATCAGTTGTTTAGGTAAGGCGAAACCTGATATGAGCAGTTGTTTGGAACCAAAATTGCTTTTTTTAAATCCCCAACAAAAAGAGTCGGGTGTTCCAGGTAAACCCTGGAAAAAAGCATTTTTAATTAATCGATTTACGTCTCGCTCCGTTAGGGCAGGTAAGCGCATCTGCTTCCAATAGCCTTCTTTCATTGGTACGGAAACAACTACGTTTTTGTTCGAGAGCTGATGGCTTAAAAAAGCTTTCTTCAAAATCTCCGCTTTAGCGGAGTCGGCAGTTTCAGGCGCCCACTCTCCGCAAACATGATTGGTAATTTTAAACTCCCGTTTTCCGGAGATTTCAACGATCGCCCAATCCTTATCTTGTAAAGCTAATCCAATGGTTTTAATCATCGCTTTCCTTCTTCCCGGATAGCCAATTTTCCCTTCGATAGATAATTTGCCAACTATCTTCTTGCTCAGCCCAACCGCGCTGCACGATGGTGTTTAATTCTAAAAGACCTTGCTTATCTTGATTATAAATTGACACATAGATCCCAAAAACCTTACTTTTTACAGAAAATAGACGGGCAATTTTTTCTCTTGAGATGCTAATACCATGTTGATTACAGAGATAATCTTCAAAAGCGGTGATTGAGATAAATGGCTGCTCTTTTTGAAGCAAGGATAAATCGGAAAAATCTCGCCCTTTTCCCTCAGGTACTAACAGCCTTAAATAAGCGGGCTCAATAAAATTAGGATTGATGCTTCCTTTCGCGGTTAAAAGCTGTTCAATCTTATCAAGCTTAGGAAGCTCGGGAAGGTGTAATTGGCTGAGAAGGGTGGCTATGTTTTCAGTAAAAATCTGATTACGATTACTGTTAAAATTTTCGATTGTTGTTTCAATAGCTACCGAAGACATCTGAAGACCGGACCGTAACAGGAGAGAGACCAATACTTCCCCGTCAATCAGGTAATAGTTGGCTGGGCCGAAGATGGTTAGTGATGATGGGGCCGGGGTTTCAGCCAATACTTCTTGTAAATCTTCCAGAGTCAACAAATAGTTATTACGAATCGTAGTTGAAAGATTACCGGCTTGGTTCTCTTGACGGAAAGACCAAGCATAAAGTCGCTCATATGACTGGGGAGAGTTGTGAAAATACTCCTGCCAGTAACTTATAGGCAGGTTGTTGGGGTTAAAGCGACTGCCCTCATCACGGATTTCAACCGTTGCTTGATAATCAGCAGAAAGAAAAGTATTGATCCGGTTAGGAGTAATCCGGAAATGTTCCGGAGCATCATAAGCAGTTGTTTTGTTGAGGATATGGGAAATAGCAAGCTCGGTAAGGTTTTCTGCCGATTGCTTCAAGCTTACTTCCCTTTCAAACTTAGCTCTTAAGTTCTTTTTTAGGTTTACACTGTCGGCGAAGAAAGATAAAACTGCGCCTAGTAAGAGACAAAATCCGAAAATAAAAACCAGCGCGCTTCCCTGTTCTTGATTACTCTCTTTACTCATAGATTCTTTCCATCTTTCTGTCCTACTTTTAGCGGTATAACAATAGGTATTAATGCACGGGTTTTGCTATCTTGTTGCTCAATAGCCGCATTGAACTGTACCAGTCGGGGATAATAATCTTCATGCCAAGCATTTCTCCAGACTCCTGTCTTGCCATCAAGGTAAGAAAAGGCGGACGTAACAAGTTGGTTAGTGAGAACGACCATCTCCTGTTCATCATTCTCCTCATCGGAATGATATCTTTCCCATCTGGCGATTAACTTTTCACCATTGATGAAAAGTTCCGCCCGTGCCAGGCCTTGTTTGGTAACAACCGGCAGGGAAAAACCCCATTGCTCGCCGGAAAACGATTCCACTTTACCATCATAGAAAGGGTAAAGATAAGCATTACCAAGAATCTCCCCCAGTTTTCTGTATATTAGGCGCTGGATTCGATTAACGATAGCTGCTTCGTTTTCACGGAACAAGAGACGTTGGAGATTAAATACAGTCGGAGAAAGCATCAACAGTAAGAAACCGGTTAGTGTAAGAGCAATAACCACCTCTAATAAAGTAAAGCCTTCTTCCTCTCTTTTAGTCGATATTAATCCATGCTTTTCTGCAGAGAACCTGTCTTTCATAACCATGATCCTTCCATTTTACAGTTAGGGTTTGAGAGAGCAATTCCTCGTTTTTCTCTTCTTGATAGTACCAGTTATACCCGGACCAGGGAGGCGGGAACCGCCCTTCTTGAGCCGTCTCTGCCCGGCCAATAATCTCTTCCAACTTTCCGTATCCTAATAGATAAGCTTCTAACTGGTGTTCGGCTTTTGTATTAGAATCAAGGATTTGAATAAAAGCAGGGATGAGCCAACTTAAAACCAAAGATAATAAGACTAAAGCCGCTAACACCTCCAAAAGGGTAAAACCCTTTTGGAAATCTCTATTATTTTTGTACCGAAAAAAAGACATGTTTCTTACTATCCTTCCAACCGATCCCAGTAATAAGATTGCCTGACACTTTAATGATACTGTAATTAGGTAGTCGTCACCCCGGCAAGCTGGGGCACATGAAAGGATGAAAATTGCGACTAGCCATGAGCGGTAGTTGCCGGATTGTTGGCAGGCGGCGTGATCAGCTTCGCGTGGCTGCGTTGCTCAGTCCGGGCGGTACTCGATGCTCTCGCAGCTCGTAGCTTGA
>ENA-UOOR01000870-UOOR01000870.1-fermentation-metagenome-genome-assembly--contig:-NODE-870-length-39010-cov-5.138853_pt1 | contig 39010 bp, 53 predicted proteins | sample MGYA00245780_ERZ724029 | MGnify/ENA primary metagenome ERZ724029 (study PRJEB28704, sample SAMN03018315) | fermentation metagenome | biome: anthropogenic terrestrial biome; feature: soil; material... | reverse complement strand
GATCACCGATAGTATACCGGCCTCCTGTTTATTAAAAATAAAATGCTCCGGCAGTCTGATTTTTTGGCCGGAAATCAGCTTCGTCTTGGGAAAGTCATGAAAAAGAGGGCTTAAAAGCCCAGACGAAATTACATTATTTAATTGTATCATTTAAATGAAAAAATGACAATTTGCCTGGATTTTTCCGGTAAGCCTTATTCTGGGCAGCGGGGTCGGCGGGAACTGATTTTTATCATTCCGGCCTGACAGAGAGGGACCCCTGTGGTAGAATAAGGATAGAATCAGAAGGGATGTGGACAGATGGCTCCCCTTGAAGAATATCTCCCGGAAGGCAGTGTGTGGGAGCAAAGACAGTCCGCCAGAAAAAAGCGGCGGGTACGGCGGCTGAGGTTTCTGGTTAAAGGATTGCTGTTGCTCTGTTTTTGTTTTGTGGTATATAGAGGCTCTGCCCTGATCTTCAGCCGGCTTTCCGGCGGCGGGGCCGTTCCTTCCGACCGTCAGCTGGCCAGCCTGGATATGCCGGCCTGGATCGTCCAGGATATCCTGCCCGTCAACGACTACTCCCGGCCCGGCACACCGTTGGATGAGCTGAACGGGATCGTTGTGCATTATACCGCTAACCCCGGCACTACGGCAGAGCAAAACCGCAGCTATTACGCCAATCTGGCGCTTACCGGCGAAACCTCCGCCAGCAGCCATTTTGTCATCGGCATTGACGGAAAAGTCATTCAGTGCGTACCGTTAAACGAAATGGCTTACTGTTCCAATAACCGAAACAGCGACACCATTTCCATTGAGTGCTGCCACCCCGATGAAACCGGCGCCTTCACGGCGGAAACTTATGATTCTTTGCTGAAGCTGACCCGCTGGCTTACAGATACCTTTAATTTTAAAAAGAAGGACATCCTCCGGCACTATGACGTAACCGGCAAGGAATGTCCCTTGTTTTTTGTGGAGCATGAGGATGCCTGGAAAGATTTCCTGAGGGACGTATTTCGCTGACCCCCCTTCTTCGCCTACTCCATGATAATGATCGCAAAGATCGTGGCGGGCTTATCGCTTTTGTTCACGGCGCTGTGGCCCGTGTTATGGCCCGTAAATAAAATATCGCCTTTTTTAGCGGTTTTTTCCTGGCCGTTGTCGTTAAACTCCAGCTCTCCCTCCAGCACGTAGTAAATCTCCGTTTCGTTCCGATGGACATGATAGCCGATCTCGTCGCCGGGGTTCAGGGAATTTACATTCACCAGCTTGACATGGGCAGGCAATTCCACCGGCCAGCTGCCGCTTAAAACAGCGCCGGCGCCGCCTTTGAAATTCGGTCTTTCCACCCGCTCCATTTCTTCCCGTCTTTTCAGCATGGGATACCTCCTTGGATTTTTTGCCCTCATTATACACCCTTTCCCCGGGAATGGATAGACACCGAAAAGGCCGGTCCCTTTTTTGAGCGGGCCGGCCTTTTTATTTGATAAACCGTTGCTTGGTTATGGGGGATTATCGGGGAGGAGAGCGCCGGCTCGCGGTTCGTCAAAAACCCGCCGTGGAAAGAAAGGCCAGGCTCTTGGCGGGAGCCACCTTATGCCAGCTGGGATCGGCCATGATTTCATCCTGGAGGATATCCCAGGTCTTCAGGTACAAGCCCGCGATGCTGACGGATTTTTGCCGCTCATACCAGGAGTTGTCTTTTTCCACATAGATCAGAAAAGCTTCCCATTTGTTGCCCTTTTCCGATTCATTATGATTGGCGTAAATGACAGGGGCATAGTTGCTGCCGGGAGCTACGTAGATATTGAAGTATAATCCTTCAGGGTTAATGGTCAGCCCTGCCGGGATCGCCTGGCTTTTCACAGCAGGCCATTTTCCGCCGATACCGGCAAGAAGCTTATCTCTGAACGCCTCATTGGGAAACCAGTTCTTGCTTACCCCCAGATATTGAGCTTTTTCCTGGGCTGTGCCTAAAGACTTAAAGTAGCCGGTGACAGCCCTGGCATAAGCGTAAAGGTCGCCGTTATACCGAGGAGCCTGATTTTTGTTTTCGTCTTTGTTTTCGTCTTCGCCGGCATTGCCGCCGTTTTCGTCTTTGTTTTCGTCTTCGCCGGCATTACCGCCGTTTTCGTCTTTGTTTTCGTCTTCGCCGGCATTACCGCCGTTTTCAGAAGAAGGGTTGCCTGAATCGGAGGAAGATTGGGAATCGGAAGATTCAGCGCCAGAAAAAATAACGACGCCGCCTGTCATCAAAGTATTCCCTTTGTTCCGGCTCAGCCCCAGATCATCATCCTCATCCATCGCGATACTGCCGTTCAGAAGCGTCGCGACGAACCGGCCGCCGGCCAGAGGCGTCTCCATCTCCGGGATCTCCACTGCCGCCAATGCCGCTGCCGGCGATACCTTCCGGGTAGCGGACTCTGCCGTTTCTACGGGCTTTGTTCCGGACTCCACCGAGCCGGCCGCTTTTTCCGCCAAAGCTTCAGAAGCAGGAGCATCCGCTAAAGGAACCAAGGCATCCGTGATAACGGCGGTCTGCAGGGCAGAAGCTTCCTCCCGGCCTTCATCCGTAGAACCCTGAGCAGCCAGCCCCGCCCCGCCGGCTTGGCGGGCACGATAATCTGTTGCCGCGCCCACGACTACCAACAGCAAAAGCAACAAGGCGGCCATGGCGACTCTTATCTTCTTATTCTTGCGTACTTCAGCCATTTTATCATCCACCTCTCGGTTAAAATTTCCTCTTATAGCTCAATTATATTGTTCTTCGGTTACACTTCGGTCACAGGTTGCATTTTTTCTCTTTCATTCGTGATTTTTCCGATGGGGTGTAAAATTCGCCTGTCGCTTATTTTTGCCGCTTATTTAAGTGAAACCTTCGGGTTCAGGCTGGACTTGCCGGGAAAATATCCTGATGAGAGCTCCGCCGTCTTTTTCATCATCAAAAAGTCCGGTTATCCTCCTCCCGGGAAGACATCCGGACTTTTTATAAAAGCGGCGGTCTTATTTTCGGTCTTATTCGCCTTGCTCAAAGGGAATTTATCATTTTTCAGATGAACAGCTGCGGCAAAAAGGCCAGGCAAAAGGAAGACACCAATTTGCTTACCGCCACAATCGGCACAAATTTTTTGGCCGGAATCTGGCTAAAGCCGGCCCCCAGACAGATTACCTCATCCGGCAGCAAGGGAAAAATCAAAAGAACCAAAAGCACCCAGATGCCGAATTTATCCACATAGTGATAATATCTCTCCAAGGCTTTTGAATTTGACTTTTTCTCCCGAATGAAGTTGCCGCCATATCTGGCCACACCGTACATGACGACAATGCCGAGAAAGGTTCCCAGGTAGCTGGTAACAAAGGCCGCCGCCGGACCCAGAATGGCGCTGCCGGCCAGAATTGTTACCGGTTCCGGTACAGGCAGCAGGATCGGCTGAAAAAAACAGATCAAAAAGAAGAAGAAAATCGCGTTATCCCCATACTCCTGCAGCAAATACTCAAAGCCATAATAATCGGTAAACATCATCAGTTTTGTGACCAGATAAACGGCAATCAGAACAAAAAACACGCCAAACAAATAGTAGATGAATAAATTCAACGCCCGGTTCATCCGGGGATAACGGCGCTGCCAGACAAGGGCTTTGGACACGCCCAGGCCCAGCCAAACCCCTGTTTGCAGCCAATCATAATACCAGGGTATTTGATCGAGAAAAAGACTGCAGGCCAAAGTTCCCAGTAAGCAGACGCCTAAAGGGATCAGTAAATTTTTCTGATTTTCCCGGTCTGAGATGAAGTTCCGGAGCCTTTTCAGCCTTTCCTTCCGATCCGGTGCCGAGGACGATTCTGATCTGTCGGACAATGTATTCTCCTTTCCGTTCATCCCTGAGAGCTTTAACCGGAAGCGAAACCTGCTCCGGCGCCGGGCAGCATAAATCTGCTTTTCTTTATTTTAAAGAATATTTTACCGCATGATACGTATATTTTGTAAATTTTTTTCGAGATTTTTTCAGGGGATAAGCTCATCCTATAGTTCTGCGCTTTTTGTAAATTCTCCTCCGTCATCTCTTGACAAAAGTATCTGTATTCGTTAATATTACAAAGGTAACCATTTGGACAGATGGCCGAGTTTGGTTTAAGGCGCACGACTGGAAATCGTGTATACGTTAATAGCGTATCTAGGGTTCGAATCCCTATCTGTCCGCCATTTTAATAAATTGCGCTGCAGTAAAAGTGTCTAGAAATTGTCTAGAGTTAAGCAGTGCTTAAGAGACCGAGAGATTCGGTCTCTTTTTATTTCTCCCCGAAAGACGCTGCTGAGGCGGCGCTTTTTTGCAAAAAAATCTCCTAAAAACTTAAAAAACCTTCACCTCCCTATTGACATTGCTACTATAAAGTAGTATTATGTAATCAAGATAAAGATTACGGGAGGGACACACAATGTTAAGCAAAAAGACAGTAGCCTGGACCACCAGAGACGGACGCAAGGTAGAGGTCAAAATCGAGGTTTCTCGGGAGGTTGCCGATAACGTTGCCTATGCAGACGGCTGGAACGTAAACCTTGGCAAAGAGATTGTAAATGTGGATAGCTGTGTTGTCTACGTCGGCGGCAAAAAAGTCCACTCCGGCAAACCTTTTTCCGTTTCCACTCTCCCCGCCGCGGCGCGGAAGCAGCTTGAAGCGATCGGCGCCGTCGCCGTGATGGGCCAGCTGGTGCTGACCCAGGAGCACTACACCGAGATCATGGACGCCATCGCCGAAGCTACCGCAGAGGCCGAGAGCGACATGGAGGCGGGGGACGATACCCCCGCCGACGCAAAGGCCACCGAAGTCCTGGAAACTACCCCGGTCCCCGCAAAGGCCCTGGCCGCTTACCGGCAGTATAAAGGTAGCGCGGAGGCGGCCTGGGAAGCCGAAGATGAGCAAGCCTGGGCCTGCATCCGGAGGTGGAGGCCCTACATTGAGACCCAGTACGGAGCTGATCCCGAGGAGATCAAAAAAATGACCAACGAGGCGGCCAGGGAAGCCGCCTACGGAATAAACGATTAGGAGGATAAAATGGCACTTATACCACTTGCGGAGTATGCTAAAAAAAATGGCAGGCTGCCGGTGTCGGTCCGGCAGAAGGCAATCCGGGGCGGCTTTCAAACCGCCCGGAAGCTGGGGCGGGATTGGTTTATCGACGAGGATGAGTCTTATCCCGACAACCGGATCAAAACCGGAGATTATGTAGACTGGAGGCACAAAGGTATGCGGGAGATTTATCGTAGTTATAGCGTGCTGGACATGGCCAAACGAGAGGGTATAGCTGTCTATCAGACCGGCGGCGGGCAGATCCAGGTGGAGGTTGCGGCTGTAGACAACACAAAGGGCACAACGATATTCCGGTTCCCCGCGCCGGCGAATTTGCCGGATTGGGCCAGCTGGGACTGGGCAGCCAAGTATGATGCTATCTTTTGGGGCCGGGAGGCCGGGCAGATTTTTGTAAAGGGCAAATGGCGCGACCCGCAAAAAATCCAGGAGCAGCACCAGGATCAAGAGTGGCTTAAATATATATAAAAAAAGTTGGGAAAGCCTCACTTTTCTATTGACATTGCTACTGTAAAGTAGTATTATGTAATCAAGATAAAGATTACGGAAGGGGATCAAAAAATGAATAAAATTGATACGCGAAAAGAGGCGGAAAAAAGATATTTTAAGCCGCTTTTGGAAAAGTATTTGAGTAATCCTCCAGTGGAGCAAAACTAGTTTATCAAATAGTGTGCCGCCCCCGCCCGGCTAATGGCGGGGAGAAAGGGGAATTGCAATGATTAAAGATATCGAGAGCAGCGCCGCCGCTTTGTATGACGGTGGATGGAGAGCCGGAGACCGCGAACAGCTGATCCGGGAGCATGATCTTACCGCCGAGGAGGCGGATGCCTTATGCGCAGAGCTGGAGCGCATAGAAGGCGTTAATCCCCCGGAATAGCTTGACGATGCTCCGCCCATGTGTTAGTATGTTTTTAGTAGTTCTCCCGCATTTGCGGGGGCGCCAGGGGCCGGAGCCCCAGTGGATTGAAAAGTTACCTTTTTTTATATTCAAACAAAAAAAGCCCTCCCCGGATCAACTCCGCAGGAGGGCTTTTGCTATGCCTATGCGCTTATCTCTCTATCTCTATCTCGCCGCCGGCCACACGTCAACCTGCCCCGGCTGCCAATCCACCCGGTAACCCAGGGCCTCGGCAATCGCCCGGGCCGGCAGGTACGTTACGCCATCGATCAGCTTGGCGGACATCTGCTGCATCTGGTCCCCGTGCACATACACCCGGACCTCGTCGTCGTTTGCCGGCGCGGACCTGAGGCCCAACTGCTCCACTATAGCATCTGCTATAGCAAGTGCTATTTCGCCCTGTTTGTCTGCCCTGGTCAAGATCTGCTCTTCGGCCGGATTGCTGACAAAGGCCAGTTCGATCAACAGCGCCGGCATGGCGGTTTTGCGCAGCACATACAAGCCGGGACGCACCTTTACGCGGCGGTCAGCGGTCCCCAGAGCCGCAACGACAGCAGACTGGACCGCCTGGGCCAGGGCCTTGGCCTTGCTGGTATCGCTGTAAATGTAGGTTTCGGTGCCGTGGGCAGCGGGATCCGTCGCCGCATTACAGTGGATACTCACAAAGAAGTCGGCGCCGGCGGCATTGGCGGTATTGACCACATCCTCCAGGTCCCCGTCCCGGACCAACAGCACCTGGGCGCCGGCGGCCTCCAGGAGGGGCTGCAGCAGTTTGGCCACGGCCAGGTTAACGTCGGCCTCCCGGATCCGAGTGGGGCCGACGGCCCCGGGATCAAAAACGCCGCTGTTTTTCGGGCCATGGCCGGGATTGAGGATAACCTTAATCATCCTTATTGCCTCCCAGCAGCCGCTGTACGGCCTCGAAACCACCGTTGGCGGCCAATGACACCACCGCCGCATTTAACAGGCTGATTGCCCCTGTCTCGGCGGTCAGTGTACCGGCAAAATATTGAGCCGCCACCAGGATCACTACGGCCAAAAGCCAGCTCCACAACTGCGTGGGTATTTTGCTCACTCCAGGGATAGTTTTGGTCAGCTGAGTAAGGATCAGCACCATGGCCAGGCAGCCGGCATAAGTGCCAAGGGTTGTCCAATTCACAAATTCAGTAAGATTCATGTTATTTTCCTCCTTCTAAATCTTCAATTCGATGGTTAATCACCTTGATTTGCTCTTCCACTACGGGCATACGGGATGCGAAATTGTTATGCTTGTCTACCTTTTTCTCCAGCTGTTCCACCCTATATGCCGTGATCTTTTGCCCGCTGTATGACCCGATGAACGTGCCAGCGAAAGCAAGGATGGAAATAACAATGTTTGTCCAGTCCATTATCAGACCCCCTGAATCAGATATCCCTGCCTCGTTTGCAGGTTGATTTTTGCAAAATCCTCGGTGCCATTGATGGCTGCCAGACTGCCGCCGTCCAGCATGATGGCGTGATCCAGCTTAAAGCGGTCCTGGATCAGCTGCTGCGCCTGGGCGCCGGTTAGAGATTTGCAGTAAATCAGGTAAACCTGCTGCCCTTTGCAGCCCAGGACCGTGTGATTGGTTTTGCGCAGCACGTCGCTGTAGTCGTACCACTTGCCGCCAAATTGCAGCCGGCAGAATCCCTCGGCCTCGGGATCGTACATTTCCAGCAACCCCAGGCCGCCTACGGCCCACCTGACGCCCGCGGGAAGGTCTGCCGCATACATCGTTCGCAGCGTGCCAAAAGAGCCGTCCTGGAGCCGATAGAGGACCGTCTCGGGCTTGCCGAGATGCCCGTGGCAGCTGCCGCCGTAGATTGTTTTTCCGTGGGCTACCATGATGGAGCAGGGCGTCCGGCCAGCCGGGTAGGTAAAGCTCCCGGACAGGCTGTTTTTATAGCCACCCACGCCGGTGCCGGGATCCGCCGCCAGGAGGATATCGTTGGCAATGATGCAGGGATGCCCATAGATTGCCAGTGTCATGGGCCAGCAGCGGAGATCAAATGCCCGGGCGATATCACTTAAAGTTTGCAACCCCAGCCAATCATTTACCTGGGCACCAATGTGGGCCTGTATGGCGTGGATCAGGGCCCGCTCGCTGGCCGTGGTGGCTTTTACGTCTTTCATATCTCCTCCTCTAATTCCGTTTTATACGGTTCCGGAATGTCCTCTAATGTAATCCGTCCCATATCCAGCAAAAACCGGTAGAGCCTCAAATACCTCTCATCCATTTGCTACACCCCCAGTTGTAGGCTTGCCAGATCCGCCACAAGCTGCTTTAGTTCGGCGATTTCTTCAGCGGCGGTTTTCGGCGGTGCCGGGCGAAGGGCGATTTCTTGCTGCTTTTCCTCCGCCGTCCGCTCGGCAAGCTGTCCGCCAACGAATTTGTAATTATAGCAGCCATCCCCGTCGCGGAGGCCCAGCGGCAGATAATTGCCCTGTGGATGCACGTATTTGGGGTATGCGGTGCCTCTGTCGATCTCTTGCCAGCCGGATAAGTCGGCAGGGGGGTATAGGCCGCCCTCGACCGCAACAATGCTTTGGTTTTCGTCGGTTTTGATATAAACTGCATAGTCTGTATTTTGCATGGTTACCTCCTATTTAGGCTGGCTCGGCGGAAAAGGCGATCGCATTTGAGAACGGCTTATACCCGTAAACTTTGCCAACAACGGTATCTAAAGCAAACCCTATGGCGCATCCGCCAAAGGAAGGATTGTCTGACAACCAGGAAAAATTATCATCTACAGCCGCACTTGTCGGTGTCAGATTTGTGTCCATTGCAATACGCAGACAATCAGTCAAATCGCCGACGATCAGCGTTGGCCTAGCCCGTATCGGCACCGGAAAAGCAATTGGTATGGTGACGCCATTGGCGTATTGTGCCGTAGCAAAACTTGGCGCGAGATATGTAGAGCTTACGTAGTACCGCAGACATTTCCGCAGCGTCTCGCCGTAGTCCGCCGGCGGATCCAGCGCTAGCGTGGAGACCGGACCGAGTTCGAGCTTGACCGCGGCGATGTTGGCGGTGTGGCCGTCCCGGCTGTCAAATAAAAGTGTGGTATTGGTCGCACTCGATGGTCCCGAGACTGAGCTTATAGAAAAACTAAAACCCGACTCAAACCAGACGATATTTGAGTTGCCGCTCCCCGCCCAGCTTACCGTCTCCGCAAGTATGGTCCCGTCTGTTTTTAGGACCGACGCCGTATAAACACCGGGCGGTAAAACGGTGTGGTAGTATTGATCAAAACGCGCTCGGCCCGTTGCATCAAATGTTATATAGCCATCCTGGATGAGCACAGACCCTGTCCCCGCGCCGCCGGGGAAGTAAAAAACCCATCGGTCAAGCGCATAGCTGTTTGTGGATATCGCGCCGCTTACGCCTCGCTGGTTCACCGGCCGGCGGAAATCCCAGTTGTCCAGTAAATTGCGATTGCTCTGCCGGTAAGTGCTCGGGTGCAGCCCCGCCAAAAACTCCGCGTCCCTGGACCGGCCCACCATGCGCCCGTCCAGCACGGTCACAGACATGTCTGTCGCCAGAGGGTCAGCGCAGGCAAAGGTGGTGCTGTCGGCGTAGCAGGTAAGATCGTGGCGGATCTCGGTTACCTGCGGGACGGCCATTTCGTAATAGATCGTTATCGGGGTGCTGGCGGCGGCCTGAGCGGCTAACCACGCTTTGCCCTTTGCTACTACCTGGTTTGCGGTGTCGCCCTCCGTGTAGCCGACTAAGGCTTTGTCAAGATTCATCCAGATTGCGGTATTGGGAATGATAAGGACGCTATTTACCTCATCCTCAGCCCTCCCCTTGGGTAAGTGGGTCGATATCATATCAGCGCTGGGCAAGGGCTTGTTTGGCAGTTTATTTCCCTCCAGCGCCATGCGGATTACATTGATACCAATTGCCGGTGGATTGTTCGTAGGAGCCCAATCTTCCGTCCCCGTCAGCACCAGCTTGCCGACACGCTTCGTCAGTTTCCCTGCCTGGCCGTCGTATTCATCCTTCGTCCCGTCCGGCAGGCGGTATAGCTCTCCGCTGATCTGCTGGCTGTTGCTCTGTCCGCCGGACGTGGCTGTTATTGTGGGGTTGACAATCCCCGTAATGGCAGCGATATTGTCCGGGCTGGTGTCCGCTTCGGGATTGGGTTTGGTGATCTGCGTAGCGCCTTTGAGGTTTACCACGGCAATATCCGTTGCCTTAGTGGCTGTCGCTATGGGGTTGCCGGGGGTAGTGATGTTGGCTCTGATGCTGCTCCCGGCCAAATCATCTACAGCAGTCCCGAGATCTGTAATATTTGCCTTAAAGGCCGCATGATCATACTCTGTAAAATTTCGGGCAATAATAGTGCCGGGAAGCCAATCTTTTGCAATGCCCTGGTAGCCTCTCACTACGGTCAGCGCATTGTCGGATAAGCTGGTAACCAGCACGGTCTCGGCGTTGGTGCCCGTGCCCAGCGTCATCAAATTAGGCAGCGGCTCCGGCACCCTGCTGGGGTCTAATACATAGATTGTTGTGTCGGCAGGGCCGAGGCTATTTGTTATTGTCGTTTCCGGGCTGTTTACCATCCCGGCGTACATGGTCTGTAAAGGCATTAAATCACCCTTTCGCGTTTGACAATTATTGTCGATACTGGTAAAACTATGGTAAGGAGGTGCCAAAATGAAAAAATTTATCGCTGGATTACTGATGGGATTTTTACTTACCTTTTCCGTAGCCGCTTACGCCGCCGGGGATATCCGGCTGGTGATCAACGGCAAAGACATTACCGACACCATGGACGTTAAGCCGCAGGTCATTGATGGCCGGACCATGGTGCCCGCCAAGTACGTCGCGGAGGCTTTGGGGGCCACGGTGACATGGGACTCAGCCAAAAGCTCCGTCATTATCACATCGGGCCAGACTGAGACGGTAGCGACGGCTGAGACGGACAAGCAGGAGCCGGCAACCGGCCCCTGGGGGACCACAATTCAGGACGGTGACGAAATTTACGCTACACCGGGTGAGGAGGTAACAGTTCTTTTGCGCGGAAAACCAAACACAGAATACAAAATAGACGTATACTATGCTTCCGGCCCCAGTAAATCCCCAGGGCTCATTGACCTAACATCCGATCTCGATGGTGAAGTGTCATGGACCTGGAAAGTAGGAACAAACACCGCCCCGGGGGAGTATCGCATTGTAATTACTGGTGATGGCGGGACGATAGAGAAAACCCTTGTAGTTCAATAAAAAAAGAAGGATTACAAATCCTCCCCGCCCCTGCTGTTTGTAAAGATTTGCAAATAGATATTGGCGACGATTCTGCTCATCGCACCTGGCGTGATTTCTATTTCATGCCAGGTGTTTCTTTGTATTTTTCCCGCTGAATCCACGGATAGATGCTTTATGATATCAATATCTTCATCGGGTTTTGTCTGGGGGATCGCCTTACCATCTACCTTGATGCTTACGCTATCGGCGGTCTCTCCCTGGTATATGCCAAACTCCAGGGCATGCGAGTGGCTTGGCAGAACAATTGTATGTTCGTGGTTTGGCAAGTTTACTTGATGATTGTGACTGTCTTCTCCCGACACCATTACTTCGTGCCCATGCCGGGGCATCATGTGACTATGCCCGCCACTGGGTGTAAACCAAACCGCCCCCTCTGTGGTAGTCGCCAATCCCGTGCCGCCCGGTATGCCGTGGTTATGATCCGACTGATAACTGGTTTCCAAGGCAAAACCCGTCCCATAACTCACCTGCGGGTAAATCCTAATTTGAGTCAGGCCTGCGGGGGCCGATCGAGATGTGGCCACCGATGCCCCCCCCGCTTCGGTGGTGGTCATGGCCCCGCCGCCGCCGCCGATTGCCTTGGAGTAAGCCCGGAATGGCTCCAAGCGATAGTTTAAGATGCATTTATTTATCCGCACCAACGTATCCGGGATATAAAAACGCAGCGTCGCCGGGTTAGAAGGGTCTGCGTTGTCTGCATAGGGGACAATCATTTGGTTGGTAGCGCCCTGGGCGTAGGTATCGTTTATCCTGGCCCGCTCCTGCAAAGCGCTTATGCTCCCGGTGATATCCCGGGATTTGTTGGCGATCTCGATGCTGACCGCTCCGGGATTGCCGGTAACGTCGGATTTGCTCACCTTTACGATGGGCAAGTCCTCTGTGATGCCATCCTCCTTGTCGACGATCCGTACGATGTCGCCCGGGAAAAACCGTTCATATTTTTCCGGGCTTTTACGGTATAGATCAATCGCCTGGACAGAGTAGGTCTTATATGGATTTTTAAGCTCGTTTAACACCGTCTGCCCATAAGCCTTTAGCGTCTCAGGGCTCTCAAATCTCCGGTCTACCAGGATACTGCTCTTGATGCCCCATGTGGTTGTGTTTGCCTCCAGGTAAGGTATACCGCCATTTACAGAGCGGATATCCAGCTGGTTATCCCCCTCGCCGTAGCCCAAGCAGTACAGCCTGGTCACGATGGTGGTCGGGTCAACCTCTTTTTGGATCCGCAGCATGTTTTTGCGGTACATGATATCAGCTCTAAATTTGGTCGGCAACCGCTTAAGGCTGATCCGCCAGATCGTGCCGGTGGTATCAAATTCCCAGCGGTATTTTTCGTCAAACGGTTTTGGCACCGAAAACAGCGCCGCCAGAAGATTTTCGTTTTCCCATTTGTACTCAAACCGGCGGTCAAAGTCGCACTGCTGGAGCTGCCAGTGCGGCGTAAGCTGCCGATCCAAGATATACCGCAGGGCTTGCACTGTCCCGATGGACCCACCGCCGATTTGGTGATACTGATACATCACATCATCCAAGAGTGTAGCCAGCACATGCTCGCACTGGTAGATGATGGTCCCCTGCTCCGCCCGCGTGAGCTCGGACGACATGATCCGAAAGAGTTCAATGCGGTCCTTGCCGTCATAGATTTCGACGTAATTAAAGGGCTGGCAATAGATATTCTTCGGATCATCGGCGGGAAGAGTAAATTTAGCAAACCAGAGCTCATTCAGGGTTAGGTCATAGCTGATATTAAAAGCATTCTGCAAATACGCCAATTTCTTCATGTTTTGGTCATAGACTCGGATGATGTTCTCCATCTTATAGCCACCTGTCCTTCCAGATAATATCAAAAGCGATCGCCCGGGCCGTTTCGCCATCGGTAAAAACAAGCGTGTTCAATCCGCTGAGTAAGGTAAAAAATTCGCTGTCCAGCGAAAAATAATCCATCCCGTTCTGCCCGTCCAGGGTAACGGTCATGTCTTCGGTGTTGATCGTCAGCTCATCGCCCGGCGCCAAAACAAGGCCCGTTAAATCAATTACCGCTTCTCCTTGGATAGATTGGTCAGCCGCCGTCCTTAAGGCCATCACAGCCGCACCCAGGAGTCCGTATAATACCTTTGTGGCCCCCCCTTTGGTAGATAGCACTAAGGCGATATTTCCGGCGCCTCTTTTTACATTGGTCGGCAGAGCCGTCGCCGACAAATCCAGGGACGCCGCATTGCCAATAGCGGATATCGTACGGGTATAAGCAACGGGGCCTGCTCCCATCTTTAATAGAGCAAGCCCCGTAACGCTCGATGTTGCCGCGCTCGGGCGGTTAAACGCTGATCTGTTATAGGGCCGTCTGTTCATGCCGCCCTCCTACTCCATAGTTACCTGCAAATTTCCGATTTCGATTGTAAAACGGTTTCCCGTTTGGACATTTTCCACTCGGCTGAAGGTGCCACGGCAGAGTAAGCTGCCGCCGGTGGCCGCCGTCCGCAGCCCCCAGTGGGACACGCTGCCCCAGTCCGTGGATGCGATATCAAACTCTATTTTTGCGTTGTTGGAGATCACACCCTTGTCTCCTGCCTGTACCGGAGCGCCAAATGTGACCGGTTTCCGGGTATACCCGCCGCCGGAAACCTCCGTGCCGGTGTCGGCATCGGTCGGGTCATTGATGTATAGAGCTAAATAGATTGTCGCCGCCTGGGCGACGGACTGATTACGAAAAAAGTAGTTTAATATCGCCTCTTCCAGGTAATTGCTTGCCTGCGCCATTAAATCGCCGCCTTTCTTCGGATAATGATATTCCTTATGTCGGCACTGCCGACGTTTTTGATGGTGATGATGCATGGGGCCTCGGCGCTGCCGTAGACCTGGACGGGCACCTCCGCATTATTGGTAATGATCTCCGTGTTGACCTGCCGATAATCCAGGCTCTCGGCAAAAGGCTGGCACATAAAAGTTATGTTCAGCGTGCCGGCCGGCAGCAGGTTGATCTGGGCAAGGCCAACGTAATCATAAACCGCAGCCTCATAAGCCTTATCCGGCTCATCGTCAAAAATTAAGACCCCTTTGCCGGACAACCATTTGGCAATATCCCTTGCTTTCAGCCGCAAGGCATTGTGGTTTGTATTCTTTAGCAGCCCTAACTGTAAACTGACCGGCCTTTTTTCGTAGGTGTTCAACCCATAGTCAACAGCACCGTGTCGCCCCGGCACCGTAAATTCATTTTTTCGCAGCTCCGGAATCAGGCTGCGGTCGATGCTTCTGGCCCCGATGCCAAAGGACACCGACGTTTGGTTGCGGAAGGTAAATCCGATCATAGGACCGCTCCCTTCCCCCGGGTGCCCAGGCCCGAGGATTTTTCTTGGTGCTTCGATATGACGGTAGTCAGTACCTGCCCATCAAGGTAGACCGGGATGGTAACCTCAAATTTTCCTCCGATGCCGCCAGCTTTTTCAAGCGCAGCGGCAATGATGCTATCAATTTTTTCGATCGGCAGCACCGCCTCGGTTCCGGCCTCGCCGACGCCGATAACCGACGGTCGGGAAAAGATTGCCCCGGTCTTATACCAGTCAACCCCAAATGTCGGGATGCTGGGCGGATTAAGGCTAAAGCTCCCCTGGATGCTAAAATGCGGCAGTTTGAGCTTTGGCAGGGACCACTCAAAATTAAAAAAGCTTTTGATTCGTTCGATAGCTGCCCCAACGGCATCTTTAGCGCTGTTGATCCTGTCCGAAATGTTATTTCTGATTTCGTCAAACTTGGCTCGGACAGAGTTAGACAATTCCCCCGCCTTGGCTTTGATCGTATCCCAGTTTTTATAAAGCAACACGCCAATGGCAATTATGGCTGCTATCGCCGCTATCGCTATACCAATCGGCCCGGTAATAAAAGCAATCGCTCCACTAAGCCCCCCGGCTGCCGTTGTAGCACTTACAATGACCGGCGTTAGTTTTGCGACAATCGCCATAACAGCACTTACCCCGCTAGACATTCCCCCAAGCAAAATTAAAAGCGGGCCAATGGCCGCAGCTAAAGCAGCAATGACAACTACCGTCTTTTGCGCTTCCGGCGACATCTGGCTAAACTTTTCTACCGCCTCTTTTAATTTTGCAATGAGCGGCGTCAACAGCGGGATTAAAACCTGCCCCAACTCGGCACTTACGTTTTTTAGCTCCGTTTGCAGTCCCCTCATCGTCCCCGATGCACCTTCTGACTCACGGGCCGCCTGCCCCTGGGCATCTGCTGTCTGCTCCATGATTAGCGCAAGGGTGGCCGCTTGCTTTGCGGTTAAATCCATCTGGCCTGTGCCGTCATACAAGCCCATTTCCAGGGCTTTTGTTTTTATCGTCGCATCATTGACGCCCATGCCGTAGTTGTCCAGCATGGAGGTATTGCCCTTTAAGGCCCCTGTTAGTGCCTGGACGGCGCTCTCTGTCGTGCCGCCGAACATGGCAGTTAAATCACCCGCCAGCTCGACAAGCATCTGGGATTGTTTCGCCGCCTCTGCCTCGGACAACCCGCCAATATTTTGCAACATTGCCCCCATCGTGTTGGCATATGTCAAGGCTTCGGACTCGGCAATTCCGTAGTAATTTTGCAGGCCATCTGCCCATTTTTGGACATTTTGTGATTGCTGGCCAAAAATCTGATTAGCAGCGCCCATGGCATCTTCCAAATCTGCCGCAAACTTAAAAGCAACTGCACCAGCCGCCACAATGGGAGCCGTCACCTTTGTCGATAGGCTTTTCCCGGCAGCAGTGGCTTTTGTGCCAAAACCATCAAGAGCCTTGGCAGCCTTATCCCAATCCACTGACCGCAGTTGACTTTCCAGGCTTTTTAGGTTTTTCTCCGTGGCGATAACTTCCCGCTGGATCAAGCGATACTGCTCTTCCCCGACTTTGCCTTCTTTAAACTGCTGCTGGACTTGCTTTTCGGCATCTTTCAAAATAACCAACTTGTCCTTAGTGGCAGATACGGCCTCTCCCAACAGCTTTTGCTTTTGCTCCATCAGCGTGGTGTTGCCAGGATCAAGCTTTAGCAAGCGATCAACCTGCTTCAGCTCTGCCTGCAAATCCTTGGACTGCTTATTGACTCCCTCCAGGGCTTTGTTTAGTCCAGTCGTGTTTCCGCCAATCTCAATCGTTATGCCTTTTATCTGCCCCGCCATCTACTCACCACCTGTCAAAATCAGTCTGGGTCGCCGCCCTTGTGCTCTCATCCTCGTCGCTGTCTATCCGCTCATTGTCATAGGCGACAATCACGCCAAGGATCATGCCGACGGTCATGATCTCAAAATCCCGCAAAGAGAGCCCCCTTTCGAGGGCCCTCAGAATCAACGCCTCGGTTGATATCTCAAAATCATCGTCATCGTTGCTTAGTTTTTTTTTGACTCAACCGTTGCGCCAATACTGCCATAAATTAAGTCCATAACCTCGGTCATGATCTCAGCAATGGGAAACTCGCTAAAACTGTCTAACCAGTCAAGAGGCGGCGGAAGCGCCGGGTCAGCAGTCTTGGCCAGCGTCCAGACAAGATCATAAAACACTTCTAAATCCATCACATCAATGTTTTTGATCTCGCCGTCATCTCCGATAGTGTCCTGCATCTTGTAGATATCCTTTAGCGCATCCCGCCCAAACTGAGCCTTGTAGCGCAACAAAAAGGCGCCGGTGCTCTTAAATTTCACCTGGCGCCCGTCGATAGTAAGTATCCTTTCCATGCTTCCTCCTACGCTGTTACGGTCAGGGTTACAGTCACGGCATTGCCCTTATCAAACTCTACGGTAATTACATAGGCGCCGTTATCCAGTCCCGCAACATAGGCCTGATCGATGGACACATCCACACCGGTGGCGGTTAGGTTGATGCCGCCGATGGGAGCACCATCCAGCATGACGTTTTTAACTTTATTGGTAGCGTCAGACGATGTAACATCAATTGCCACATCAGCCGGAGCCGCTTTGCTAAAGGTCGCCGTTGCCACCGCCACGGTATTGGACACCGCATTTTTAAGGTAGACCGCTGTGAAAAAGGTATCGTAGCCGGTCTGGTTTTGTTCCACTTTTGCCTTTACGTAGCCGGTATCAATGGACGGGCGGACATTGATGTTCATTGTCTCCGTTTTGGGTTCCTTGACTGCCGTCCGAGTGGAGCCGTCGATATTGGGCCGGGCCACTGAAACATAGTAATCAACGTGCCTGGTTTTATTAACGTCACCGCTAAACTCGTACATCAGGGCAATTTTCTTGGGGATGGCGTTGGCATTTTCGATCACTGCGCCGTTAGCGTCTAACTCGTCCCCGAAGACGTCCACCCGAAACTCGTCTGGGATAAGGGCCATCTCCAGGGTGCCGTCGTAGCCATTGTTAACTGTCTCCTGATAATACTCCACATCATCCGCATAAAAGACGACAGGATCACCGACGGGGTTTTGTACCAGATTGACCGCCCCAGGGATCGGCTTAGGCGTGCCGTAGGTGATAACCCCGCCAACCTCGGTAATTAAGGCATAGTGGGCGTTCTTCAGCCCGTACTTTATTTTGTTTTTTGCCACTCGTCTCACTCCTTATATTTCGATTGTGTAAAGCACCTGGTACATGTCTTCGGATTCGATAAACATTTCCGCCTTGTCCCAGTAGATATCCGCATCGTCCAGGATGGCCTCCACCCTCTCCTCTGTGGCTGGGTCTTTTTTGGTGGTGTAGAGCTCCACCTGGTAAGCGTCGGCTTTGCTATAGACTTTATTGTCTGCCCCGAAATTGTCGGAGTAGGAAAAAAGATAGACCAGGTAAGGCAAAGATGGCGTCTTTTTAAACGCATGGTAGGCCACCGGCAGCCCGGTAGTTTTAAGTAAGGCAAGTAACTCAGCCTCCTGCACTTCTGATCGCCTCCTCAACCTCTTTAACAAATTCGCTGATCACTTCTTCTTCGGCTGGCCGGATGTGGGGAATAGCTTCAACTCTCCCGCCGCCTTTTTTTGCATGTCCGTTTTCCAGTAGATGGGTTAACCAGCCCTTTTCATTGTAAATCGTATGCGCCGCCAACTCGCCCGCCCGCTTTTCCTTCTTCTGCTTCCAGGATTTAGCATACTTACCGGTCTTTTTAGGGCTGGTAACCTTAAGCTTTTTTATCGCCTCTTTTGTAATCCGCTCGCTGGAGGTGTCGATTTTATCTACAACCTCCCTGGAGTAGATAGATAGTGCGTCCGCAATTTCACCAGCCAGGTTGTCTATATCAACCTGCTTAGCCATTTCCAATCACCCTCTCGCAGACCAGCTCTGTTTCCTCAAAATCTACTGCATATGCCCGGATGACGTTGTATTTCTGGCCGCCAAACTTTACCTTTTCTTGCCCGCCGTACTCGTAGCCATGAATCACAAAAACCTCTTGCGGCTTTAGCCCAGACACGGCGGCATTATAAAACTCGCTGCGGGTTACCGACTTGCGGCCGCACAAGATCACCGTCTCGCTCTCCGTGGCGATCTGATTGCCGACAGAATCCTCCGTGATCGTCTCCGTAATCAGGATCAGCTCATGGTCATAAGTCATGTCTAACCGCCTCCCGCATGGATATAAAGATTATGCAACCGGTATTGCAAATGCCGGGGCATACCTGTATCCTTATCCCGACTTTGGTATCGCCATGTAACATAGTCTACAACAAACATCAAGTGATAGGGGCTGGCCTCATCCAAAACCAACCCCTTCTCCTTTTCCAACTCATCCACTACGCCGCCGACTATCGCTGTTAAATAAGCATCCCGAATCGTCGTCTTAATGCCCAATCTTTCTTTAACCAATCCCACTACGGTTGCAATATTCATGGCATATCACCTATTTCTCAGCATCAAGTTTAGTCTGCGCCTCGTAGGCGGCAGCTTTTCCAGATACTTCGCTGCCGTCGGACAGCTCGTAGCGGCCAAACCCTTTGTGCCTGGGCCACTCCCCCGCATTTACTACCTCAAGGATCGTGCCCAGGCCAGCTTCGTTCAGCAGATCGATCTGCTCCTCAGGCAAATCAACCTCCTCCCCCGGGATAAATTCCCGGGAGAGTGCGACAAATTTAGTTTTAACAATAGCTTTCATGGCGGCCTCCTTAGCTGATCGTGTAGGTTGCGCTTAAGACGGCAGAGTCAGCCATACCCTGTTTTACGGCAACGGCCTTGATGGTAGTCGTAGCCGCTACCGCAATCGGGCCGTTATAGGCTGTGCTACTTGCGGTGGGAGTGCTACCGTTAACGGTGTAATAGATTTTGGCATCAGGGGTATCGCAGGTCAGGGCCACGGTTTGCGCGCCGGTATATGTTCCCGCAATCGGCAGCGCTTTAGGCGTTGCTACGGTGTTGGCAGCGTCCTGCGGGAAAAGTACGCTGGTGGTAGGATTGGCATTGGCGATATTGACGATCACAAAGGCCTCGCCGAATACCGGCATGCCGTCATAACGGGCCGTCCCCTTAAAGACCGTCTGGTCTTCAATAAACCGCACATGCTCCGACTGACCCAGCTGGGCGCCCGCCCGCTCAGCCAACAGGTAAAGAGAGCCATAGCCGCCGATGATATCATTGTCCGGGATAAAGGGCAGTTCCACTATCACGCCTCCCTCAATGGGCATCGTTCCATTCAGTCCGGCCACCAATGCCCCCGCAGCATTAAAGTTAATCATCTTGGCCATGAGGCTCATCCTGGTCTTACGGCTCATTGCCCAGAAGGTACTGCCCAGGGCGTAGGCCGGATCCGTTACGCCAAGCTTTAACAGTAGATCCGCAAAAAACTCCTCGGCGGTTTTTCCGGAGGGATCAATTTTAAGGATGTTACTACTGTGCAGATCGGTCCATTCCGGAGCGTTATCATTCCAGTCGCTGGGCTTGGCGGTCTGGGCCAAGCGCGTAGCAACGCCTACAGGCATTTTCGCGCCGGTGCCGTACAGGATAGCCTTATCTACAGCATACCCGATGGCCTGTCCTAAAGCGTCCATAATCTCAGACGCCAGATTTTCGTCGGAATCCTCCAGCGTGGCGTTGCAGACCGGGATAAACCCGCCTACTTTATAGCCGTCCACCTCAATCTGTGCAAAGCTGATCAGCAATTCGTTGAGCCTCGCGCAGGCTTCCGTCCACACACCCTCCGGTATGGCCCCTATAATGTTTTGCCGGGCCTTCCCGGGGACAGGCCGGACATTGACGTATTTAATCAGTTTGCTGTAGCGATAGAGATTGTCCCGCAGGGTATCCAGCAGGATCTCCGGGATAGTCAGCTCAGCGCTAGAGACGGCCCGTTTCTCTCCGGTAAAGTGCCTTACCCGGACTAAAAACTCTTTAACGTCCTCCCGGGCAAGCAGAGCGTCCCTGGTTTCCGGTGCCAGGGTCTTAAAAAATTTGGTGCGGTTAGTCATCTGTTGATCATCCTTTCTTTCTTCGCTGTTTTTAAGTTTTTCCGGCGCCGGTTTCCCGCTTGGGTCTTTGGCTCTGCTGTCAATTTCGTCCAGTTCTGCCTGCAGCTCCTTGATCTCGCCTTCTAACTTCCTCTTGGCCTCGTCGTTCTCCGCCTGCTCCGCCGTCAGGGCTTTTTCGTCGGCCTCGTAAGCCGCCACGGCTTCATCTACAGTGGTCTTCTCTTCTTCCGTGGATTCTTCGGTAATTTCATTCACCGCCGCTTCCAATTCTGTTTCGCGGGTTTTCAATGCGGCGGCCCTGGTGGTAAAATCAGCGTCCTTATTTCGCAGTGCTTCCAGCTGGCTCTTTAGCCCGGCCATACGCTTTTGCAAAAGTAACTGTTTCAACATTTCTTTAACCTCTCTTTCATGCTCTCCTTCCAGGCCTGGAGCTGCCTGGTCTTGATCTGTTTGTATTCCTTTTTCCGGGCGGCAATGGATGTGTCTTCATAAGCCGGGAAGGTAACACAAGATACCTCATACAACTTAACCTTAAGGATCGTCCAATGGATGCTGCCATCTTCCCGGTACTCTACCTTTTCATCCAAAATATCAAAACCAAAACTGCACTGATCAACGTCGCCCCTCTCCACCCTTGCGTATAAGTTCATGGCGTCAGTGTCCGCTTGATTAAGTTTTGTCCGGCCCCAGAGCCCCCGCTCATCAACCTTAAGTTCCAAGGTCCCCGCTTTATTGCGGCCCAGGACAAGCCGGGTCTCATGGTCGATCAAGGCCCGGATATCGTCGCTCAGGGCATCGTCAAAGGCATGGGAATCAATACTCTCGGTGGCTTTTGGCCAAAGTTCGTAATTGGCGCCAAAGACTGCGAAGTATCCCTCGATGTACTTTTCTCCGTCAGCCGCCGCCGCGCGGAATTGCGTTTGCAGGCTTCTGGCCTGTCTAATCGTTCTGTCCGTCGTCATCACCACCTTTCAGTTTTTTCTGGTTTTTCAGCTCGCTGGTGGGCAAGTAGTTCTCCAGCATTAAGAGTTCTTCCATATCCGCCCGGGGAGACATGCCAATCCAATCCCGCCACTCGTTGCGGCTCATGGCGCCCCGATCATTCATGGCGCCGCCGGCGGTAATGATATCCGCCAGGCTGTAAGAATAAAGGCTCCGGGAATTAAATTTCCAGTAGAGATCCGGCGCATACAAAAGCTTCCGGGTCAACTCCTGCTCGATACCTTTTGCCATAGACAGTATCCGGGAGCCAATAAAATTGTTATACTCCGCAGCGTTAAAGTCACCAACGCCAACCAAAAAAGGCGGCACGCCGAAGATCCCGGCAACCGTCCTTTTATCAATCTCCATATTTTTAGCAATCGCCAGATCGTTTAAGGTCAGCGGCTTGACTTGTTGCACATCAAAGGCGTCCGCCGGGATAAACCAAGGCCGTCCGCTTTCGCTGGAGTCCAGATACTGGGCCGAAAGTTTCTTCCTACCCTCCAGGCTGGCAAATTCTTCGGTCAGCGCATCCACCTTTACGATGATCGACGGCGCCGGACTCTCCATTAGGGCTTGTTTGGTCTTGTTCGCTTGTCTTAGTCCCTTGATTACATCCTTAAGCACCGCCCGATAACCTGTCCCCACCCAGGGCCGGTCAGGATCCGGGTTGACAACAAAATGAAGCACTTCGTCAGGGCCAAAGTCTTTGTCTACATAGCGAACAATGTAGCTGTCTGCAGTGTCAGCAAAACTAATGCGGGACGGCTTAAGGGGCAACAGGTTGTCCAGTAAACCATCTTTGTATTGGGGATAGGTTACTTGGTTCCCCTCTCCCGCCAGCATCAGCGTGTTAACCAGATTATACATGAACGCTTTTCGGGTCATTAGTCTATTGGGTTCAATGTCTAGCTTTTTCGACAGCTCATTTCGAATCCGGACGTCACCCTTGTCTGTGTTTTGCATCAGATACAGGGTCATATTACTAACCAGGTCGGCATAAACGCTGACACACATACGCACTTCTGGGCAATCGGCCAACCGGGTATAGCTGTCGGCTGTCAGAAGATTATAAGCATCAACAGAGCAAAGCCATGATGTAGCGCTGCGCTTTTCGGGGGCGTCTCTCATTTTAGTATCGACCCGCTTTTTCATTTTACTCATTCAAACCACCCAGCTCCTTTTGTTGATCTTTCGATGTCATCCAGCATCTGCACCGTAGCAAAGACATCGGCGTCAAAGATATCAATACGGTGCTCCTCCATCACTTTTTCGTACTGGATCATGTCGTCGGTTTTTTCAATCGCCCGGACGTTTTGGACGCAGTATTCGTAAGCCTGGGAATGTAAGTAATAAAAATTACCGTCCTTGGCCGCTTTTTCGATATGCCTAAACCCTTCCGACTTTTTATAAAAATACTGGGGCTGGTCTACCACCTTAAAGCCAGCCTTTTTCATTCCAACGAAAAACTCCTTGCCGAATTTTTTATCAAAGCCAACAAGCTTAATTTTGAAGCCCATGCCCCGCATCTTAATAAACCAGTTGATGATATCGCTGTAGTTAACTGTTGGGCTGTTACACATATCCAGCCAGCCATCATCCTTCCAGCCAAAAAGCGGGATGTTATCATCTTTGGCTTTAACGGCTGCAGCCACAATGGGAAACCAGGCATGGGTAATGGCGATATCGACACCTCTGTATTGTCCGTGAAGGGCGGCAGCAGTGAGATCGTGCATCTTGGATAAATCGGCGCCGCCATACCAGGTAATGGGCAGTTTCGCCAGCTGCTCCACGGTCCAACTGTATTTTCGGTCCGATGCCCGGAATTCGTCGAGGTTAAAATAAGCCTTCATTGCGGCGGTGTAGATGTTTAGGGACTTGGCAAAAAAGTCTTTCCGCTGCTGCGGGTCGTTCTGTGCCTGCAGCGCATCGTTCATCAGCTCTTGAGCGGACACAGACACATTATAGTTTGGATTGGCCTTTTCGTGGTTGATCGCATTGGTATAATCAATATTGCCTTTCTCATCCTCATCAGCCTTGCAAATAAAGGCAAAGATCTGATCCGCATTGACCGTGCCGTTAAGGATTTTTATACAATACTGCAAACGCTGGTAACAAAAACTGGTCATATCGTCGCCGGCGGTGGTAATCCCAATGCAAAGACTGTTCCGGTAAGCCTTGCCGGAGTCCTTTATCGTATTGTATTGGCTGGCATTTTTGTAAAGGTGCAGTTCGTCCAGTATCTGGATCAGAGTATTCAGGGAGTCCATCCGATCAGAGTTTCCGGCGATAGTTTCGATCCGCAAGTAGCCGTCGCTCAAATTCATGCTGATGCTATGTTCCTGGTTATTATCCAAAACCCGGCAGTTATCCGCCTCGCCCATCTCCCGAAGGTTGTAATTCAAAAAGTTGAAGCCCTGCAAAGCCTGCTTCAGGACCGCTCCAACGATAACGATCTCGGCGCCGGACCGGCGCTCAAGTAACCCAAGCCCCCAGGCCAGGGCCGACATAAATGGGGTCTTGCCGTTTTTTCGGGCCAGCATGATAAACGCCTCTTTGTATTTCCGAAGGCGGGTTCCCTTATGAAAAAAACCAAGCAAGTTATAGACCACAAACTTCTGCCAAGGCTCCAACAAAAAAGGCCGGCCCCGAAGAGGTCGCCCTTGCATATCTTCGCCCTTTTCGTGAACAAAGGTTTTCTCGATTATCCCAATGACAAACTCAGCATCTTTGGGGTTAAAGTCATACAGCGGATTGTTCAGATCATTCAAGAACCGTTGGCAGCCGTCAACCTGTTCCCGGCAGGCAATCTTTTCCCCTCTCACGATACTGCCGGCATACTCGGTAACAATACCGTAGTTAGGGTATTTACTCTTTGAGCTCACTGAGCACCTGAGCTAATTTGGATTTCCCCGGGGTTTCTGTTGTCACCGTCTCAATGCTTTTGGGGTTAAGACACAAACGATCCGAGTATGCCAGCATGTCTTTTCGCAGGGATTCCAGCGTGGCCACAATCGATGCCTTTTTTGTTCCGCCCTGAGCGGTATACTCATAATGCTTATAGCCGCTCTTTTTAAATTCTGCTGTCAGCTTATGGTACTGCTCGCAGAGTTCGGCGTAAACCTCGATCACCGGATCATATTCCGGTTTATAAACACCCAGCGATTTCATACTTTCGATGGCCTTTTTTTTAATCGCTGCCTTACCAGCCACCCCTCCTCACCTCCCCAAAAAAGTTTTGCTAAACCTGCGCTATTGGAACAGGCTCCCCCTCCCGGTCCCCGAAAAGCCTTATTTATCAAGGTTTATGGGGGGGGGTGCCTCTTTTCCTCTTCACCCATTCTTTTCCTGATTTTGTCAACGCTCCCGTTGTTCGGTCATGCATCTTGTCGTGACAAGCCCCGCACAGGCTTATTAGATTGTTACTGACTAACCTATATTCGGGATGGGTCTCCAGCGTCTCTATGTGATGTACTGTCGTCGCCGGCGTCGATTTACCATACCGCTTGCATTCTCGACATAAGTAACTGTCTCGCCGCAAGATACTTTCTCGCTTGCTTTTCCATCGGCCTGATTTATAAAACGACACGTCAATCACCTCAATTGGTTTTTGCGTACAAAAAACGAGAGCCGCCGTCCACGGCTCCCGCAAAAAGGAGTTTGTCCCCTTGGTTAAGGGCTTATGTTGGGCCGTCCTGCTAATCTGAAGAACGGCCCGCAGAAAGGAGAGATTATCTGAGCTATATTCTCGCTGGTGACACTTCGTCCTAGTTTAAGTATAACATTTTGGGAATGTGAAATGTGTGAAATTTATTTGGCCCATTTTTTTAGCATTTTTGTAACGGTGGTGCGGTCTAAGCACATCTCGGCGGCGATCTCCTGTTGAGACAGACCCTCGATATACCGCATCCGCAGTAGCTGTCTTTCCTCGCTGTCGGACCGGCTCTCAATGTACCGGGAAATCCCCCACAGTTCCCTCTGGCAGCGGCGCTTGCTCTCCCGTAGCTGGGCCTCCAGGGTCTCGATCTGCTCTTTGTCTACCATCCCGCCAGGCACCCAGCCCCTGATCCGCAGGGTATGCTCCGTGTATGGCCAATCAGGGCTGCTGGCCTGGACGCTGTCGGCCACCATACGGCCAGGCCGGGCCTTAGCCGCTCGAAGCTTGCTGATCTGGCGCTCCAGCTGCTTAATCTCCCTTTGGAGGGATATGTATTGCTTTAATCGCTGTGCGTCCATTTATGCCTCCTTAGTGGTTAAACGGGCAATCCTTTTCGGTGCAATCCTTATCGGTCAGCCGGCAAATCAGGCCGGGCAAGCGGTATCTGCACTTTGGCAGCGGCTTACTCATGGCCTCCTCCGTCCTGGCGATAGGCCAGCATAAGGCCCAGGCCAACGCCCAGCGTGATCAGCAGCAGGGCAAAAAGGGCGATCAGCGCGATCATGGGCGGGCCTCCCTCCAGAATCCGCATGACCGTCCATGCTTACACATTTCCGGCTGTGTGGTATGCATGACGCACCAGCATCCGGACTCCGGGCAATATCGCGTCATAGCCTCTGTCGTGTGATAATAACAGCGTTTACAGAAATCACCCATCCCGTTCGCCCTCCCCGGCCTGGATTTGATCCGCTTTTTCACCCCATGGGCAATCTGCACAAGTATGGGCATATCCTATGCCACGCTCTTCATTTAGAAAATAGCAGGCTTCGCATAGTGCCATTATCGCCTTTTTCTCGCTCTCCTGGGCCTCGGCAAGCAGATTATGCAGCCGCTCCATCTCCGCATTCGCCTTTTCCAGTGCGTCGCAAAGCTCCGGGATGAGGGTGCGGGAGCGGGCGATAAAGGCGGCGTTATCCGATTCGTCACCCTCTACATGCGCAAAAGGCGACAACGCTTTTGCCCATGTGTTGTTGTCGTGGATTTCGATATAAGCGCCCCGGTCTTTTGTTCTCCACGGCCCCGGCGTAGCCCTCTCGCACAGTTCCCGCGCTTCGGTGATTAAGTCTTTCATGGTGTGGCCTCCAACTCCTTGTATTTCCGGGTCAATTTTGCATATTCCGGAGCTTCAATCTCGCGAACTGCGCCTTTTTGCTTGAAATGGTCTCGTATACGCTCTGGTGTCGCCAGCGCCGCAGCCGATCCAGCCTTAACCTCTACCATCAGGGTAAGTTTGGCATCGGAAAGATCGAAATATCTGTTCATTACCCCTCGCTCCTTTCAGGCTTAATCGCGTCCATGATCGCATTCGCAAGTATTGCTTCACCCTCGTTCATTCCACGCAGGCCCGCTGATGGGTCGTGTATCCATTCGGCAAAGCAGTCGAATAAAAAGTCATACATGCTTTTTTTGTCGCGTTCCGGTACGCTCGGAAGCGTCAGCAGCTCGTGCTCCAACCGCTCACGAAGGGCGGCAATGGCCAACTTGGTAGCCCCTGCTATATCGCTGCAGGATTGGTAACGATTTAACCGCTTTTCAAGGGTTTTTATCGCCTTTTCAATTTCGTTCATGGCTTATTCCTTTCCGCTATGGGGCTGGCCCATCACACTTTCCCCGGACTGGGCTGGTTTCTTTGGCGCAATCTTTTCCAAATGCTCAAAAAAGCCATTAAAGGCAGGAGTTTTTCCAAACATGATGCACTCGTTAAGATAATGCCCTACCGCCAAACCAATATCTTCGGCCCATTGGGGCTGCCATTCTTGCGCGGTGGCAAGTCGGTCCCATTCGATATAGCGCTTGTAACCGTCAAACGCTTTCATTCGCTGCCCTCCCCGGCCCCCTCGGCCTGCGCTACAAGATTTTCTGTGTCCATCGTCATCCACGCTCTCCAATCTTTTTTCCCACAATTGCCGGCCGCAGCCACGCACGTTGAAACCGCCGCCATTGCGGGTCCGTCTTTCCGTTTTCGTCCCGGTAAAGCATGGCGTACGGCATGAAGCCGGCCTCCATTGTGTCTACCATCCTCATTTCTGCGGCATCGAACCGGTCTCCCGGCCAACCAATCAGCACGTAGCAACTCATTACGTGGCTGGAAATGGTAAACCCGGCTGCTCTCAGCATTTTTCCTGCATCCACCAAAGGTGCATAGTCATCTGGAGTGTCATAGGCAAAATACATTCGCCGGGGCTTTGCTTGCCGCAGAAGATCACAATGCCAAGGTTTTAGTATTTTTGCTTCCAGGCCGCCCGTAAAAATCGGCCTTTGGGGCTGCCGCCTAAGCATCTCAAACACCGCCCGAATGTGCCCCTCTGAGCAGGCCAGGAGATTATCATCAAAAATATTCCAGCCATCCCGGACAGGCAGTTCGCGCAGTCCCCGTTCTCGGCGCGGTACGGCGCAGAACCAGCAATTATTCGGGCAGCCCCTGGAGGTTATCGCGATTCCCGGCTTTACATATAGCCCGGGGATAAACTCCCCTCCGGGCTGCTCAAAGGCTGGACCGCCCAGCCTTACCGGGACGCCGACAACCTCCCATTGCTTCGCCAGAGTCTCCCCTAGCGGAAGATCCCAGGTAAAGACCACGCAGATATGCACCTCATCCACGGGCGGCAGAAAAAGCGGCGGCGGCTCCGCCACAAAGGCCAGTTCGTCGGTAGGTGTCGCTGACGTTCGGCGGCAGAACACTCGGGCTACCCTCATGCCGTCACCGCCTTTCGGATTTCCTTCATGGTTTTTGCCGGCTTATTGCACCACTCCGGCAGATTGGCAGCCACTAAAGCTTTTGCCAACGGCGGGCAAACAGCGTTTCCGCAGCGGGCCACCTGGGCCGACTTGGGGTAAGCCTTGCCGGTAAAATCCCGGTCAATAATGTAATCCGGTGGAAATCCCTGGGCCGCATAAAGCTCCTTAGGCTCCAGCATCCGCATCCCGATATCCGCAATCTGGTATTGTTCACCAGCCACAGTAACCAAGCCGAATTTATCTTTACTGACTACAGTGTCAAGCGGCTGCTTGACGTCTTTCCCTATGCCTTGGCCGTAATACTTAATCAAAAATGCTCTTACCTCGCCGAAGTGGAGACCGCCGGCCGTGATGGTCTGCAAAGGCTCATCCGGGAACTGGCCGCAGTTGGTGCCCTTCATTGTGGCGGCGGTCACCGTCTGCAAGGGATCATGGATATCCTGGCCCCGGAATCCGTCTCCGCCGTGATTTACCTGCACAATAAACGGCGACGGATTATCCAGCACAAACTTTTTCAATCCGCGGGTAATGCGTTTCATGGTATTTTCAGCCAGCGGTTTCTTACGCTCGAAAATCGAAGGGCAAGGGATAGACCAGTCTATAATCTCCGCCGCCGTTCTCCAGGGTTTCAGCTTTCCGGATTTTACCGGCTGGCTCTTCGGATCCCCATGGGTGGGGACAGGCCAACTGATGGGCCGACCGTCGCAGCGGGCAACGCAGAAAAACCGCTTTCGGATGGTAGGGGCTCCGTAATCGCAAGCCTTAAGTTCTTTCCATTCCACCGTATATCCCAATGCCTCTAATTGACTTACCCACCGCTGAAAGGTTTGTCCGGCTTTTTGCTTTACCGGCCGGCCTTTGCGTACCGGGCCCCAGGTTACAAACTCCTCGACATTTTCTAAAATGATCACTTTTGGTCTGACCTTTCCGGCCCAGCGGAGGACGATCCACGCCAGGCCTCTGATGCTCTTTTCCACTGGCTTTCCGCCCTTCGCCTTGCTGAAATGTTTGCAGTCCGGGGAAAACCAGGCCAGCCCTACCGGGCGGCCTCGGCAGACCTTAATCGGATCAATGTCCCAAACCGACTCCTGGTAATGCTCCGTGTAGGGGTGGTTTGTCCTATGCATTAAAATAGCGTCGGTATCGTGATTGATCGCTACATCTACTATCCTGCCGGTGGCAAGCTCTATCCCCGTTGAGGCTCCTCCGCCGCCGGCAAAATTATCCACGATGATCTCGCTGAAAAGCTCTGGTTGTCCTTTCAAGGCGCACCTCCTCAAATCACATCGAAAAGCGTTGGCATGTCCCGCTCAGACTCTGCAGCCTTCAGGTACCCAATCCCATCCCGGTAATAATCCGGGTTTAGCTCAATGCCAAGGCCCCGGCGGCCCATCTTTACCGCTGTTACCGGCACTGTCATCAGCCCGGCAAAAGGATCCATCACCAGATCACCGGGATTGGAATATCGGTTAATGATCCGCTCCACGATATCAATCTGCAAAGGACACACATGCAGCTGCTGCCGGCGGCGGCTCTGGGTGGTGTTCAGCGTTTTCATTCGGTTAATATCGTCCCAAACCTCATCGGTCCAGGATCCTGGGGCGACAACCATAAAGGACGCCGGCAGGGCCCCTTTTTTGTCCAGTTCCTTGGCTAAACGCACATGCTCGGTATAGTCGTAGACTGTGCCTTTGGAGTATTGCCGGTAAGCCGCCTGCAGCTTTTCCACCGGCGTGGCCAGCAGCTCCTCCTTGGTCAACAAACGGTCGCCTGAGCTACGCCAGTATCCATGAGCGTCAATCTGCCACTGGGCCCGGGTATACTCATTTTTTGTTTTATTTACGGGCTCATCGGCGTAGGCGGTGGAGCGGTCTGTGGGGAGGCGGCGAAAGAGCAGAATATATTCAGGGCAACCCACGCCCATCTTTGTGCCGTCCTTGCATTGCTCTGTCCAGCCCAGCCGGTAGGTCTGATTGTTTTCCCGCACGACGTCCGTTACTACGGTAATCATGCCAAAGTACACAAAGCCATGTTTGGTATAGTGCTGGATACAAAGCGCGTGGAAAGGCTCCATGGTCGGCATGCCTGTACCGGTGGTATTGCCAAAAAGCACCCGGTCCTTTACGTGGCAGGCGAAAACCCGGCCTGGTTTCAGCACCCGGAGAAGGTTTGGGGTAAGGAAATCCATCTGTTCAAAAAATCGCTCCGTATCTTCGTTGTGCCCCAAATCGTTATAGCTTGGCGTATATTCGTAATGGTTGGAAAATGGGATAGAGGTGTGGATCAGATCAACGCTGTCTGCCTCCATGATCTCAGTCTCTAAAATGCAGTCGTTTAAGACGGCTTTGTAATATTTTCCTTTAACCTCCACTCTTTTCACTCCTATGCTTCGCTTTGCGCTAAGGGCCAGGCCGGCCCCGGACAAGCCATAGCGCTTAATGATCTCCACCATCCGGCGCTCCAACTCCTTATGCTGTTCCCATTTCCGCATAAGGGCTTTCCTGATTTCTTGTTCTGCTTCGGTATAAATGATGTCGATCACCACCCGCTCCGTTTGCAAAAAGCGGTAAATCCGGTGGATGGCCTGGATAAAATCGTTAAACTCATAGTCGATGCCCAGAAATATGGCCCGGTGACAATGGCGCTGGAAATTGCAGCCCTGGCCGGAGAGTTCCTTTTTCGTGGCAAACAGCCGGAGCCGGCCGGCAGAAAAATCGATTACCCGGCGCTCCCGCTCCTCATAGTCCATTGAGCCATATATGCTTACCGCCGATGGGAGGGCATGCTGAATCGCTTCCCGCTCCCGCTCCAGGTCATGCCAGAGGATGAAGTGATTCTCCGGCTCTGCATCCACGATCTCTTTCATTTTGGCGACGCGCAGATCGATCGTTTCTCGTTTTTCTTTCGCCGCCTCTTTCAAGCCAACGGCCGCTTCGTTTAGGAGCTTGATTTGCCCATCTTTTTCCATTGCCTGGCCATATTTATCTCGCAGGCAATGATAGCGGACCTCCAGCGGAGGCAGAACATATCCGGTATCATCATAGCCGGGACCTAAATCAGACGGCTTGGTGATATACAGTGCCCAGGAGGCAACCCATAGCCAAAACTCCTCCTCTTTGTGTGGATACAGCGTTAGGTTGTTGGCTTTGGTACTGTCACGTTGAAAAAACCTGGTCAGGGCCTGGCCGGTATCCATAACCTCAAGAAAGCCGGCGTAGTGGATCAGCTCCTTGAACCGGTTAGGACTCGGGGTGGCGGTACAGACCAGTTTATAAGGCACCCCCTGAAATAACTGCAAAAAAGTCTGATAGGTCTTACTGCCAAAGGAGCGTAATACCGATGCCTCATCCAGGCAAGCGGCCGTAAAGACAACAGGGTCGATGCCCCCGTCCCTGACCCTCTCATAGTTGGTCATCATGATCGGCTCGTTACAGGCTGCCACCTCGGCGCCGGTGGTTACATACGGCGGCGCCGGGATACCCAGCAGTTCCGTGGCGTCGTGGACAAACTCTTGCCTGACGCCTAACGGCAGGATAATGAGAGCCTTGCCGCCTTTGTGTTTTGTGATCAGGCGGCACCACTCTAACTCTTGTATCGTTTTTCCCAGACCGAAGGATTCAAAGAGCGCCCGGCGTCCGCCTTTTATTGCCCAGATTACAGCATCCCTCTGATGGGGCTTTACTACAGGGTTAACTTCTTTGGGTGAGATGATAAAGCCCGTAGCCGGCGCGATTTGTATTTTCGATTCTAAAAACCGCTGGTAGGCGCTATTCTCTCCCATTTTTGTTTCCCCCTTTTTTGATAACCTTTTGGCACTTACGGCAGACAGAGGATGTTCCCGGGATAAGCAGATCCCTTGCCCGCCGTTCGTAGGCAAATTCCCGCAGCGGCAGCAGGCGGCCGCATTTTTGGCAGTGCCGCTTTGCCACCGGGCCATATCTCCGCAAAACCTCTTCCGGGCTGAGATAATATGTCACAACTTCGCCCTGGACCGTCTCTTTATTTTTCATTTTGCTCCGCACTCTCAATCTCTCTGTATTTTTTTGATTGTCTCTTCGGTTAGTAGTGACTCTCGATCGCATACCAAGGTGAGCTCTTCATGGGCCCGGGGAGCCTGGCCATGACAAAGAGTGATCACTACGCCTTCGGCTTTTGCCATTTCGATGGCCGGCAGGAAATCGCTGTCGCCGGTGAAAATCGCAGCTTGGGTGATTCTCCGCTTGACGGCCAGGTTTACTAAATCCAGGCCCAGCATCATATCTACTCTTTTTTGGATAAAGGTCTGGTGGCCCGTCAGATCCTGATTTCTGCGTTCCAGCCGGCCAAGTCGGACGGTAAAGTTCGGCAAAGCCTCCAGGCGGCGGAAAAATCCGCTCTTCCGGTTATATCTAAGCTGTTCTTCCTCCGTGGCCGGAGTGCTCAAGTACGGCAAACAATGATAGTAATAGATCCGGATCGGTTCTTCCCCAGCGGTCATCCATTTGGCTATTTTCGCATAATCTATCCTGGGAGCAGCAAACTCCCGTCTCAGTACGCAATCCAGATACCCGCCATCAATAAAGGCAGCGTAATTTCGTTCCATGGCAACTCTTCCCTTCTCATTATTCTTGATCTGGTTTCTGGATGACCGTTATCCACTATTTGCTTCGGTTTCTTCCTCTTCCGGGTTTTGGCCCCCGTATCCGCCGTAATCCGCTCCGCCCGGCCGCACCGCCCGGATGTATTGTGTCTCCCCGGTAAAGTCGGAATAGTACCAGGACCGCTCCACCAGCTTATATCCCGCCGGTACTGGGATTTTCTCCCGCCGGGGCCTGGACTTTAGGATCCGGATAGTTACTTTGGGCTTGTCCAGGTTCCGGCTCTGGCTCCATCGCCGGCGTCGCTCCTCCGGAGGCTCCTTGGTGATATAGTTAGCCAGCCCTTTATACTCACCCGCCGGATCCAGCCGGGAGATCATTACCCGCCCCTGCTGCCAAAGCTCCACCGCTGCAGTCAGGTCCATGCCTGACATGATCACGTGGTGATGCTCTCTCTTAGCCTTGTGCTCGGTGACCGCCACGTACTTGAGTTCCGGCAGCCCCTGCTTTGTCCGCCAGCGCTTAACCCGGCGTAGGTATTTATTAAGCTCCGCCTTGGCGGTATCATAGTCCAGCCGGTAAGCATGGGTCAGGGTAATAAACAGATCCTCTTTGCCAAAATTTGTATTGATGAGCCTGGCCAGCTTTTTCCGGGCCTGTCTCTCGTTTACTTTTTTTTGCTCCTCCGGCGTCAGGTTTTCGTTCGCCCCGCGGGGGTAGTCCTTACCGATGGCCCGGGGGGAAAAATACTCCTCTATCTCGATCACGTCTCCGGAGCGGATCGTCTTGCGATATCTCGGCATTTGCCTCCTCCTATCCAAGTGTCATTTTTGGTCGCTAAAATAATATCTTTATCGAGGATTAAAAAGGGTCACGGACCCTTGGAAATCCTTGGTTTTTTCGCCGGGGAAAACCGTGGTCCTAAAGGCTTGTCCAAGATCGGTTTTCGAGGCGATTTTCAGCGCCATATTTTTTTGATTGAGAGGCCGCCGTTACTGTGTTATAATATAGGTAATGGCGGCCTCTCTTGTGCTGCTACGATGACGCTCTGTATCTCGTTTTGACTGGCGAGTGATACGGAGCGTTTCTTTTTTTCTTCGGTTTCGGCCAACTGACTGTTTTTTCCGCCCGGGCCTTCCGGCAGTCGCAGTGCTCACCAGGATCCAGGCAGGCGCCGCAGTAAGGGCAGGTGCGGTAATACGGCATGATTTCCTCCTTATACAGCCGCCGGCAAGTCGGACTCTTCGCAATTTTGCTGATACCAGGCGATTTTGTCCCGCAGGACCAGCCAGTCTTGCCGGTAGGCGTTATGGTCTTTAATCCGCTCCAGAGCTCCCTTGAGCCTTAAAGCCTCATTTGATAAGTATTCGGCCCGATCTATATCGTTTTCAATAAACAAGGCCTGATCAGACAAATCGTGCAGCAATTCCACCGCTGCCTCTGCCATAGTTACCGGGTTTTTTTCTTTTTTCTTAGGCATCAGATTCGCTCCCTTCATTTTTCAATTCGTATTTTTTTAGGCCGTGCAGCTCGGCAAACGCCAACAGCTGATCCTCGGCAGACTCTCGGCTCCCGTACCTTACTGCCCAGCTCGGGACGGTATAGGTGCTGGCAAAATCGGCTTCCGCCGCCGCCAGCGGAACTGATACAACCCGATACTTGCCATCACCCAAGCTCTGCTGCACCCGCAGCACCCGGATGCCTTTTTTATTCCAGTACTGCAACTGGTTCATTGGGTAGCCTCCTTTAAGTCCGGCTTTTGCCGGCTTTTTTCTTGTTCTTCTTGGCAATATCTTCGGCTAGAGTTTCCGGTGTCCACCTGACGCCGATGTAATCCAAAACTTTTCCCCAGCCGAAGGGCTGCCCGGCATCATCAACACAGCACCGGTGCATCCAGTAATCCCACTCTCTAGGATTGCTCTCGTACAGGCGATCAAACCGATGAGGCCGTTTTTCGAGGTGGATCCCGAAGCCGCACATGCTACAACCTGTCCTCTGCGCCTTGGTGGTTCGCAACGTGCCACCGGGGTCTCGGACGATCTCGCCGTAGATCTCCGGCACCGGCACTTTTAGATCAAGGACTAACTGCAAAATATCCTGTCTGTTGAATATTGCAAACGGGGCGCTGCGGATAGTGGACTTGCCAAAGTAATTGCAGCCGTGGATCATAAGGCTTTTCTGCCGGCGGCCACCTTCGGATGCCATGAGGCCTAAAAACGGGACGCTGTTGTTCTGCTTGGCCCAATCATCGCAGGGCTTTTCTTTTAGGTAGTAGCAGCATTTACTGCTGACCTTAAATGATGCGCATTGATAGTTGACGCCTTCGTTCTCGTTTTCCGGGCCGCCGAAGAGATTTAGCCATTTCTGCGACATCTTCATGCGAGTGTTTTTACGGTTGCCGCCGTATTCTCCAGTCTCACCGGTGATAATAGCGTGACGGACGGTAGCGTTTTTAGGGCTTGGGTTTTGCAGCAGCTCGATCTTGCTGGCCGTCTCTTTTGATAAAACCGGGAAACCAAACTCCTGGATCACCTGCGGCTTTGACCGGTATGGTTTAACTGATGTGATCCCTAATTGCCTATGTATCCGCTGTATGCTGGTGTCCTCCAGGTGTGATACTGATATGCCGGGGGCGTTGATGCCGATCTGCCGAAGAAACAGATACAGGGTGATGCTGTCCAGGCCACCGACGGACACATGATAGTTTAAGTCTCGTTTATCGCACTCCCGGGCGAACTCTTTGGCCCTGATCTCCGCATACCGCACCTTAAACTCATAACTCTGTTGCTGTTTGACCCTGAAATCCGCTATTTTACGGTCGGCTCCTATTTCAGCCATTCGCTCCATTACATTCATCGGTTAACCCCCCTCCTCTCATTCCCCGGCCGCCTTCGGCGTCTCCGTTTCCGCCGTCGTCTCCACCGCTGCTGCCGTCGCCGGCCGCAGATCCAGCCCGGCGCGGTAGCCGATCAGCCAGCCGCAGTACGTGGCTGCCACCAGGTAGGCCAAAAAGGCAAAGGTGCAAAATACGGCTACGGGCTTAGATTTGCTCATATGGCCCTCAGCCTCTTTCTTTTTGGCATTTGCCCAAAACTCGAAACATTTACCATCATGCTCCGCCCTTCGCCTTCGACCTCGATCAGCCCATCCGAAATGTATTTCATGATCGTATAGTAGCTACGCTTAAGGTGCGCGCAGGCGTCCTTTTTATTAAGCCATAACGGCGTTTCTGTCTGTGGTGCAGGCTTCTCGGACTGGGGCGGCAGCGGAACGACAATAATCTGAGCCGACTGCCTTCGAGTTAGTTCTTCCAAGAGATCCGCTGTTTTTATTTCCGTCAGGTTTGGCACTTTGCCCCTCCTTTCTGGTTTCTTCCGTCTTTATCATCTTTTCTAGCTTCTTTTATGCTCCTTTCTGGCCTGGCTCATCGCTGCCGTTTGCAAAGAGATCTCCGATATTAATTCCCAACGCTTTTGCTATCTGGGGCAGATATTCAGCTCGGATTATTTTTCTGCCATTGAGCATGTCGCTGAATTGCTGGTCCGTAAATCCGGATCGCTCAGCCACCGCTTTTTGGTATAGTCCTTTAGCGGCCATAGCCTTTTTAATCCCGACTACGACAGAATCCATTTTCCCACCGCCTTTCATTCCAAGTTTCTTTGTATTGGCTTTATAGTATTACAAGATTAATTGTTTGTCAATACTCAGTTCCAAGTTTCTTTGTATTTTTATTGACTTTCCAATATTGGTTGATATAATAAGGACAAAAGGAGGTGTAGCCAGTGAGCTTTGGCACAAGACTACGAGAGAGGCGAGAGGCGCTAGGCCTGAAACAAAGTGAACTTGGAAAGCTTTTAGGAGTAACTGGATCTGCGATAGGCAACTATGAAAATGGCATCAGCTCTCCTAAAGCTGACATACTATATCAAGTCTTTGATGTGTTAAAATGTGACGCCAACTATCTTTTTCAAGATGAAATGCGGGAGCTTCAGGCCGATGATTTCACAGTGCCCGAAATAAAACTGGTAAAAAAATACCGCAGCCTTGATAGCTACGGTAAGGATATGGTAGATACGGTATTAAATAAGGAGCATAGCCGCTGTCTATCTCAGGCGGAACTGACCGAAGAGGTAATTCCTTTCGGCAGCCGCTCCGTGGCTATGTATGATCTTCCGGTTTCTGCCGGTACAGGGGTTTTTTTGCAAGATGATAAATATGAGTTTATCGATATCCCCGCATCTGGTCCTTTAGCCAAGGCCAGCTTTGCCCTCCGAGTCTCTGGCGATTCCATGGAGCCAAATTATTATGACGGAGATATCGTGGCAATACAAAAGGCCGACGCAGTAGATCCTGGAGAAATTGGTATTTTTGTTGTTAATGGTGGTGGATATATGAAACGTTATGGTGGCAACGGCCATCTGATTAGTCTTAATCGGACTTATCCGGATATTATTATCAGTGATGATGATTGCTTTAAAATCCTGGGCCGGGTATTGGGTAAGGTGAAATAATGCTACTCGAAGAATTTTGGCGGCATGAAAACCTTGACCGCATGCTGAAATGCCGCATCTGGATAACCGGCAAAGTCGATAGAGAAACGTTTTGCCGAGACTTGGACGAATTAAACAAGGCGGTTATGGCGGAAGATGTTGCCGGCGTGGAGAAGCATCTAAAATGGTTGGAGTCCCTGATCCGCTCCGGGCAATTTGCCGCCGCCCTGCCGCCTGTCCGGCTGAAATTGAAAAAAGTCGGGCCACTGGAACTTTACGTGCCCGTTGATTTAGACGGCTGCATATACGCAATAAAATAGGAGTCACAAGCCATGCCTACTAAACCTAAAAAAACAGCATCAAAAGGCTGGTCCATCAGGGCGTGCTGGACAGACATAGATGGCCAGCAACAGAAGCTTACCAAGGCCGGATTCGCCACTTCGCACGCCGCGAAAGAATGGGCCCTAGGCTATGAATCTCATAACAGTTATAAGACAGCTGATGCCCACAGCATCACTGTGGAAATATTTTTGACTCGATGGCTAAAAATGCGCAAGGCAGCTAAGGATATATCTATAAATACCCTCCGAAATTATAAAAATGACGCAGAAAAAATGTTGCCCTTTATCGGGCATATCCCCTTGCAACAGCTGCGGCTGGATCATGTGCAGGAGATGCTTACGCAAATTGACGGTTCCCCTCGGACAGTGCAAATGGTCCGCAACACTTTGAGTTCTGCTTTGTCTTATGCCTGCCGAAGTAATATCCTAGATAAAAATGTGGCGGCCTTGGCGGCCGTTCCTAAACAAAGCAGGTTTGTTTATTCCACATTGGAGCCGGCTGAAGCATTAAAGCAATTGGATCTGCTTCGCGATAAAAAAAGCGTTCTCTATTTGCCCTTTGCCCTGGCTCTTTTTTCCGGATTGCGAAGAGGTGAGGCTCTTGGTCTCCGGTGGGCCGATGTTTCCACGGATAAAAAAACGATCCGTGTATGTAATCAATACACTTTAGAGGCCGGAAAACCAGTGCTTAAGCCCATCTTAAAAACAGCAGGATCTAACCAAATCATCCCTATTCCTGATATACTAATTGACATCTTAAATGAGCAAAAAAAGAGGCAGTTGGATAGCGGGTATATAGAGACTTACGTTTGTGCCAAGCGGGGCCGGCTGCCGGCTTTGTCTGGATTTAATGCCAGGATGAAAGACTTCCAGGAGAAAAATGGGCTCCAAGTATGTCGTTTCCACGATCTCCGGCACACCTTTGCCACGCGCATGCTGGATGCTGGCGTGGATATCCGCACAATCTCTGATATGCTCCGCCACAAAACCCCGACTTTAGCGATGCAAACCTATTTACACCCAGGGGATAAGATCAAAAAGGACGCAGCAGTTAAACTTAATAATGTCTTCCAGGTAAAGACACAAAAAAAGCCAATTAGGCTGCGACGAAAACTGGGATAAAAAAATGTCTAGAAATTGTCTAAGGTTCCAAAATTCAGTTAAATCGTTTTTAATGCCAAATCTATCAAAAGTGGCTAAATATATGGTTTTTTACCGCTCCCCCTATGTCGCTAAAATTGGGTGAAACCGAAAAATACCGACTGGAAATCGTGTATACGTTAATAGCGTATCTAGGGTTCGAATCCCTATCTG